>ENA-OBIO01001337-OBIO01001337.1-metagenomes-genome-assembly--contig:-NODE-1337-length-10056-cov-2.34387_pt1 | contig 10056 bp, 7 predicted proteins | sample MGYA00153383_OBIO01 | MGnify analysis MGYA00153383 | reverse complement strand
TAATTGGGGAACTTTTTGTTTTATCCGCGACCTTGAAAATGATGCATGGTGGTCATCTTCTTTTCAACCATCATTACAGGAAGGAGAAAATTATGAAGCTGTATTTTCTCAGGGCAGGGCAGAATTTCGCCGTCGGGATCTATCACTTGAATCGCATACAGAAATAGTAGTATCTGCTGAAGATGATGTTGAACTAAGAAGGATACACCTTACAAACCGTACCCGCAAAAGAAGAATAATAGAAGTAACAAGTTACGCTGAAGTAGTGCTGGCAGTAGCGGCTGCAGATGAAGCACATCCTACTTTTAGTAATTTATTTGTGCAAACAGAAATTGATGAGGAGCACCATGCAATTTTATGCACCAGACGGCCAAGGGCTGCAGATGAACAAACTCCGTGGATGTTTCATTTAATGAAAGTGCATGATGCTGAAATAAAAAATATTTCTTATGAAACCGATCGGGACCTGTTCATCGGCCGTGGTAATAGTATTAATAAACCTCGTGCATTAAAACAAAAAACACCTTTATCAAACAGTAGCGGCTCTGTATTGGATCCCATCATATCTATACAATACCGCATTATTATTGAACCCCAGGAAACCGTAATTGTAGACATGATATTTGGTGCTGCAGAAACCAAAGATGGCTGTATAAATTTGATTGAAAAATACCAGGACAGGCATCTTACCAACAGGGTATTAGAACTAGTTTGGACACATAGCCAGGTTATTTTACGGCAAATAAATGCATCCGAAGCAGATGCACAATTATATTCCAGATTAGCAAGTTCTGTTATATTTTCTAACGCTTCATTAAGAACTGATCCATCAATAATACTTAAAAACCAACGTGGACAATCTGCTTTATGGAGCTATGCAATATCCGGCGATATTCCAATTGTTTTGTTACAAATTGGAGATGCAGAAAATATTAACCTTGTAAAACAATTGGTAAAAGCACATACCTACTGGCGTTTAAAAGGCTTAATGGTTGACCTTGTTATTTGGAACGAAGACCATGGCGGATACCGTCAATTATTACACAACGAAATTCAAAATTTGGTGGCACCGGGTCATCTTGGCGAAACAAGGGAGCAACCAGGCGGTATATTTATCCGCGCGGCAGATCAAATATCCAATGAAGACAGAATATTGTTTCAGACTGTTGCACATATTGTATTATCAGATACAATGGGTACGCTTGAAGAACAAATGAACAGGCGTACAAAATCAAAAACATCAGTTCCGTATTTTAATCCCACAAAGTTTCACGCCTCCGTATTTACTGCAATAACACCAAGGCATAATCTTCAATTTTTTAATGGGCTGGGCGGTTTTTCGCAAGATGGAAAAGAATATATTATAACAACAACCTCATTACAGGTTACTCCTGCGCCCTGGGTAAATATTTTAGCAAATGCAAATTTTGGTACTGTTGTATCGGAAGCCGGACAGGCATACACATGGACGGAAAATGCCCACGAACTTAGATTAACGCCATGGAACAATGACCCCATCGGCGACTTAAAAGGTGAAGCTTTTTATTTAAGAGATGAGGAGAGCGGTAAATTTTGGTCACCGGCTCCATTGCCTTGCCGAGGACAATCTCCGTACATAACAAGACATGGTTTTGGCTATAGTATTTTTGAACACAGTGAAGATGGAATAGTTTCTGAAATGTGCGTGTATGTTGATACAGAAGCACCCGTAAAATTTATTGTTTTAAAAATACGAAACAATTCTCCCCGACCAAGAAAGTTAACTGCAACCGGTTATATGGAGTGGGTATTAGGAGACTCGCGTGCAAAATCTTTAATGCACACTATAACTCAAATAGAAGCAGAGAGCGGGGCTATATTAGCTAAAAATGCTTACAACACTGAGTTTGGAAGCCGGGTTGCTTTTTTTGCTGTAGACGATTTATCCAGATCGCTTACAACAGACAGGGCTGAATTTATTGGAAGAAATGGAACACTTGCAAATCCCGATGCAATGAGCCGGGCTAAATTATCTGGCAAAACAGGCGCCGCACTCGACTCCTGTGCAGGAATAATGGTAGCATTTGAATTAGCAGAAGAAGAAGAAAAAGAAGTAATTTTTATACTCGGTGCAGGTAAAAATATGGATGATGCAGTTGCTGTATTACGCCAGTTTAGTAATGCTAAAGCAGCACATAATTCATTGGATAATGTGCATGCGTTTTGGAACAGCACTTTAAATAAGGTGCAAATTGAAACTCCGGATAAAGCTTTAAATATACTTACTAATGGTTGGTTAAATTACCAAACACTGGCTTGTCGTTTTTGGGCAAGAAGCGGATTTTATCAATCAGGCGGGGCATGGGGCTTCAGAGACCAGCTTCAGGATGTTTTATCGCTTGTACATGCCAAACCCGATTTAGTACGAAAGCAAATTCTTTTGTGTGCATCGCGGCAATTTAAAGAAGGAGACGTACAGCATTGGTGGCATCCACCTGTTGGTCGTGGTGTGCGTACAACCTGTTCTGACGATTATTTATGGTTGCCATTTGTTACATCAAGATACATTGCAGCAACCGGGGATACCGGTATTTTAGATGAACCGGTACATTTTTTAGAAGGCCGTTTATTAAATGAAGGAGAAGAAAGTTATTTTGATCTGCCGGTAATATCAGATACCACTGCAAGTTTATACCAGCATTGTGTAAAAGCAATTGAACACGGGTTGGTATTTGGCGTGCATGGATTGCCATTAATAGGTACCGGCGATTGGAATGACGGAATGGATAAAGTAGGTAATCATGGTAAAGGTGAAAGTGTATGGCTCGCATTTTTTCTTTATGGTATTTTAAACCAATTCAGTACGGTAGCAAAAATTAAAATTGATGATGCCTTTGCAATAAAATGTATAAATGAAGCGCAAAAGTTAAGACTCAATATTCATAAACATACATGGGATGGCGAGTGGTATAAGCGAGCTTATTTTGATGATGGAACACCATTGGGATCGCACGAAAATGAGGAATGTAAAATAGATTCAATTGCGCAAAGTTGGTCGGTACTTTCAAAAGCAGGTGAAAAAGACCATTGCCTGATGGCCATGCATTCTGCCGATAAATACCTTGTTAAAAAAGAAGATGGTTTAATTCAATTGTTTACACCTCCGTTTGACAAGTCGGCTTTAAACCCGGGTTATATAAAAGGCTATGTTCCGGGAGTGCGTGAAAATGGCGGCCAATACACCCATGCTGCAATTTGGCTGGTAATGGCATTTGCAGCAATAGACGACAGAAAAAAAACCTGGGAATTATTGCAGATGATAAATCCGTTAAACAGAGGAAATACAAAAGAGAAAGTAGCGATTTACAAAGCAGAACCGTATGTTATTGCAGCTGATGTTTACTTTGAACCCAAGCATAAAGGCAGGGGCGGCTGGACGTGGTATACAGGATCTGCAGGATGGATGTACCAGTTGGTACTAGAATCGTTTGTTGGATTAAAAAAAGAAAATGATATGCTGTATTTTAAACCCTGTGTACCTGATGAATGGCCAAGTATAAAAATTGATTACAATTATGAGGATACCATTTATCATATAGAAATAATTTTAGAAAAATTTACTGATAATCATAAAAACAAATTAATAGTAAACGGAGAAACACAGCCGGACATGAGTTTTAACCTGCATTCAAAAGAAGTATTAGTAAAGCCGGCAATGCAATCAGTTACACAATAATTGAAAAAGGAATTTAAAATCAATGCTTAATTAAGTTTTTGTAATTATATTTCAATGTAGTTGACTGTAAAAAATGTATATGGCGGGTGAAGATATTTGCCACAATTAATCGGGAGGGTTGGTATACCCACCAACACTTAAATTAAAGTTTATAAACAATGTAAAAAATATAGCTGATCGTCAGAATTATGCATCAGGTTATCAATTTATAAATCAACCTTTTTTAAAAAATGATGTTGATTTATAAATTGAAGCCAAAAAATAATATATTTTTTATAGTAAATATAACTCTGAAGTTAATTTGAAAATGTACATAAATTAAAATTTTGGCTGGTTACTAAAAAAACCAATAACTAATAATTTTATCGAATAATGGCAGGGCTGTTTTTAAATTATATTATTGATATAAAAGTTTTTTATTAATATTATTTGCTCAAAAAATAATATTAATAATTAGATTGTATAAATTAGACAGCTTTGTATTAAATTAACCTGGTAATTACTATCAAATTATAACATACAGAATTCAAAAAATAATTTTACAATTAGTTGAAGATGTACACTTAATTACAAAATGACCAAACATGTTTAAAATGAAAGATTTTAATTAGGGCAGGGAGTTTTAGATGGCAAGGTTTGTTTAAAGCATTATTAAAAAACTGTTTAAAAAAAATATAATTATTTTCTTAACTGTTCTTCTTTAACAGCAATGTCAATCTTTTCTTTTTTAATATCTATTTTAATTCGCGAAAAAATACTCATATAAATATTGGCTATCCATACTAAGGAAAATCCGGCAAATAAATATCCACGCCAATCAGGAAACAACATTTTAAAATGACTTATAAAAAGTACAGCAACCGTTACATAATGGCTAAAACAATATTCGCAGGTAAACAAATAAAAAAATTTTCTTTTTACTATGGAACTACTTTGTTGGCTACATTTTAAACAATATTCTCTAGGTTCTCTAAACACTTCTTCATGCGTTACCGTCCAGGCAATGCATGCAACAGAAATAGCTAATAAAAACAGCCAGATAATTTGAACTGTCAATTCCATCATAGTTTATGGTTTAAGTATAAAGTTTGACACGACAAAAAATTAAAACTTTTAAATATTATTTTTCAAGAAATTTTTCTTCCAATTCTTTTTCAATTTCCTTTTTAATTTCATTCAGGTGAATTGCATCGTCAATAGAATGTGATTGTTGCAGCGTTTCTTGTTTTTTAGAAAACTCGCTAAGCTTGGTATAATATTTTTGTATTACCAATAATTCTTCTTCAGTCATGTTTTCTACATTTACCAGTCTATTGCTTGCAAATTCATGTGCAGCAACCAATTCGTTTAATTTTAATTGTATGGCCAATGAATCTTTGTTTTGTGATTTTTGAATTAAAAAAACCATTAAAAAAGTAATTATAGAAGTTCCCGTGTTTATAATTAAATGCCAGTTTTCGGAGTAATGAAAAATAGGACCGCTTAATGCCCAAATAAATATAATTGCAAAAGCACAAACAATAGCTCCGTTACTACCTGCCAACTTGGTTACTTTAGATGCAAGAGATTTAAAGTTTACTTTTTTTTTGAAAATTAAGGAATTGATCATTTTTAAAAATTTTTATTAATTCGTATAATGTGGAATGAAACGGTAAATAAGTTTATGCATAAACGCATATTGAGTTATACGTTTAAATAGGTATTGTTGTTAAATAAAACAGGGTTTTGACTGATCAAAACCCTGCGAATAAATTTAGACTCTTAATTTTATTTTAACTTGTTGAGGGAACTATTTCAATTTTATCCTCAAAAATAATTTGTTCATCCCTTTCTTCCATTGATATTTTTCTTATAAAATCATCATAACCATCATCTTCATGATTACTATAAGCACCATAAGCATCCATACTATAACCTATCAGCCCATTTTCAGCTTCAATTACATATATAATAGAAGAATCAGAAGGATCAGAATCACCTTCAAAACGATAAGTTTTAATTATTTTAAGTTGGTCTGGCGTATAAAATTTTCCATTACCAATACCAAATCCATCAGGTGTCATTCTAAACTCGTTATCTTGTTTTTTAATACGAAGTTTTTCCAATACAGCTGTTAGGGTTGTCATTTCACCAGGCGTAATACTCATATAAATATTTTAAATAAAATTAAAAATTGTGTAATAAATATTTGCTAAGATTATACCAATATTTAAAAAAAAATGGTAATTTTTAAATAGCAGAACTTTCGTAATTTTTTATTTTATTGTATAATGTTTTTCTATCAACATTTAATATAATTGCAGCTTTTGTTTTATTGTAGTTTACTTCCTTTAAAACTTTCATAATTGCTTCATACTCTGCTTTTGCAGCGGTATCTTTTAAATAAAGTTCCTTTTTAATGGCAGTAATAACATTAACACTATCGTTAAAATAAGAAACTGCAACATCCTCTTTTTTATCTGTTCGCACAGAGAATTCTGCAGGTAATATATCTGCTGAAATATTTTCGGCAGTACACAAAAGAACAGCTCTTCTTATAACATTTCTAAACTCTCTTAAATTACCCGGCCAATTGTAATTAATAAACATATTCATAACATCTTCATTAAAACCATTTACCTGTTTATTTAATTCCAAACAGGTTTTTTTTAAGAAAAAATCTGCAAATAATGGAATGTCTTCCTTACGATTCCGTAATGGAGGAAGATGTATGGAAAATTCATTGAAACGGTGGTAAAGATCTTCCCTGAATTTACCTTTTCTGTAAGCATCCTGTAAGTTTTCATTAGAGGCAACAATTATTCTGATATCAAGAGGAATTTCTTTGGTACCGCCAACTCTTTTAAATTTTCTTTCCTGTATTACTCTCAGCAACGATGCTTGTATTTCGTAAGATAAATTAGCAACTTCATCTAAAAACAATGTGCCTTCATTAGCCATTTCAAAATGACCTTCCTTATCTGCCAAAGCTCCGGTAAAAGCGCCTTTAATATGCCCGAAGAGCTCGCTCCCGCTTAATTCCTTAGATAGTGTACCGCAATCCATTGCAACAAATGGCTTATTGCGTCTAAAACTCATATCATGAATTTTTTTGGCTATAATTTCTTTACCTGTACCACTTTCTCCATATAAAATAATACTGTAATCGGTGGTAGCAACAATTTCTACCTGCCGGTACAATTCACGGGTACTTTCAGCATGGCCGGCCATAAATGTATCATCATCTTTTACCGTTACGTTCTTTTTGCCCGCAGCATCATTTTTTTTATCGTTATCATTATTAAATCTGGAAATAGCATTTTTAAGAACACTTAATACTTCATCAGGAATTAAGGGCTTGTTAATATAATCATATGCACCCAATTTTATAACCTCTACGGCAATTTTAATATCAGAGTATCCGGTAATTATAAAAAATATTACATTGGGGTTATGTATTTTTATTTCTAACAAAACATCTTTACCATTTTTATCACCTAGTCTATAATCACAAATCACAATATCAAAATTTGCCTGTTTGTATTTTGTAATACCTTGTAAAGCAGAGTAAGCTACTTCAACATCATAATCATTTCGGGTAAGAAAACGGCATAATAAAGTACACATATCTAAATCATCATCAATTATTAATACTTTTTTTTTCATAAATACATATATTGACTAAAAGGAGTTACATATAAGAATGTGAAAATATCCTGCCAAATTTAAAGCTGTCATTCTAAATTTTGCAGAATAGTAAATGGGGAAAAAGCTCAACATTCTGTAGAGCCATCTATTCCCTAATTATTTTATTAAAGTTGTTTATTAAATTAGGTATTAAAAAACTATTTGGCAACAAAATTGAAGTATTTATTATAATTGATTAAAATGATTATTAAATACGTACACTTTGAAAAATATAGAACCTAATCACATAGACGTGCTGATTATTGATGATGAACAAGATATTTGTTTTTTATTAGGCAGTGTTTTAAAGAATAGAAATATAGTTTCGAAATATGTTAATTCTTTAAAAGATGCAGCAAATATTTTAGAGCAAAACGAACCCGAAGTTATATTTTTAGATAACCACTTGCCGGATGGTTTGGGTGTAAATTTTATAAGCTTTATTAAACGTTTTCACCCATTATCTAAAATTATAATGATTACAGCACATGATACAATTACAGATAAATTAAAGGCTTATAAAGAAGGTGTTGATTTTTTTATAGGAAAACCATTCTCAAGAGAATCAGTTAACTCTGTGATGGAAAAAATAGCACATTAAATTTTATTAAGAGCAAGGTAATTGGATTGTAAAAATTGTACTTTCCCCCTGAATACTTTCTGCTTTAATTTTACCTTTATGGTTTAATACAATATTTTGAGCATTAGTTAAACCCAAACCACTTCCTTTGTTTTTAGATGTAAAATAAGGTTCAAACAATTTGGATAAAGATTCATCTTCAATTCCACACCCATTATCCTTAAATATAATAACGCAATTATTTGCTAAAACTAAAGTTGTAATTTGAACTTTTCCGTGAAAACTTTTTATTGATTCTATACCATTCAATAGAACATTGTAAAAAACAGTTTTAATTTTTTCAGCATCAACAAAAATTTCGCAAATATTTGGTGAATAGTTTTTTTCAACATTAATATGTTGTTGTTCAATATTATTTTTTAAATCAACTAGAACTTCATCTAAAAGTTTATGAATGGAAACATTGGTACAGTTTAATTCTCCAAACTTTGTTGCATTCAATAATTCTCCAATTAAAATATTTATGCGTTCTCCATTTCTTTTAATCATGTTTAAAAGCATAGAGCTTTCTTCATTTAAATCAATAACATCTTTTAACTGATCATTTGCGAGCCCTATATTGGTTAAAGGGTTTCTTACTTCATGAGCAATCATTCGTGCCATTCTGCTGGTGGCGGCAAACTTTTCAATGCCTTCCTGTTCTGCCAAATCATTATTAACACCGGATAAAGCATGCATTTTTTGTTGTAAAGTTTCTTTATCACTCAGGGTTTCAGCTGCAACTGCTTTTCGGTATTTGTTTTCTTTACTATAAAAATTAAAACAGTATAAAATTATAAAAAAACAAAGCGCAAATGTACCTGCAATGTAAAATTTTACAAATCCAGTTCCAACATCCGCAAATGAATTTTGAACAATCTTTTCATCCTGATCCAATTGCATTTGTGCAATGTGTTTTCTAATATTATCCATTCCTTGTTTGGCAATTAAAACGCTGGATTTTACGGTATCTGAATATACAAATCCGTTTTGCAAAAAGATGTCTAATCCTTTCTGCATTAAGGCTATCTCCCCAATAATAGAAAGATCAAGTACTGCAATTGTTTTTATTTGAACAGAATCTTTAGCATGTAAAGATTTTAATTTCTCAAAAATTGTAGAAAGTCTTTTTTTTCCTTCATAATAGGTATCCAATGGTTCAATATTACCTAGTAAAAAATAACCTCGATAAACAGTTTCCATATCTAACAAAACAGATAATATTTTATTTTCCTCATTAAAAATTTGAACTCTTTTATTTTTTTCAATAAGTTTATTTTGATAATTTTCTATAGCATAAAAAAATAAAAAACATGAGGCAAGCAAAATTATCAATGCTGAATAAAAACCCCATCTAATTTTATGATCTGTTGAAAATGCCATAGTGTAAACGATTATGTAAAATATACGGACTCTTTATTTAGTAAAACAGATAAAAATAAAACCTAATTAATTTATTGTTTTCTAGCCTTACTTATAAAATAAAAAATCAGTATTACAATAAGCACTACTATAATTATCCCACTCCAAACACCAGCTTTAAAAATATCACCTACAGCCCTACAACCAGTTAAAACAATGGTAATAAACAAAACAAAAAATGTAATATTTAAGGAAGCTTTTCTCATTACTTTAAATTTTAAGTTTAGAATAATTTAAAAACAAAATTTTAAACCACTGGTTGGTTTAAAAAAATCTAGATATACGTACAATTTTTACATAAAAATTGTATAGATAATCGTGCCGTTTGCAAGATTTATTTTTTAAAAGATGTAAAAATTAAATAGCAACATCACATCACATTCTTTTTTTAAATGTCAGACCATTTATATTAAGTCCCAAATTCCCTTATTTGTAGAAAAGATTCCCCCAAACAGACTTGTTTATTAAGACAACTAAATTTATTTTAAAAAAATATTTATAATCAAAGTCTTAACTGTATTGAATTTCGTAAAATTAACAGAGCAACCTCTTAACTGGCAGAATTTTGGGAATTTATCAATTTATAAGGGTTACTATTATAAAAATATTAAAAACGTAAATTATGTCAAAGGGT
>ENA-OBIO01001335-OBIO01001335.1-metagenomes-genome-assembly--contig:-NODE-1335-length-10063-cov-3.84842_pt1 | contig 10063 bp, 8 predicted proteins | sample MGYA00153383_OBIO01 | MGnify analysis MGYA00153383 | reverse complement strand
TAAATGATGCTCTCGATCGGATGTTGTGTTAATAAATAAGTCTTTACACGCTAACTGCTACAGGCTTTTGCGTGAAGAAAGTATTTCGGACGGTTTCGGCTATTTGAGAACTTGTCAAACCGAGACTACCCAATGATTCATCAGGAGTAGCGTGTTCAACCAAGATATCTGGTACGCCGATGCGTTTGATGGGGACGACGACATCGAGATCCAATAGCGATTCCGCAATAGCCGAACCAAAACCACCCATTAGACAACCTTCTTCTACAGTTACCACCTTACCGATCGATCGAGCCAGCGGCGCAAATAGTTCGGTATCCAACGGTTTAGCAAATCGGGCATTAATTACCGTCGCCGAAATCCCGTGTTCGCTCAGGAGTTGAGCGGCTTGGAGGGTCGGATGTACCATCGAACCATAGGCGATCATTAGCACATCATCACCCTGACGGAGGATTTCACCCTTACCGATCGGTAGTTCTTCCCATCCTTCATCCATCAATGGTACCCCGTAACCGTTACCACGCGGATAGCGCATCGCGATCGGCCCAGCGGTATAATTAACTCCAGTGACAACCATTCGCTGCAACTCACCCTCATCCTTGGGAGCCATCAGCACCATATTGGGGATACAGCGCAGATAGGCAATATCATACATCCCTTGGTGGGTCGGCCCATCAGCCCCGACAATTCCGGCTCGATCGAGACACAGGAATACAGGTAGATGCTGAATTGCTGCGTCATGAACGATTTGGTCGAATGCCCGTTGCAAGAAGGTCGAATAAATTGCGGCTACCGGACGCATTCCTTGGGTTGCTAAACCTGCGGCGAGGGTAATCGCGTGTTGCTCGGCAATCCCGACATCTACATATCGATCGGGAAATGCTGTCTGAAATTTATCTAAACCCGTACCCGTGCCCATTGCTGCGGTAATTGCGACAATGCTCGAATCGTCTTCGGCGAGCTTGATCAGGGTATCGGCAAATACTTTGGAATAGGTAGGTGGTTTGGGTTTAGACGCTGGAGTACTTTTCCCTGTGGCTAGATTAAAGGGGGTTTGAGCGTGGTAGCCTTCGCGATCTTTTTCGGCGATCGTGTATCCTTTACCCTTAGTCGTCGCAACGTGAACGATTACTGGCCCTGGATGTTGGTGAGCACCTTCAAAGGTACTAATCAATTCTGCCAGATTGTGACCGTCCACAGGCCCGATATAGGTAAAACCTAATTCTTCAAATACTGCACCGACTTTCGGCACAGCCAGACGTTTCATCCCTTCCTTCACCCGTGCGAGTTCGGGAGAGATTGATTCGCCTACAAAGGGGATATTCTTTAACTGTTCCTCGATATTGTCACTGAGGAACTGAATCGGCGCACTGACGCGCAGTTTATTTAGATAGCGCGGAATTGCGCCCACATTGGGAGAGATGGACATTTCATTATCATTTAACACTACCAATAGATTGGTTTTGGGTAAATGTCCGGCATGATCGATCGCTTCTAATGCCATCCCGCCAGTGAGTGCGCCATCGCCAATCACGGCTACACACTTAAAGTTTTCACCCTTGAGATCGCGAGCGATCGCCATCCCCAAGGCTGCTGAAATGCTCGTAGATGCGTGTCCCGCCCCAAAATGATCGAACTTACTTTCACCACGTTTGAGATAGCCTGCCAGCCCGTCCTTCTGGCGGATCGTATGAAAGCGATTGTATCTGCCCGTAATTAATTTATGAGGATAAGCTTGGTGTCCAACATCCCAAACTACCTTATCTCGATCGAGATCCAGTGTTTGATACAGTGCTAGTGTCAGCTCCACAACACCTAACCCAGGAGCCAAATGACCACCGCTGGCTGCCACTGTCTGGAGGTGTTTTTCTCGGATCTCTAGCGCAATCTGCTCTAGTTGCCGAACTGACAAACCATGCAACTGGTTTGGATGGGTGATGTCGCTTAGGTGCATAGCCAGTTTTCCCCGTCTGATACGATCTCGATATATGATTGCCTTCTCTAACTGTAATTTATTTAGCAGGTTTGAGATCGGTAATTTCTGGGGTTGTTACAGTTAGCAATAGGCGGCGGGGAGATGGGCAAGACGGGCAAGAGCGGTAAACCATACCTTCGAGCAATGTCTAAGATGTCTCCACTTGCCAAAAACCTTTCAATCTGAAATAGTTTGTATATACTTGTAGCATTGAAATCGTTTAAATGCACCTGATATCTGCCCGCAGGGTAAAAGAAGCTGCGGCTAAATATCCTGATGTAGATCGGATAATTAGGGACTTTTGTAAAAAAGTAGAGCAAGCAGAATGGCAAAGCATTATTGATGTACAGCAAGATTACCGAACTGCCGAAGCAGTAGGAAATTTTACGGTCATAAATATCAACTGGCTTGACAGATCCCCGACTTCTCCGAGAAGTCGGGAATCTAGCGTAACTTCTAGTGCAACATTACACTTTTATGACTGACACTCGGCAAATTCCCCACCGCTACGTTAGAATCAGTAAATACTTATCCAAGCACTTGCGCCATCAGCCAGAACGATTGGGGTTGGAACTCTTGCCAGGTGACTGGATTGAAGTAGATAAGCTCCTAGCAGCAGCATCAGCTAATGGATTTGAGATTAGTCTAGCCGACCTAAAACAGGTAGTTGCCACCAATGATAAACAACGTTTTGCATTTAATGATTCCGGCGATCTGATCCGTGCCAATCAAGGACATTCGATCGAGATAGATTTACAGCTTCCAGTTCAAACTCCCCCAGACACTCTCTATCATGGCACTCATGTCAAAGCGATAACCGCAATTTCGGAATCGGGATTGCAAAAAATGTCTCGTCACCACGTCCATCTCACCACAGATCTGAAGATGGCATTCAAGGTGGGTGGTAGACGGGGCGAAAGTGTCATCTTTGCTGTGGATACAATTGCGACGATTGCTGATGGTTGTCGCTTTTATCGCACTGAAAATGATGTGTGGTTGGTTGATGCAGTTCCCCCGCAATATTTAACACAATTAGATCGCGTACCAACCTGAAGCTCGGAACGTAAACTTTAGGACAGATAATTAATATGGGCTACGATAACTTTAACCAGAATAATAATGCTCAAAACAAAGGACTATTAGCATCGGGATGGCGACCGCTGAATCGAGATTTAGACATCGGATTTTTTGCCAATATTGTTGTCAATGATAGCTGGAGTCTCGCCAAACGTAGTGCAGATTTTTTGAGTGATGTCGCCGATGCCCTCAGTCGCAAACAATATGCGTGGTGGGCAAATATTCTCAATGTATTTTCGGATAGCGTTCAGTACGAATTTAACGAACTGTGGAATTATATTACCCCCGATCCGGCTTCACCCGATCGCCGTCACAAAGATGTCCTAATTGCCCAAACACCGATCGTCCAATTAGTCAGTCGTGATAGTATTCCGATCGAGTATGTGTTAAATCGATTGGAAGAAATCACTGTCAAAAATATTCTGGAGATCTTGGGCAAACCCGATCTGATTACACAGTACTATTGGGAGCGATATTTTTACTATCCTACCGAGCGATTTACTAGCTGGGATCGGCTGGAAGTATTGGGCTACGTTTCTGCCTACTGGAAGGAATATGATATCTGGGTACAAGTTGAGACTTATGAAAAAGGTAAACGGCAATATACAATTTCTGCTAAAGATTTAGCACCATTAATCAATAAAGCCACCTTTGACATCGCAGTGATTCTCAGCGGTTATAAAAGTCGGGTGGGTAAAATCAATAGTGAGTATCCCATTCGATCGTTCTCAGCCGAAATTCAAAGCTTTAGCGATCGCGTTCAACAAGAAATATTAGAAACCGATCGAGTTGCTGTATTAGTCAATGGTGAACCTGGTACGGGTAAAACAGCCTGGACACAAGCACTCGCTAAAGAAGTGTTGATGCCTTTGGGCTACGTGATTTTTATCCTCGATCACGATGCTGTCGAAAACTTCGTTCCACCTAGTTATTTAGAGCGGATTTGTATCATTATTAATGAAGCCGATAATTTAGCTAAAAATCGCGCACTCGAATCTGCTCAAGATAACAACAAAACCGAACATATTTTGGGTTTACTAGACGGGACTCTCTATCAGAGCGTAATTGATGAATCTGGGATTCATATTCAGCAAAAATTGGTAGTATTAATGACTTGCAATACTACCGATCGAATGGATCCTGCTTTATTACGCAAAGGACGGGTTGATTTTACCTATGAATTCGTTCACAAATTTGTCTAGTAATTCACCATGTTAAATTAATTGATAATTATCAATTATCAACTATCAATTATCAATTAATTCGATTGCCATTGCTTGAGCAAGTCGCTTGCCGCCTGATAGCTATCGGTATTGCCTTGCTTTTGGGATAGTTTGGCTGCTTGCTGCATGTCAGTAATGCCACCAGTGAGATCTTTTAGGAAGGTATACTTTAAAACACCGCGATTGTAGTAAGCATCAGCATTTCTGGGTTTGAGTTGAATAGCGCGATTGTAGTCAGCTAATCCGCCTTGATAATCTTGCAGTTTATCTACTTTTAGATTGCCACGATTATTGTAGGCAGCATCATAATTGGGCTTGAGTTGAATAGCGCGATTGTAATCAGCTAATGCACCGCGCTCGTCTTGCAGTTTAGTCGCTTTGATTAAGCCGCGATTGTAGTAAGCATTAGCACTGTTGGGATTGAATCTAATGGCGCGATTGTAATCAGCTAATGCGCCGCGATAGTCTCCGCTGTTGTATTTGCGTGAAGCCGATGAGAAGTAATTACCAGAACCTTCTCCCCTAGTTGTAGCGAGCGACACAATATTTATCCTAGCTGAGTTATTAACCTCAACTAAACTTTTAGCAATCGCGATCGGTTGACTCAGGTTGACGATTGCGCCAATCCCAATTAATCTAACCCATAGTGAAATGTTCGTTGACATATAAAAGATGTTAATTTTGTGATGATATCAATCATAATCTAAACTGAGCACCAACGATGTTGCCTCTTTTCAACTATTCTCACTACAAAGGTTAAATAGTTGACAGCTTGCACTGTTGGCGTTAGCCTGCCGTAGGCAATGCGAAGCCGAAGTGTTGACAGTTGACAGTTGACAGCGATGACAGCGAGGTTTATGGGATGAGGATTTAAACCCCACTGGACGGGTTTCTCGCCCATTACCCTATAAACAATCCTCCTAAAGGACGGGGATTTAGACCCCGAAGCCATAGCTTCTAATTTTTGTTAAATAGAATAATCTAGTGGAAAAGATTTGGCCGCTTTTGGTTTGACAAATACCTGTTGATGGGGTGCGAGTTGCAACTCGTCGAAGCGTTCTCGTGTCAGATGCGCCATAATTACTTGTCCATCATCTAAAGCTAATTCTGCTTGAATTTCCGAGCCGAGATGAGTTAAACGATTGACTTTTGCAGCTACGGTACTAGTGCTCGCGCCGATTTCGATCGCAATATCTTGAGGACGGAGAAACATTTGCGGATTGGTAGTTTCCAACCGATGATTTTGGAAAATATTTGCGCTACTAGGAAGGGTATTTACTTGCCCGACAAAACCCATCACAAAAGCATTAGCCGGACGATTGTAAATCTCAGCGGGAGTGCCTACTTGTTCGATCCGTCCTTGATTCATGATGACAATCTTATCCGCAACTGCCATCGCATCCGATCGATCGTGGGTCACAAATATCGTCGTCACGCGAGATCGCTCGTGGAGCTGACGCAACCAAGCGCGTAAATCTTTGCGGACTTTGGTATCCAACGCGCCGAAAGGCTCATCTAGGAGCAGAATTTTCGGTTCGATGGCTAAGGCTCTAGCTAGCGCAACTCGTTGGCGTTGTCCGCCGGAAAGTTGGGCGGGGTAGCGATCTCCTAAACCACTGAGCTGGATTAAGTCGAGGAGTTCGGCGACCTTTTTTTTGATTTTTGAGGCGGGGATCGATCGAATCTCCAAGCCAAAGCCGATATTTTGAGCGATCGTCAGATGTTTAAACAGGGCATAATTTTGGAAGACAAAGCCGATATTGCGTTCGCACACATTTTGGCGAGTAGCATCTATTCCCGCTAGCCACAGTCGTCCTTCATCGGGTGCTTCTAATCCAGAGATGAGTCTGAGTAGAGTAGATTTACCACAACCAGATGGGCCGAGCAACGCAATGAGGGAACCTTGAGCGATTTCTAGATTTACACAATCGACAGCTTGGAAGCTCCCAAAGCATTTGGAGATGTTTTCTACTGCAATACCCACAATTTTTTCTTGGTTAGCTTCCCTTGGAGCATCGAATTACCGTATCTTAGCATCGGTCGATTACCTTCGATACGTTACGCGAATGGTTGTTAATTAGGAATTTTTGTTATAATAGTATAGAGACACTATTCTTTCGATTAAGTAGCTATGTCAGATCTCGATCGCGGTATCATGAAATTCAAAGGGGCAGATACTCCAGCAGCGATCGTCATTTCTTCGACGGTTGTATTAGGTACGATCGTTATTTTAGTCATCTGGGCGATGCGACACGCTTACGTGGTGTAGAAATTTATAAAAATCCAAGCGGTTAGAAACCGCTGTCTTGATGCGCTAAACCGTCGGGAAACCCGACGAGCGCGCATCGCTCCTCGGAGTGCAAAGTCCGCCTACGCGGACTGAGATATTATTAGTCCGCGTAGGCGGACTTTGCAACACTAGCCGCGATTTTAATCGCAGGCATCCCAAAAGGTCAACATACCTATGGGTTAGTTTATAGTATTCAAAAACAAAATAATTTTGTCCGCTAAAATGGACGACTACCCACATAAATAATGGTAGGAGCAATTCATAAATTGCCCCTGCCATTATTTGCCAGTAACGCACGATCGTTTGAGATTAAATGCCGATTCACACTCTACCTATCGACGTAATTCACCTGATTGCTGCGGGAGAAGTCATTGACTCTCTGGGGGCGGTGGTGCGAGAACTGTGTGAAAATGCGATCGATGCTGGCGCGTCCAGAATTACAGTTTCGCTATTTCCCGATCGCTGGCGGATTCGAGTAGCTGATAATGGGATCGGCATCGAACTTGCGGATCTTCAACAAGCTGCTACCGCTCATAGTACGAGCAAAATTGACGATCGAGAGGACTTATTTCACATTACTAGTTTGGGATTTCGGGGCGAGGCTCTCCATAGTCTGGCGCAACTTGCCAAGCTGGAAATTTACAGTCGTCCCCGTCAGAGTAGCGATGGCTGGCATCTAGTTTACAACCATCAGGGCGAAGTTATGCGTCAACAGGAAGTCGCGATCGCACCTGGTACGGCAATTGATGTCGAGGATCTCTTCGGTGAGTGGGAAGCTAGACGCGAAGGTTTACCCAATCTCAACTGTCAACTCCGCCAAGTCCAGACGGTAATTTATCATCTGGCTCTCTGTCATCCCCAGATTAGTTGGACACTCGAACAACAGCATCGTCCGTGGTTTCAGATTATTGGCAGCAAAACCACTCAACAAATTATCCCCCAATTATTACCCAGAGTGAGGGTTGACGATCTTCAGTACGTGGAAATGAAGATTCGCTCGCTAAATCCTGCCAAAGATTGCTCGGAACTGAATCGGCAAGAGGTTTACAGCACTGGAACCTATCGATCCGCCACATCAGAACGCGATCTAGCAGACGTAGATGCTCGAATTGAGCTAACTTTAGGATTACCCGATCGGTGTCACCGTCATCGTTTAGACTGGGTAAAAGTAGCTGTGAACGGTCGGATTGTCAGAGCACCAGAATTGGAGCAAACGATCGTCAGTGGATTAGCCCGAACATTACCACGCGATCGCTATCCCGTCTGTTTTTTGCATCTTCAGATTCCACCTCACTACATCGATTGGAATCGCCATCCAGCCAAAGTAGAGATCTATCTACAACAGGTAGAATTTTGGCAATCCCAGGTATCAAAAGCCCTCGACTTGGCTCTGAACCTTCAGCCGGAAGACAGCGATGCTACTCAAACCAGCCGGATCGGTAAAATACTGGCAGTCGCCGAACAGCAAGGAGCATATCATATTCCGCAGCGATCGATCGTCAGTGATGGCGATGGATTGGGTTTGCTCGAACTGCGTGCTGTCGGACAAGTGCTCAATACCTATATCATCGCCGAACATGCCGATGGACTGTGGTTGATCGAACAACATATCGCTCACGAACGGGTGCTATACGAGCAGATAAGTACTGCTTGGCAGCTTTTACCACTCGAACCGCCAATTATCCTCTCGCACCTGTCAGAGCGGCAAGTAGATCAACTACAGCAAATATCGATCGCGATCGATCCCTTCGGTGAAGGCTTATGGGCGATTCGGACGGCTCCAGCACCACTATTGATGCGGGAAGATCTCGCCGCAGCAATTACCGAACTCAGTCTCGGCGGGGACTTACAAGCCGCTCAAGTCGCCGTTGCTTGTCGCTGTGCGATCCGCAATGGTACCGCGTTGAGTTTAGCAGAGATGCAAAGTTTACTCGATCGCTGGCAACGCACCCGCAATCCGCGTACCTGTCCGCATGGTAGACCGATTTATCTCTCATTTAAGGAAAGTAGCTTGGCGCGTTCTTTTCGTCGTCATTGGGTGATTGGTAAAAGTCACGGTATTTAGTCGAACCCTGAGACAGATCCCCGACTTCTTCGAGAAGTCGGGGATCTAGGGTATCTTCGGAACAAACTAATTCCAAATATGTCAAATCACCTACATTCATTTCGATCGATCTTATGAGTTCCAAGCAACCGCAGTCAGAACCGACAGTAACTAAAGTCGAAAATCCCTGGATCGAAACCCTAAAAACATTGGGATTGAGTGCTGTATTTGCGTTTGGAATTCGAGCGACGGTGGCGGAGTCTTGTTATATTCCGTCTGCTTCGATGCTACCCACATTGCAAATTAATGACCGATTGACGATCGACAAAATCAGTTATCGGTTTGCTAATCCCGTGCGTGGCGATATTGTCGTCTTCAACCCTACGGCTCAAATGGCAAAAGAAGTAGATGCTCAAGGGAACCAAAAATTCAAGGATCATTTCATCAAGCGCGTCATCGGTTTACCAGGCGATCGGATTGAAGTCACCAACGGTAAAGTCTATATTAATGGGAAAGTTATCTCTGAAAAATATCTCGGTGAAGCTCCCAATTATAATTGGAGCAGTACGGCATTAACTCCCGACGGAATCGTCCCTAAAGGTCACTATCTAGTCTTGGGCGACAACCGCAACAATAGCTACGATAGCCACTACTGGGGCTTTGTACCTAGAGATAATATTATCGGTAAGGCTGTGTTTCGATTTTGGCCGCTCGATCGAGTCGGTGCGATCGATCCACAACCAAATTATTGATATAGCGATCCTAAACAATCGGCTAGGCTGACGTAGGGTTTGTTAGGCGCAAGCCGTAACGCACCAGAATCTGATTTTTAGCGATCGATATTTTGGGTATGATGAACAGTGAGTCGATCGAACTATCTAGAATTTATGAATCGATTTCCCCGAAAACTACTCAGCAAAAAATAATTTATTTAGCAAATATTGGGGCGATCGCTATTAGTTTTTTACACCTGCTTTAGGATTTAAACCCCTACTCTTTGTTAAATTTAAGGTAATCACAAGTAGGAATAGATTGAGAAAACAATGACTTTTGCAAACCTTAAAAGTAAATCCCAAACTATACGCATCCTTGCTATCTCAGGTAGCTTGCGTCAGTTTTCATCCAATACTGCGCTGCTTCAAGCTGCGATCGCTTTATCTCCCAAGAATATCCAGATGAAATTGTATGATGGACTCGGTGATTTACCGCATTTCAACCCCGATCTTGAACCAATGGAACCGCCATCTGTGACAGATTTACGGGCGCAAGTGAAATGGTCAGATGGCTTGGCGATCTCAAGTCCAGAATACGCGCATGGTGTACCAGGTGTCTTGAAGAATGCGCTGAATTGGTTAGTCAGTGGTGAAGAATTTATCGGGAAGCCGATTGCACTATTCAACGCATCACCACGATCCGTTCACGCCCAAGCCTCACTGACGGAAATCGTCACAACG
>ENA-OBIO01001333-OBIO01001333.1-metagenomes-genome-assembly--contig:-NODE-1333-length-10067-cov-9.14792_pt1 | contig 10067 bp, 6 predicted proteins | sample MGYA00153383_OBIO01 | MGnify analysis MGYA00153383 | reverse complement strand
AACATCTGATTCTTTCTGGCAATGGTGAATATGATTGGAAATACACTACAAATGGAAGGTAGTTACAACTTCTGTATATTCAATACCTTTAGATTTTAAATTGGAAGTACACTACAAATGGAATATTAATTAAAAAAAATAGATACATTAAATGGATATAAATAAAACTGAATACTTAGTAGCTGATGATTGTTATATAAAGAAACATTCATTGAAAGACAAAATTTGTTTGATGTCTACAACATTACCTGATATGTTACATTTGGATAAATTAAAGTTATCTGAATATTTTACATTAAATAATTGTCCTATGTTTACAATAACTAAAGATGGACAGGTTTATCAACATTATGATATTGATTATTATAGTAAAATAACAGGAGATAATCAATTAAATAAATCAATTATTAGTATTGCATTTGAAAATCTTGGTTGGTTAAGTTATAGTGAGCAATCAAATATTTTTCTTAATTGGTCTAATTTTAGTGTAGACAAAGTTAATGTTCATGACCAACTTTATAAAGATTATAGATATTGGGATAAGATAACACTTACCCAAATGACCTCTGTTACAGAACTTTGTATATATTTATGTGATAATCAACTAATAAAGAAGGATATTGTAACACATTTATTTAAATATGATGATGGTGATATAAATAACTATAAAGGTATTTTCTCAATTAATAATATTTTAGATAAGAATACTGATATTAACACATCATTTAATTTTAAAAGTTTTTATAAAAATTTGATAAATAAACAGTAGAATTTCACTATTTAAGTTAAAATATACTTCAATTATAATATGGAAGGTTTAACTAAAAATGAAATTAAACAAATTGTAAAGGATCAAATTAAAGATTCTTTAGATAAAGAATTAAAAAAAGTTCTTACTGAAAAAGATGTTAGAGCAATTATTAGTGACGTTTTAATTAATTTTTACAAATCTCTATATCAAAAAAGTGCCATTTGGAGTAGAGATATCAAATAATTTTAAATAATCATGCCATATAAATCAGATAAACAAAGAAAATTCATGGGTACTGTACTTAGTTATAAGTTAGGTCATTTAGATAATCCATCACAAGAAATTATTGATGCAGCTAAGTCTATGTCTGTAGATAAAGTAAAGGAATTTTTAGATGAAACAATGAATACATTAGATGAAGCAACTAGTGCTTATGGTAGAGGAAAATTGTTTAATATTCAAGCAATGAAAGATATTATTGCTGATGATAACCATTTAACTTCACAATATAGTAAAATGAAGGAAAGAGGTAAAGAGATATTCGGATATCATTATAATGAAATTATATTATCAGTAATGTTTTTGAAATACATTAAATCAAATAAAGAAAAATTTACAAAATACCTAAAATATAAAGATCAAGCAGTAAAAGATCAAATGTTAGATAAAGACAAACAAGAAGCATTAAAAAACCAAGCTTATTTGGATTCAAAGAAACCAGCTACATCAAGTTCTGATAAAACAGAAGAAGAATCATTAGATGAAACAACAACTAGTGCTAGTTCAGGAGCTTATAGTAGTCCAGTTGCTTTTGCCAAAAACAAAGAAAATTGGAGATTTGGTAAAAATGGTGGTATGGAAGGTGCTACAGTAATTGAACCTAATACTAATCAACATGTACAAGGTATTAATGCTTATACTATTAAAAGAAAACTTCAAGAAGCTAGATCAAATGAAATTAAAAAAATGATTAATGCTGATTTACTATTAGAATCATTATCTGATGATAAAAATAATTTTACTGTTAATGATATTGAAATTCAAACAGTAAATGGTAAACCTTATTTACAATTTTTAAAAGGTTTAGAAACTGATGTTGCGCCAGAAGATTTAAATGTAACATTTGTTGTTGATAGTGTTGTTGAAGGTGAAAATCAAGAAGAATATACAATTTCTGTACCATATTCAACTTTTAGAGAATATGTAAAAGATACATGGTTTACAAATGATAAAGGTAATATATCTGATGAAATAATTGATGTAGAGATTGGTAGACAAAATATTGTTAAACCAATTGAATATTTTATATATGATAATTTGAATAGTGCTAATGTATCTAATAATGGTGATACTAAAGGTGGTTTACCATCTAATACAACTATATCTGAAAATCATATTGAATCAAGAGAAAACATTACTAGTTTTATTTTAAATCACACTGATGAATATGATGAACATCAATTAGATGATATGACTTATGATGAGTTGTATAAAATCTATATTGATATTGAAGATGAAACATCTGAACCAATTGTATTTAAAAATTCACAAGAAGTTTTAGAAAAAGGTATTGATGAATCAATTGCTGATATACCATATACTCAGTATTTATCAATGGTTTATGACTTCATAGCTAAAAGATTTGATAGAAATGTAGCTGATTGGTTAATTGAATATCAATATGATAATAAAATTATTGCTACTATGAAACAAGCAGGTAAATCTGCAATGGAAACAGCTAATAGTCTTATTAAAAAATATGATACCAAAATTAATGATATCATGAAACAACACGAAACTAACAATATAAATGAAAACCACATTAAAAAAACTATAAATAACAATATGAATAATTCAAAAGAAAAAATTAAAAGTCTTTTAACTGAAGCTAAACACTTAAAATCTAAAGGTGAAAGTCCTGAACGTGTGTATAAAATGATTAAAAAAATTAATGAAAATTTTAATCTTAATGAAGCTACATATGAGAATCTTGAACAATATATTCAAGAAATCAAAAAAGATTTAGCTATTATGGAAACTTCACCAGAAACTATTGAACAATTACTTAATGATAATGGTGATTATATTGAATCTAAATATGAAAGTGCGGTTTTACCTGCAACAGTAGCAGAAAAACTTATTGATTCATTAGATGATGAACTTGATGAAATTTTTAATTTCAAAAAACAATCTGGTGGTAATGTTAAAGATAGTGATACTACTAGAAAATATGCTGAAGAACTTGCTAATAGTGTTAAAAATAAAGAAGAATTTGGAATTAAAACAGATGAGTTTATTAAATCAAAAAACTTAAAAGATAAAGAACAAATTAATCATATTGCTGATCAAGCATTTAATATAGTTGCTGACAAAAATAAAGGAATGAATGAAGATGGTAGATTAGGTAGTTTTGAAGATATAATTGCAGTATTTAAATCATTACCATTAGATGTTCAAACGAAAATTAGAGATGCTGCTAAACAAGATTTACTTGATAGTGGTTTTGAAGAAATTGGTAGTTCAGATATAGCACATGCAATTGTTGGTTTATATGATGGTGAAAAATTTGTTACTAATGATGGTGATGTATTAAATGAAGAATCAAAACATCCAGCATTAACATTACTTGATAGAGTACATAATCAAAATAAAAGAAATGAAGATGATTACTTTAAGTCTTTAAATAAAGGTACACAAAATCAAATTAAAAATAGTGAAGAAGGTAACAAACCATTTGAATATGAATATGATGACAAAGATACTACAGAAATGAAACAAGTTAATACAGATAATAAATTTACACGAACTGATAAAATTAATGATTATGTAGCATTGAATAGAGGTAGAGGTGCTGAAGATTTAGATTTTGATATTAAACCAACTGATAAATTTTTAGAAAGAATGAAAGCTGATTTAGGTGATGAAAGATTTAAAGGAATTGCAGAAAAAGCAAGACTTAGAAAACTTGAAAGACGTAATCAACGTGATGTTGAAATTGAAATTAATGATAAAGATTTAAAAGATAGAATAAGTTTGAAAGAATCTAAAAATATAACTGGTTATTATATTGATAATTTAAGCTCTAATAAAAAGTTTGTTACAGTTGATATTAATAATACTCCAGAAGTTATTGATTTAAATGAATCAACAATGATCAAACTTAATTGTGAAGGTATGGGTAATACTTTAAGTTCTACAATTGTTGATTCAAACTTTGTAGTCCTTAATGAAAATATTGAAGCAATAAAAGCTTTTGATTATTATTTTGATAAGTCTAATAATAAAGTAGTTAAACATACTAGACCAAAACAATCTAAAATGTTAAATGAAAGTATTATTAAAGATTTTAAAAAATCAGTGAACTTCAAATATAAAAAATAATTAAAAATAAATAAATTCTTAATATTTTCTCTTTGAAAATTCACATTTTAAACTTACATTTGAAGTATTAAAATTTAAATAATACTAATGGCAGCAAAGAATGGTGGAGACAGTAAAAAAATTTCTGATATATTATTTAATTCAGAACAAACAGTAACAGAAGATGCTATGTATCTTCTTTATAAAAAAGCTAATGTTATTAGAGAATACGTTGAAGTATACAATCAATTTTCTAAATCACTTATGTATGTATTACATAATAGCTATTTAGGTGCTCAATACATTGTAACACCATTGGATATAGAAGGACATTACCAATGGTGTTACAATAAAATTTGTAATAAATTTAAAGAAACATTAAATTTTAATAATATTCATAAAAATAAAGAACTACATGAATATTTCTTTGAACATGCAAAAGTTCATATATATACTAATACTAAATATTCTGAAGATGAATTAGAATTTGATATTGATTATATTGATGAAATAATGAATTTTTATAATTTAAAATCTGAAGAAGATTTAAAAACTATGATAGAACTTTATTATAAATTTAATAAAAAAATATTCTAGTTTTTATTAGCTTTTATTTCAAGAAAAATGTAAGTTTACAATACCAAAAGGATACTAAAAGACTTTGAGTTTTAGTATCCTTTTTTTAACTAATTAAAAATAATCTTAAATAAAAAATCCGAGGAAGAGAAGAATGAACGTAATTAAACGTGATAACAAAAAAGAAAATTTCGATTATGAAAAAATTAATAAAGTTTTAATATGGGCAACAGATGGAATTGAAGATGTATCGGCATCTGATATTGCAATGAATGCTAAATTACATTTATATGATAAGATCAGTACAAAAGAAATACATAATGTAATGATTGAATCAGCAGTTAACATGATTTCTGAAGAACATCCTAATTACCAATATGTAGCTGCTAGGTTGTTAAATTTTTTACTTAGAAAAGAAGTTTTTAATTCCTATGATAAATTTCCTTCATTAAAAGAACTCATCATTACTAATGTTAAAAAAGGTATGTATGATGAAAATTTATTAACATCATACACAGATGAAGAATTTAATAAGATTGAACAATTTATTAAACATAATAGAGATGAAAAATTCTCATATGCAGGTTTAAAACAAGTAATTGATAAATATCTTGTTAAAGATAGAAAAGATAATATTCATTTTGAAACACCACAATTTGCATATATTTTAATAGCATGTACACTATATTCAGATTATAAAAAATCGGATAGACTAGAAAAAATTAAAAATTATTATGATGATATATCTACTCATATTATAAGTTTACCAACACCTATTATTGGTGGAGTACGTACACCTAATAGACAATATAGTAGTTGTGTATTAATTGATGTAGATGATTCATTAGATTCAATATTTCACTCTAATACAGCTATTGGTAAATATATTTCTAAAAGAGCAGGTATTGGCTTAAATATTAGACTTAGAGGTATTAATTCTAAAGTAAGAGGTGGCGAAGTTGTACACACAGGTATTATACCATTTCTTAAAATGTTTGAGAAAACAGTTAAGTCTTGTAGTCAAGGTGGTATACGTGGTGGTGCTGCAACATTTCATTATCCTTTTTGGCATATTGAAATTAAAGAAATTTTAGTTTTAAAAAATAATAGAGGTAATGAAGATTCTCGTGCTCGTAGAGTAGATCATTCAATTCAGTTTTCAAGATTATTTTATAAGAGATTTTTAGATGATAAAGAAATATCTTTATTTTCTCCAAATGATGTTCCAGATTTATATGAAGCATTTGGTTATAATGATTTATTTGATTCATTATATGAAAAATATGAAAATGATAAATCAATTAGAAGAGATACAATTAAGGCTAGGGAATTAATGGATATTTTTTGTCAAGAAAAAATTGAAAGTGGACGATTGTACCTCATGAACTTGGATCATGTAAATTCCCAATCTCCTTTCAAAGATAAAATTTATATGTCTAATTTATGTGTATCTCCTGAAACTAAAATATTAACAAGTTCAGGTTATTATCCAATTTCTGAATTAGAAGGTGAAGAGATTGAAATTTGGAATGGTAGAGAATTTTCATTAACTAAAGTTATTAAAACTGGTGAAAATCAAAAATTAATTAAAATTAATTTTTCAAATGGTCAATCTATTGAATGTACTAAATATCATAAATTTTATGTACAAAAAGGTTATAATAGAGGTACAGGTAAAAATAAATTAATAATTGAAGAAAAAAGAGCTAATGAATTAAAAGTTGATGATAAAATTATTAAATATAAAACTCCATTAATTGATTTTGAAGAAGATTTTGAAGATGCCTATACACAAGGATTCTTTAGTGGTGATGGATGTTGTTATAAAGGTAAAAATCATATTGATTTATATGGTGAAAAGAATTTATTAGTGCCATATTTAAAAGGTAGATTAATTGGTAATTATAGTGATACACAAAATAGACATAGATTTTCAATTTCTGATTCATATACGAAATTTGAAGTACCAACTAGATATTCTATTGAGTCAAAAATTAAATGGTTAGAAGGATTATGTGATTCTGATGGTACACTTTGTAGAAATGGTGACACACAATCAGTTCAAATAGGTTCTATTGAAAAAGAATTCTTGAAAGAAATTCATTTAATGTTACAAACTTTAGGTATTCAAAGCAAAGTAACATTAAATGTTGAAGAAGGTATGAGAATTTTACCTGATAATAAAGGTCAAGGTAATTCAAAAGAATATTTTTGTCAAACAGCATACAGATTATTAATTGGTGCAGATGGTTTAAGAACATTACAAGATTTAGGATTTTCACCAAAAAGATTAAAGGTTGAACCTAGTTTACCAAATAGAAATTGTGAACAGTTTGTTAAAGTTCTTTCAATTGAAGATAATAATAGATTTGATGATACATATTGTGTTAATGAACCATTAGAACATAAGGTTATATTTAACGGAATACTAACAGGAAACTGTCAAGAAATTGACCTTCCCACTTCACCAATAACGAATAACATCAATGATGGAAAAGTAATTGAAAAGATTATTTTAATTGAAAATCAAGAGAAGTTTTCTGAATTTAAAAAAGAAAATGAATTATTAGGGTTTTATAATGAGAAAAATGATAATTTTATTTTAAATACTTCTTCTGCTAAAATATTAGATGATGATGAATTATTAAATTATATTTCAATTGGTGATACTTCTAAATTATCATTAGAAACTATAGAATTAGTTTATGGAAAGAAACAAGCTGAAATTGCATTATGTGTATTAGGTGGAATTAATTTAGGTAAACTTAAAAACTATGATAAATTAGAAGGTATTTGTGAAAATATTGTAAGAAGTTTAGATTATGTGATTGATATACAAGATTATGCTTTGCATGCTGCGGAGAAAATGAAAAAACGTAGAAGTTTAGGTGTAGGTGTTACTAACTTTGCATATTGGATGGCTAAAAATAATTTGAAGTATGATGATGTAAATTCACTAATTGAAATTGATAGATTATTTGAACATATTCAATATTATTTGATTAAAGCATCTGTTAAATTAGCTAAAGAATATGGAGCATGTGCTTATTATAAAAAAACTAAATGGTCTGAAGGTGTTTTACCAATTGATAGATATAATAAAAATGTTGATAAACTAGTTAGTAGAGAATTAGAATGTGATTGGGAAAGTCTTAGAGCTGATTTACTTAAATATGGTATTCGTAACAGTACATTAAGTGCTATAATGCCTGTAGAGTCATCTTCATTAGTTAGTAACAGTACAAATGGTATTGAACCTCCAAGAGCCTTGATAACGTTTAAAAATGATAAATCAGCTAAGAAACCAGTAGTTGTACCAGAAATAAATAAATTAAAAAATAAATATCAATTAGCATGGTCTTTTGATAATACAGCAATGAATAATGTTGTTTCAGTTATTCAAAAATGGATTGATCAAGGTATTAGTGTAAATCATTATTATGATAAAAATAGATATGAAGGGAATAATTTACCAGTATCAGAAGTAGTTAAGGATATTTTACAGTTTTATAAACTTGGTGGTAAACAATTGTATTATACAAATTCACCTGATTATAAAACAGATTCATTAGAAGATATGGAACAATCATTTAATAAACCATATGAAAATGATGATAAATGTTCAGATGGTGTTTGTATGTTATAATTATTTAATATATATTTGTGAAATAAAAAAAAAATATAAATAAGTAAAGTATAAAAAGTTATGAGTAAAAGTTTAGTTAATCTTAATAATAATATTGATTTCACAAAAGAACCTATTTTCTTTGGTCAAGAGTTAAATTTAGAACGTTATGATAAATTCAGGTATCCAGTATTCTTTGAGTTTTTTAAAAAACAAATGGAAATGTTCTGGAAACCTGAAGAAATTGATATTAGTAAAGACAGAGCTGATTATAAAAATCTTCAAGAACATGAAAAATTTATATTTACAAGTAATTTAAAATATCAAATTTTACTTGATTCTATTCAAGGTAGAGGTATTCCACATTTAACAGAATATTTATCGAATCCAGAAGTAGAAGCTTTTTGTAGTGCATGGGCATTCTTTGAAGTTAACCATTCATATTCATATACTTACATTATTAAAAATGTATATTCTAATCCATCTGAAATATTTGATAATATTTTAAATGATGAAGAAATTATCAAAAGAACTAAATCAGTCACCAAATATTATGATGACTATATTAATTCATTTGGTGATGAAGATATTAATGATAAGAAGAAAAAACTTTATTTAACATTAATCAGTATTAATATACTTGAAGGTATTCGTTTTTATGTTTCATTTTCAACAGCATTTGCTTTAAGTAAAAGTGGTAAGATGGAAGGTAATGCAAAGATCATTAGTTTAATTTGTCGAGATGAAAATCTACATTTAGGATTTACACAAAAACTAATTAAAGAGTTAATGAAGAATAAAGAAGAAGGTTTTGTTGAAATAGCTGAAGAATTAAAAGATGTAGTTATTGAAATGTATAGAGATGCTGCTAATGAAGAAATGGCTTGGGCAGACTATATCTTTTCAAAAGGTTCTTTATTAGGTCTTAATGCCGAAATATCTAAACAATACATGCAATTTATTACCAATGAAAGAATGAAAACTATTGGATTAGAACCAATTTTTGATAAGAATATCAAGAATCCAATTACATGGATCAATAGTTTTATTAGTAGTAAAGGTAATTCAGATGCTCCACAAGAAACAGAGATAACATCATACAATATTGGAGCTGTTAAATCTGATTTAAGTACTACTGATTTTAGTGATTATGATTTATAAGTTAAAATAATATCTATATTTTTTATAAAATGACCTATTATAGGTCATTTTATTTTCTCACTTTTTAAAGTAGTACGATTTATATATATATAAGACTAAAAAAAAATATAGTTTTTTATACACACTAAATTTAAAATAAAAAAGATTCAAATAACAAAGGAAGAATTAAAAAAATTTGAAAATTTAGAGTTATATGAACCATGTTTAGTTTTAAAAGGATTATTAAATAATAAAGAAATATAATAAAAATTTTTATTTTTAATAAAAAATAGATACTTTTGTAAATAAAATAATAATATAACAAATGTATAACAATATAGAATTAGAAAAATTTATCAATAAGTGGTTTAGTACTAGAAATCTTATTTCTTTACCTTATCAAACAGAAGCTTTATTAAATGTTAATAACGTTTTATTTACCAACACTTTACCAACTGTGTTAGGTGCTTGCCCTAGTGCAGGTAAAACATATATGACTCAATGTTTTATAGATTATTATTTAACTATTAATCCAAAGTCTAAGGTTCTTATATTGGCTCATGGTACAAAAGTGCTTAGAGCTAATTTTATAACTTCTATTAATAAAGTTAAACC
>ENA-OBIO01001332-OBIO01001332.1-metagenomes-genome-assembly--contig:-NODE-1332-length-10068-cov-2.6149_pt1 | contig 10068 bp, 7 predicted proteins | sample MGYA00153383_OBIO01 | MGnify analysis MGYA00153383 | reverse complement strand
ATAAAAAAGGAAAACGTAATAGTTTTATTTTTGAAAAAACAGTTAAAGTTTATCCAGATACTTTGTGTTGGATTCGCGACTTCGCGTATTCTTATAACGAACCGATGACGCGTAATTATTTTTGGCATCCTGCCTTCGATGATTATCCAGTAGTCGGTGTAAATTGGCACATGGCGCGCGCTTTTTGCTGGTGGAGAACAAAACTTTATAACACTTATAAAAGTGCTAAGGAAGTTAACACCGAAGAATTTCGTTTGCCAACTGAATATGAATGGGAATATGCAGCGCGTGGCGGACATGATTTAGCACCTTATCCTTGGGGTGGTTATTACACACGTAATTCCAAAGGTTGTTTATTAGCTAACTTCAAACCTGGTCGTGGCGATTATCCAGATGATGGTGGACAATACACCGTAAAAGCAGACGCGTACTTCCCGAATGATTTTGGTTTATATAATATGGCGGGGAATGTAGCTGAATGGACAATTACAGCTTATGCTGATAACGCGCTCGGTTTTCACGATGCAAATCCAGATTATCGCGTAGATGCTAAAGATGCTGACCCACCATCAAAAAAACGCAAAGTTATTCGCGGTGGCTCTTGGAAAGATATTGCTTATTATTTACAAACAGGAACCCGTACTTTCGAGTATCAAGACACAACCAAATCCTACATCGGTTTCCGTTGCGCTTTGACTTTCTTAGGTCGTTCTATCAACGATTTTTAACAAAAAGTAACAACCGAGGTGTATTTCACGTAACTACACTTCGGTTGAAACATAAAGATTACCTATTCCGAATTTTTATTCACAAAACATACTTAGATTTTTTTCAATTAAGAATTAAAAATTAAAAACGTATTAATCGGTTTTAATTTCTAATTCTTACTTTTTAATTGATTATCCATTTCTGAATCAGTAAATATTTTTTTATTATGAGTTTTATCAAATCAAAAGGCTTCAAGTACGCAAAAAACTTTTTAATTGGTATAGGTGCTGCGGTTGTAATTGTCGGTGCGCTTTTTAAAATTGAAAGCTGGCCTTACGCTTCTGAATTTCTTATCGCAGGTCTTTTAACTGAAGCTTTTTTATTCGTGATGATTGGTATTATCGGACCAGAACCCGATTATTATTGGGATAAAGTTATTCCAGGTTTAAGTGACCCAAATGCAAAAATCAATGCAACTAATTTTGCGGGTTCTCAACAACCGCAATTGCCTGCTTTAAATGGCGAAATCGTTGAAAACAAATTAAGCGGTATGTTGACTGAACTACAGGGCATGTCAAAAAGCTTAGGTTCTTTAAAATCACTTCAAGAAGTTGATTTTTCTGGTACGCAAGAGCAAATTCGTTCAATGAATAATTTTTATTCAAAAATGACGGAAGCTATGGCAAACATGAGCGATGCGATGCAAGATACAAAAATGTATAAAGAGCAAATGGCAGCATTAAACAAAAACTTGAGTTCATTGAATGCAGTTTATGGCGGTATGCTTTCGGCTATGTCGAACGTGAGCAAATAAACCAGCCACAAATTTGAAACTTATATTTTCTTCTAACAAAAAATAAAAAAGAATGTCTATACCAAAGGAGCCGCGGCAACTCATGATCAATATCATGTATTTGGTGCTTACGGCGATGCTTGCCTTAAACGTATCGGCTGAAATTATCAATGCGTTTTATGCACTCAATGGCGGTTTACGAAAAAGTAACGCGATTGTAGGTACAACGAATGATGAATTGAAAGGTGCGATTGCAAAACAAGCGAATGAATCTCCTAGATATGCTGAATACGGTAAAGGTGCAAACGACGCAGCTGCAATTTCGAAAGATTTTGAAACGTATGTACAAGGCATATACGATAGTTTAATCGTTAAAGCTGGTGGAATGGATAAAGATCATCCCGGCAGACCCAAGCGTTATAAAGATAAAGAAGTCACTACCAATTTAATGGTTGACCAAAAGAAAGGTGATGATTTGCTGAAAAAGATTACTGAAACACGTCAGGCTTTTCTAAATTTAATCTCTGATCCTGCCGAAAGAAAAACGATTGAAGCGTTAATTCCGTTGCAAGCAGATTCTATTGCCTCGGATTCAAAAGCAAAAACGTGGTCAGAATACAAATTTGGTCACATGCCAGTCGGTGCGGTGCTTGCCATACTTTCTAAAAACGTTGCTGATGCTAAAACATCTGAGACGGCTTTAATGAATCATTTTTTCAATAAAATGAGTATTCAAGATATTAAGTTCGATAAGTTCAGAGTGGCGATTGCGCCAAAAAAATCCTATTTAATTCGCGGTGATAAATTTGAAGCGGATATGTTTGTGGCTGCTTTTTCGAGCAATCCAGCGGGCAATGTTTCAATTGCCGTAAATGGTGGTGGACAATCTTTGAAAGATGGTGTTGCACATTACGAAACTACACCTTCAAGTCTGGGAAAACAAACTATTACGGTTACAGGTTCAGTTAAAAATGCGCTCACGGGTGAAACAACGACTGCGACTCCGAGCACTTTTGAATACGAAGTCGGTGAAAGATCAGGTTCTGTATCTGCTGAAAAAATGAATGTATTGTACATCGGCGTTGATAATCCGATTGAGGTTACGGCAGCAGGTGTATCTTCAAATAGCTTGAATGCTACGGGAACTAATGTTACGTTGACTAAAAAAGATGCTAATCATTACAACGCACGCGTTTCTAAAGTGGGTGAAGCTATTATTACACTCACAGGTGAAAATGGATTTAGTTTCCCTAAAAAATTCAGGGTTAAACGTATTCCAGATCCAGTTGCTAAATTATTAGTTGGCGGGGATATTACTCGAGGAGGTATTATTAATTCTGGTACGATGGCGGCTGCACCTGGTTTGCAGGCAGAATTAGAAAATTTTGATTTTGAAGCACGTTGCAATATATCTTCTTATACAGTTGTAATTAATAAACGCAATGAAGATCCGATTGCTAAACAAGGAACGGGAAATGCTTTTTCTGGTGAAATAAAATCTGCTTTAAGCTCCGTAAGAGGGGGTGATAAAGTATTTATTTTTGACATCAAGTCATTGTGTCCAGGTGATGATATTACGCGTAAAATAGGTACAATGAATTTTGTAATTAAATAGTTGTTCTAAATTTAGAACCGTTAAAACGTACTTATTCTATACTAATTACTGAATAAGTACGTTTTTTATAAATAGTAAATGTTCAGACACAAAATTATGCTGAACGCATTTTTAATCAATTCTTCCGATTTATTAAATCTTCAATAAACTATGACTATGAGGTCAGTTTCCAAGTGGGTGAGTCTGTTATGCTTTTCTTTTTTATCAGTTGCTATTTGGGCACAAACGCCTGAAACTTCCGATCCGAGTGGTAACGACGCCATTCCAGATTTCACGGGTAACTCTTATTCAAAAGATAAAAAACCAGCTAAAAAACCTGCGGCTACAACAGCACCAACCACCGCACCCGCAACACAACCCACCAATATAAATCCAAGTTCAACGACATCGTCGCAAATACCGGGTACTCCAACAGTTTCTATTCCTGCATCAACTACGGTTACACCGAGCAACTCTATAAAAATTGAAGCAGCAGAAAATACTTCCGCTGCGCCACCCGATAAAGATGCGCCTATTGATGGTATCGTTGAAAAACGCACCATTCTAGATAAAGAAGTTTTACCTTGGGAGCCTGTGCGCGAATCAGATATCATGTGGAGTAAACGCATTTGGCGCGTTATTGATATTCGAGAAAAGATAAACTTAGCTTTTACAAATCAAGAAGTGGGTCAATCTTTTTTAGAAATTTTATTGAAAGGCGTACAAGATACCGTTTCAGGTATTAAAGCCTATAAAGCTGACAACGATAAATTTCAATACCGCCTTTCTGCTCAGGAAGCTTCTACTATTGGTTCACACGTTGATACTATTGATGTCATTGACCCAGTCACTTTTGAACCAAAACATAAAATTACAAACACTAAACTCGATCCACGCGAAGTCAAACGTTTTCGCGTAAAAGAAGATTGGTTTTTTGATAAACAATATTCTGTTTTGAAAGTGCGTATTCTCGGTATTTCGCCTTTAAAAGATGAAACAGATGCACAAGGTAATTTTTTATACGAACAACCTTTGTTCTGGGTGTATTATCCCGATTGTCGCGAATTTTTATCTAAACAACGCGCTATGGTGGAAGGCAATGATGCGAATCCGATGTCGTGGGAAGATTTATTTGAGCAGCGTCGTTTTTCAAGCTATATTTTTAAAGAGTCGAACGCCTACAATCGTCGGTTACAATCTTATTTGCAAGGTGTAGATATTTTGCTCGAAGGTGAAAAAATCAAAAAAGATATTTTCAATTTTGAGCACGATTTATGGTCGTATTAAAACGATAAACTTCACAAATCTTAAAACCTCGCAAGTCTTTCAGACTTGCGAGGTTTTTTTATGCTCGTCAACCTTACAGTCTTAAAAAGTTTTTCCACCCTAAAACCTCGTAAGTCAGTAAGATTTGCGAGGTGTTAAGACTTGCGAGGTTGGAATAGCATTAATCTAAACTTTCAATTTCAACTAAAATTTGATGTTTCATTTCATGATATTTTACAAAATTTTAAATACCGCCAAACCATTTTATAACATCATCCCTATAAAGTAAACTGGGTTTATCAGCGATAAAACTCTTGTAGGATGAATGGGGATAAACTCGAAAATCAGATGTAAACCCATGTTTTTGTGAATTGCTATGTATGTAGTAAACAGTTTGCATGAGATAAGAAGCATCCAAAATAGGTTTGCGTTTAAATCGTTCTTGAAAGAGTTTTCCTGTCCTATGTGTTGAAATATTGAAAGCTCGAGCGTAGGCATTAAAAAAGTTTGCAAATGATTGTTCTGCTTTTGGCATTAAATTTTTATCAGTGGGTTTTATAGATAAATTTAAATCTTCTTTAATTCGAATTAAAAAATGAAAATGATTTTTTAGAAGCACATAGCAGTAGATTTCGACAGCTGATTCGATATGTTTTTTCCATAACCTCAAAAAATATCCATAGTTTCGCTCTTCAATAAAAATATTTTCTCTATTATTCCCTCTATTATAAATATGAAAAAAAGCACCTTCCATAAAAGGGAAAGTATTTGTCATTTTAAAAGTTATTAGTGTGTTGATAAAATATTTTATAAATTAAAAACCTCGTAGCTCTTAATAAAGTACGAGGTTGTATTCTTACGAGATTTTTCTTCTAATAAATTTATAAACCTCGTAGCTCTTTTAGAGCTGCGAGGTTTATAAATTCATTTCCATCTTTTAAAAGCTTCAATCGCTTCGTATTCTGGTAATCCGAGTTGATCAAAAATTTTTGCGGTGCCACGATTTCTTTCCTCCGAGCGTTGCCAAAACTCGCGTGCATCGCTACCTGGAAACATGGCGCGATCTTTCTGACTTTGGTGCTTAAATATGGCGCGACGTTTACGCAATAATTCATCCGGACTTAATGGCACAGCCATATCTATATTTTCAATTTCCCATTCTTGCCAAGCGCCACGATACAGCCAAATATAACAGTCGTGCATCCATTCTTCATTTTTTAAAACATCCACCGCTCGAAAAATTGCATCAAGACAAACGCGGTGTGTACCGTGCGGATCGCTTAAATCGCCGGCAGCATAAATTTGGTGTGGTTTTATTTTTTGAAGTAAATCAACGATGATGTCTATATCGGCTTTACTCAGCGGTTTCTTTTTTATTGTTCCTGTTTCATAAAAAGGCAAATCTAAAAAATGTGTTAGCACTTTTTCACTCACATAGCGCGCGCCTGCTTTCGCTTCGCCGCGCCTGATGAGCCCTTTAAATAATAAAACTTCAGGTGCATCTACTTCGCCGGCTTTTTTGGTGGCTATTTTTTTCTGAATATTCTCGAATAGAATTTGCGTAACGGTTTTATCTAAACCGAATGACGCGTGAAAATCGTTTACGAAATCGGCAAAACGAACAACATCCTCATCGAACACTGCTATATTACCCGATGTCTGATAGGCAACGTGTACTTCATGCCCTTGATCGCTGAGGCGAATAAAAGTACCACCCATCGAAATAACATCATCGTCCGGATGCGGTGAAAAAATAATGGCGCGCTTCGGAAACGGGTATGAGCGTTCTGGTCGGCGAGAATCATCCGAATTAGGTTTGCCACCGGGCCAACCTGTTATAGTTTTGCGCAGCATATCGAACACTTTAATATTTATGTTGTACGCTGTATCGTATTCTGTAATTAACTCCGAAAGTCCGTTTTCTGCATAGTCAGAGTTGGTAAGTTTTAAAATTGGTTTTTCTTGTTTCTGACTCAACCAAATGACGGCGCGCTTTAATAAATGCGTATCATTCCAATTGCAATCGCCATAAAACCAAGGCGTTTTTATGCGCGAAAGCTCAGAAGCAGAGGCAGCATCGAGAAAAAATTCGGTATTCGGATGATTTTGTAAATACGTTGCGGGTACAATATCACTGATTTCGCCTTCGACAGTTTTTTTAATGACGTAAGCTTTATTTTCACCCCACGCCATTAAAATAATTTTGCGCGCTTCCATAATAGTCCCAACGCCCATCGTAATGGCTTTGCGCGGTACAAATTCTTCACCAAAAAAATCACTCGCTGCATCAGCAATAGTGATACTATCTAAGGTAATAAGTCGCGTGCGTGAGCTAATGCCTGAACCAGGCTCGTTAAAACCAATATGTCCCGTTCGACCGATACCGAGAATTTGTAAATCTAAACCACCAAATGCGTGAATTTTTTCCTCGTATTGTTTGCAGAATTCTCCAACATCGTTTTTAGCAATTGTCCCATCGGGAACGTGAACATTTGACTTATCAATATCAATGAAATCGAATAAGTGAACGTTCATAAAATTAACGTAGCTCTGTAGCGCATCGGGTTGGATAGGGTAGTATTCATCCAAATTAAAAGTTACGACGTTTTTAAAACTTAGTCCTTCTTCATTATGCAATCGAATGAGTTCAGAATACAAACCCGTCGGCGTTGAACCCGTAGCTAAACCTAAAACGCAAGGTTTATTTTCAGCTTCTTTTTGTTTTATGAGTTGCGCTATTTCACGCGCAATGTTTGCCACTGCTTGTTTCGACGTTTCAAAAACGTTCGTTTTAATTTTTTCTTGCGGTATAATGTGAGACATAAGTAGAACAGTTTTTAATTGGGTGTTTTTTTATTTAATAACAAAAACGACGCTAAATTACAATTCTAAACCTTAAAAGTATTAATTTTGTACTAAATTTTTCAATTATGGAAAAAATCACAAGTCTTTCTCAACTCGATTTAAATGCAAAGTATTCTTATGCCGATTATTTGACATGGCATTTTGAGCAATCGGTTGAAATTATCAAAGGTTTTATTTTTCCAATGGCTGCTCCCAGCCTCAAACATCAAAAAATATCATGGGAGTTAAATGGCGTGATGTATTCTTTATTTAAACTGAAAGAATGTAAAGCTTTTGCAGCACCCTTCGATGTGCGGCTTTTGAACAAAGAAAAATCTGTAAAGCAGAATAAAAATGTTTATACAGTTGTTCAACCCGATATTTGTGTCATTTGTGATGAAAGTAAACTTGATGATGCAGGCTGCATTGGTGCACCCGATTTAATTATCGAAATACTTTCGCCTGGTAACTCTAAAAAGGAAATGAAACTCAAAAAACAACTCTATGAAGAGAATGGTGTGAAAGAGTATTGGATTATAGACCCAGATCATGAAACTGCCCACCAATTTATTTTAAAAAATGACGAAATTTTCGATGCGCCTCTAATATATGCAAGCGACGATACATTGAAATGTTTTATTTTTGAAGGGTTAGAGATTGATCTTGAAAAATTATTTGTTTAAACAACAGTGGCTGCAAACCTGCAGCCACTGTTGTTTAAACAAATAATTTTTATCCCGCCGGATCAACGGGTGTGTTCGGATTATCGTCGCGCTCAACATTTGGATACGGATAGAATTTACGAGAGCTTTCCGAATTAGGATCGCTTAAAATCGGACGACCAAATCGGCGCACATCTTCGAGTCGTTGACCAGAAAGATACAACTCAATACAACGTTGACGATAAATTTCTGTCAAGATCGCTGCTTGAGTGACTGCACCACTGTAAACTTTTCCTTTTGCTGTCACACCAAATGGATCTGTTGTTTTAGTTAAAATTTTATTCAACTCTATAGTGGCATTCACTAAATCATTGGTGCGCGCGTAGGCTTCTGCTTTGATTAGAGTTATTTCGCCTGGCAGATATACAGGAACAAAAGTTGTAGTAGCAATGGCAAATCCTGTTACGCGACTCGTTTTTGTGCTGCCGAGATAAAATGCTAAACGACCATCTGTTGAATCAACTTGTGTTAAAGTAGGAGGTAAAGCAAAATTAATGGGATTGCCACCACTGATATTGTTGGTTGAAAAATCATTATAAAGTGGATTTCGATTCGCATCATCGTATTTCCAAACCGATTTAGAAGTTAAATCTACTTTTTGCGCTGCTGCCAAAGCTGATGCGCTATTACCCCGAACGGTATAAATTCGCGCTAATAATGCTTGAATCGCGTTGGGTAAATCAATATCGAAACCTAAATTAGATGCGACCAACGATGAATTCGCCGCAGTGACAGGTGTTGCTGCCAAAGTTGCAGCAGCAGCATTTAAGTTGCCGATGGCTTCATCCAACATATCGGCGCGCGGTTTGAAAGTTACACGCGCGCCCGTTAAATAATCTGTAGAAGAAATAACAGTTGCAGGTACGTTTTCCCAATATTCGGCAAGGGTTGCAATTGCCATGGCTTTAAAATAATTGCCATAAGCATTCACAGTTGCTTGCGTTTGCGGATTGAGAAGACCTTTGGAATTGTCAATTACTATTTGTCCGTTGGCGCGTACTTGATTTAGGCTTGACCAAAAAGCGCGAATGAGTGCGTTACCGCCACCAACGTTTGTGCCGCCATTATATAGCGCAGCCAAATCTGCATTACCATTATTTAAAACTAAAACTTCATGTGTGTTTTGTCCACCACAAATAGTTTCGTTGTAACGGACACTTGTTGCCCAAGTTTGTTTCGTACCGACTATGTAGGAAAGCAACCCTTCAGGTGTACTAAGAACGGCTGTTAAATCAGGCGCGTTCGGATTTAAGTAGGTTTTGGTACAACTCGTTTGAAAAACGGCAATAGCACAAAACGCGATTAATATTTTTTTAAAATTCATTTTTTAATTTTTTTGAAATGAAAAATTTAATTCGTTGTCAGTTATAAATAAAATAAATGACTATCAACTAAAATCGAACATTGAGCTTTAACATAAATTGACGCGGAATAGGGACTGCACCAAAATCGTTACCTCTAATTCTATCCGATTGACCAGACGAACTCGTTTCTGGATCAAAACCTTGATAATTGTCAATCGAAAATAAATTCCTACCTATTAAACTCAATGTTGCATTATCTGCAAAGCCTAATGTTTTACCAAAATTATAGGAGAGTGCAACTTCGCGCAATTTATAAAACGTCGCGTCTTCAATATGCTCTTCGTAAATCCGAGAACCGCCGAGTAAACCACCCGCAATTGCTACCACACTTCCACGCGGAATCAACCCTTGTAATTCTTGATTGGCTAAAGGTCCCCAACCTACGTTATTGGAAGTGATTCTATTCCAGTTATTTATTTGCGCTCCGTAAACGGCATCAATTAAAAAACTAAACGTAAATTTTTTATAGCTGAGTGAAGAAGTAATTGAACCCGTCCAAGATGGATTTGGATCGCCAATGACTTTTCGCAATTCTGTTCCAGTTGGTTGACCGCCCGCGTCTAATTTTTCAGCCACACTTAACGGACTATTCTGCACACCGCGCGCAGATTGCGGCAAACCGTTTGCGTTTTTAATTAAATTGCCCGAAGCATCGCGTGCATAATACGTTCCGTAAAATACCCCATAAGCATATCCACTAATGGCAGAATTCAAATTACCGCCCGTACTTAAAGCAATGATTGTTCCATCAATGCCGTATACTTTATTTTTATTAGC
>ENA-OBIO01001331-OBIO01001331.1-metagenomes-genome-assembly--contig:-NODE-1331-length-10074-cov-2.4722_pt1 | contig 10074 bp, 8 predicted proteins | sample MGYA00153383_OBIO01 | MGnify analysis MGYA00153383 | reverse complement strand
GACGGTATAATAGTAGCCACTGCTTTGAAAGCGGCTTTAAAATAAATATCTTCACCGTTCGAGATGCCACCTTGCACACCCCCCGAATGATTTGTCCGCGTCCGCACTCTGCCCGATTCATCCGTATAAAAAACGTCATTGTGTTCTGATCCGAGCAGCGTCACACCGTCAAAACCAGATCCGATTTCAAAACCTTTACACGCGTTGATAGAAAGAATGGCTTTACCCAGATCGGCGTGAAGTTTATCGAAGGCAGGTTCGCCCAGACCGACAGGAACATTTTTGGCGACACACGTGATGACACCACCGATAGAATCGCCCGCTTTTTTAACTTTTTCGATCCGATCAATCATCTGTGCAGCTATTTCTAAATCGGGACAGCGCACCGGCGTTTGTTCAATTAAACGCAGATCTAGCGCGGCATAATTTTTTTGTGTCGCGATACTCCCCACTTGATTCACATACGCCTGAATTTCGATCCCCTGCGACTGCAAAAACAATTGCGCCAACGCACCAGCAGCTACCCGCGCCACCGTTTCGCGCGCCGAAGACCGACCGCCACCCCGATAATCCCGCACCCCATATTTTTCTTGATACGTATAATCGGCATGCGACGGACGAAACTTATCCGCGATGTGCGAATAATCCTTCGAGCGTTGATCCTCATTAAAAATAATAATCCCAATCGGATGACCCGTCGAAACGCCCTCAAAAACGCCACTATAAATGTGCGCAATATCCGATTCCGCCCGCTGCGTCACAATTTTCGATTGCCCCGGCTTGCGCTTATCCAAACAACTTTGAATAAATGCCATGTCAATTTTCACCCCCGGCGGCATCCCATCCACCACCGCACCAATCGCCACCCCATGCGATTCGCCAAACGTGGACACCTGAAATATCTTTCCGAAAATACTGGACATAGTTATGAGCTTTGAGCTTTGAGCTTTGAGCTTTGAGCCCCGCTCGCGTTTTGCATCTCGCGATTTGCAGCTCATAGCTCAAAGGTCAAAGCTAATTAATATCCTTCCACATCATCATCGCTCCGTTTATCCGCCACCGCTTCCAACGTCCCGTTCGATTTTACCAATATCGTTTCCACCAATCCGATTGTGCCGCGTTCCACAAAAGCATGACCCTTTTGTTTCAGCGCTGCGATGGTTAATTCCGGCAATCCGCCTTTTTCAATCATCACCACATCCGGCATCCACTGACTGTGAAAGCGCGGTGCTTGCGTCGCTTCCGTAGCCGACATATTATAATCAATCACGTTCGTGATCACTTGGAACACAGACGTCATGATCGTCGTTCCGCCTGGTGTTCCCACCACCATAAATAATTTTCCGTCTTTCGTCACAATCGTCGGCGACATCGAACTCAGCGGACGTTTCAGCGGTTGAATCGCATTTGCCTCACCCCCAATCGCGCCATATAAATTCGGCACACCCGGTTTTGCCGAAAAATCATCCATCTCATTATTCAAGATAAAACCCGCGCCGCCGACAATCGTTCTACACCCATAATTATCATTGAGCGTCGTCGTGATAGACGCCGCATCCCCCTGCGCATCCACAATACTAATATGCGTCGTTTGCTCCGACACCTGCGCCAACTCACCCGCCTTAACCAATTTACTCGGCGTCGCTCTGTTCGCATCAAAATCCGAAAACCGCCCGATGATATAATTCTTATCCAACAATCCCCGCATCGGCACCTTATAAAAATCCCCATCCCCGAAATGCGTCGCCCGATCTGCGAACACGCGCCGCTCCGCCTCCACGATAAAATGCACCGCTTCCGCCGAATGAAACGGCTTATCCTTTAACAAAAATTTTTCCGACAACGTCAACATTTGCATCAGCCCCACACCTCCACTCGACGGCGGCGGCATACCAATAATCCCATATCCCCGATACGTCCCCAGCGTTGGTTTGCGCCACACCGATTTATAATTCTTCAAATCCGCTAACGTGATTAAGCCTTTACCGCGTTTCATTTCCGCCACAATCAGTCCCGCCGTTTTACCGCCATAAAATCCCTCGACATTTTTATCCCGAATATCCTTCAACACATATGCCAAATCTTTCTGAATCAACACATCGCCCTCTTTCCAAACCTCTTTTTCCCCTTTAATCAGCGCCGTTTTATCCACAGTGCTAAATTTTACAAACGACGCGCGCGCATCATTCAATCGTTTCGCTTCCGCTTCCGTTATTGTAAAACCATTGTATGCTAAATTCACCGCTGGTTGAATCAATTTTTTCCAATTTTTGAGTTTAGAATACTTTAAAAACATTTGGTAGCAACCATCCACTGTTCCTGGAACACCCGAAGCCAATGCCCCCCGCTGACTTCTTTCAGCAACCACATTTCCCTTTTCATCTAAATACATATCGCGCGACGCACCACTGGCGGCGCGCTCTCTGAAATCAAGCGTATTTACTAATTTGCCATCACCCGAACGATAGACTAAAAAACCCCCACCACCAATATTCCCTGCGCGTGGATATACAACTGCTAATGCCATCTGCACAGCAATGCTTGCATCAATGGCGTTGCCACCCTGCTTAATAATTTCTAGTCCAACTTTAGCTGCCAAGGGATGTCCACAAGATACCGCAGCTTTATTGACGTTAATAGATTTTACAGATTTGGGTGTTTTGTATGGACCACCGTCTTCAAAATTGTTTTTGGCTTTTAAATTTGGTTGGGCTGAAGTGAAAAAAAATAGTCCAGCAAGTAAAAAAATATTAAATTTTCCCATCTCGATAAAATTAAGTAATGATTTTGAATGATAACGGATTTATTTTTGTTAAAATAACATTTTTATGTTATTTGGGCATATTTTTTGTAATTTATAAAATAGTTTGGTTAATTATTTTCATGGTTAGGTTTATGCCGTTGCAATTTAGCACGGCATTTTTTATTTTCCAAACTACATCGCCAAAATATGCGCCATGCGCATTAATTCTTGATTGACAGGTTTATGATTCGTTATAGCATCTTTAAACGACGTAAAACTAAGTTGGTTATTATAAATGCCTACCATCAAGTTCGATCTACCTGCAATGAGTGCCTCAACTGCTTCAAAGCCAAGACGCGAAGCCAAAACGCGATCAATACATGTGGGTGAACCGCCGCGTTGCATGTGTCCAATAATTGTGACTTTAGTATCGTAGTGACCAAGTTCCTTTTTTAGTTTTTTCGAAACTAACTCAGCACCACCATCTTTATTTCCTTCTGCAATAATTACAAGACCAAAAGGTTTACCGCGCTTAGTGCCGCTCTCTAAAACTTCCAATAAATCGGAATAGCCTGAATCACTTTCAGGAATTAAAACACCGCTTGCGCCGCTACCGATGGCAGAATGTAGCGCAATAAAACCTGAATGACGACCCATAACCTCAACAAAAAATAAACGATTGTGCGAATCGGCAGTATCGCGAATTTTATCGGCAGCTTCCATAGCTGTGTTTATAGCAGTGTCGAAGCCTATCGTTAAATCTGTGCCAAACAAATCGTTATCAATCGTTCCAGGCACACCAATAATAGGCATATTATATTCTTTACTAAAAATATCAGCGCCCGTAAAAGTTCCGTTTCCACCTATGGCAACCAATGCATCAATTTCGAAACGAATCAAATGATTGTAGGCTTTCAGTCTTCCTTCAGATGTCATGAATTCCATCGAACGTGCCGTTTTGAGCATAGTGCCACCCCGATGAATAATGTTTCCTACCTCAGAAGTGTCTAATTTTTTAATTTTTCCTTGAATCATACCCTCATAACCACGCTCAATACCATAAACTTGTAAGTCGTGATAAGTAGCAGTGCGCACAACTGCACGAATAGCTGCGTTCATTCCTGGAGCATCTCCACCAGATGTGAAAACACCAATTCGTTTAATTTCTTTTTTTTCTAACATCAATCGCGTTTTATAATTAGCGCAAACCTAAGTTTAAAAAATAAACTATTAAAGTATTTAATGAGAATTTTAGGTTAAAGAAAAAAGTTGCATTAAAAATTCGATTATTTAGCCAAATTTTTTAAATGATAATCCACTAACGCATCAATAGGTTTCCTGATAACTGTACCGAGTGTTAAGCCGTGTTGCGTGAGCATCATTTCAAGAATGTCTTTAAAATTAAAAGCAATAGAGCCCACAAAATTTATCGGTAGTTCTTGACAACCTTTATATTTGAGTATGTGATGAACAATCAATTCTTCAAAGGCTTCGCTCACTTTTTTCTGAATGAAAAAATGTTCTTTGTTCTCAGAATAAAAAATGGCGAATGATGCTAAATAAACATTGGGTGAATCGCCATAAGCGCGATTTAGAATCGCTAATTTATCCGTTCCGTATTTTGTAATAAAAGCGTCGCGAATTTCATTAGGCATTTCCCTGTAAAAAAAAGCCTTGAGAATCAGTTTGCCGAGATGTGTACCACTGCCTTCATCGCCGATTAAATAAGAAAGTGCTGGAATGTTATCGAGAATTTTTTCACCGTCGTATAGGCACGTATTTGAACCCGTACCGATAATGCAAGCAATACCGGATTTTGTACCGCAACAAGCACGAGCAGAAGCCAGCAAATCGTGATCAACTTTTATATGGGTTGCTTTTGTAAATACGCGCGCTAAACCGTCTTCAACAATTTTGCAATGCGCAGGATCGGAACAACCTGCACCATAAAAATAAATAGAATCAATAGAATTAACATCTACTTTATTTACAAAATCCCGCTTGAGTTCCTGCTCAATAAAATCGGAAGTAACAAAATATGGGTTGAAACCCATAGTTGAAATCAAATTTCTTTTTCCATCCGGACTAATAATATCCCAATCGGCTTTTGTCGAGCCACTGTCAACGATTATCATCATATTTATAAAAATTAAAGATTTTTTTAGAAAAAATAAAAAACAATTTGTTTATTAAGATAATTGTTTTAGTTTTGCAACACAATTTGTTTTAAACATCAACAATAAATGTCTCATTATGATAGATCACGATAATTTTTTTCAAAACGTTGGTTTAAGTTTGCAAGCTAGAACTGTTCCTACCAAAAAAACTCAAACAAAATTAATTAACGCTTTAGAGAAGTTAAAACTTCTCGATACGCTTATTATTGTCGGGGGAATTTACCTCGTCAGTTCTAAAATGTTTGACGTTAGTTTTAATACTCCCTCCGACGGGAACGCTACTATAGTGCAGTCAGCAATAATGTCTGAAAATACGATTGTAAAAAAAGTAAAAAATGTTGAAGTAAAAAAAGAAAATGCCGTTTCTTTTGTAAATACTTCTACGGACGCGGATATTCTTGAAATTTTACCGACGAAAAAACCTGCATTGGTTAACCCTAAAAATAATGATGCTGAGGTTGCGAACCTTTTTACAAACGTTTCTGCGTTGTATTCTAAAAATTTAGACATTGAGAATAATAAATCGAAGCGTGAAAAATGCAATACATACGTCGCGCGATTTATTGGTGTTGCAAAAAAAGAGCGCGAAAAATTCGGCATCCCGATTAGTATTATTTTGGCACAAGCTTTATTAGAAAGCGATGCGGGTGATAGCAAACTTTCTCAGAAAGCAAATAATCATTTTGGCGTAAAAACTTTTTCTAATAGTGTGCCGCACATTACGATGCGCGACGATTCGCCGCACGATAAATTTAAAAAATATAATTCCGCGTGGGAAAGTTACCGCGATCACAGTTTGTTGCTCTTGAAAAATCATTATCAAGACTTACAATATTTGAGCAAAACGGATTATGTAGGTTGGGCGAAAGGTTTACAAAAAGCAGGTTACGCAACAGATGCGGAGTACAGCAAAAAATTAATTGCGTTGATTGAGAATTTAAAATTATACAGACTCGATGAAGTTTGATTATGTTTCTTAAGTGTATGTTTGTAAATCCTGCTAATGTAAAATAGCAGGATTTTTTTTAATTATTTTAGAATCGTGGACAGTTTGATCCCAAACCTTTAGCACCTTTTGTATGCAAATGATTATTTAAATCAGTATTGAATACATACGCTAAAGAAACCGTACCTGTAAAATAATAATCACCTCTCGTAGAACCTACCATACTAAAACCATCAATATAAGGCGAAAATGTTTTTCGACCGATAATTTCTCCACTGAGTGCCAATTTTTCTGAGAGCATATATTGCAACCCTCCACCGATCGGAATAACAACCGTAGTTTGGTTATCGCTTCTTATGTTCATTGAAGGTAAAAATGTATCTGGCACATTATTGCCATCAGCCAAAGGATGCGGTGTGAAATTAGAAATCCCGACACCAACTAAAACATAAAAACTGTACTGAGTTCTTGATGAACTGTTAGACATCGTTTCACCAAAATTAAAAAAGTGCCATTCACCTGTCAGCGTTAGTTCTGTGAGTGGCGTTCTAAAATTTAACCCTCTTTGAAAGCGCCAATCCGACGAAGGGTATTTTTGTTCGTCAGCGTATAACTCAGTATGGCTTAGTTGCGCGCGAATTGAAACGGCATCAGTAATTTGGTATTTTATAAAAACACCAAAAACAGGCGTAGTCTGAGATAAAAAATTTTTTGCAGTAATATCAATTGTGCCATTATAAACAGCACCGCCACCTATAATTCCTACTTCACTAAATTGTGCATTTGCAACACTTAATTTTAAGTAGGTTAGTAAAGTAACCAAAATTAATTTTTTCATGTTTAACGTTTGAAAAATTATAATCCCAAAATAGGTTTAGTAATGTTTCGTTCATATCATACTTTCTGTTGTTTGTAAATTGTAGATGCTTTAAAAAAAATAAAAGTTGTACGGGCAGGTTTTTATTTTGAATAAAATTTTGGTAAAAAGTTTATTAAGTTGGTCTATTATTTGTAAATAACTTAGCTCAAACTATTTGCCAAAAAAAAAAATTAGCACTAAAAAAAATTTATTTATTTCAAAATACAAAAAAATAGGTAGATGGGAAGATTGGGCGGTGCACGTGGTTAAAACAAAAAATTAGAGCTGCTTCGTTAACGAAACAGCTCTAATTTTATTTTCGGTTATTTTATTTTCTTATTGAATTCTTAAATAGTGCGGAGTACTTCCATGTAGAAAACTAAATCGGAATTCGCTGGAATTGTTCCATTTCCTGATCCTTGCGCACCATAACCTAAACCTGAAGGAACGAAAACAACAGCTATTGTGCCAGGTTTAAAAAGTGCAATCGCTTCATCCCAAGCAGGAATGACTTGACCGATGCCGAGCGCAAAAACAAAAGGTTGTCCTTTTGAATACGAATCGTCAAAAGGTTTTCCATCTTTTGTGTAACCTGCATAATTTACCCAGACTAATTGTTTTTGTTGCGCTAATGCGCCTGATCCTTCTTTCAAAATAAGATATTTCAAACCAGAAGGCGTTGTCATTATGCCTGCGCCCAAAGTATTATTTTTAAATTGTGCTGCAAAACTTGCGGTTGAATCGGCAGTAGCTTTAGCACGTAATTTAAATCCTTCAGATGCAGCCATCATGTCTTTTTCTGCGGCATCCATTTGTGGTTTCAACTTTGAAAGTCTTTTCTGAACGTCAACAATTTTCTTCTGCATCATAAATTGTTTCTGTTGATCGGAAGGTAGTGTGGCTAAAAATTCTTTTTCGCTCTGTACTTTTCGCAGCGCGATAGAAAATACTGCTTGTTTACCACCCGTAAATCCCGCAGGTGGCGTTTTCATGGTGTCTAATTTCATTATGAAGCTCGTGCTATCGCCAACGCGCATACTCATCAAACTTTTCATCATAAATTTTGGCAACGGATCTTCAGAATTATTGGGATCACTGATGGGTTCTTGCGCTGGACGACCTTGCTGAACGGTACTAAAAATAATACTGGTATCTTTTTTTACCGTGAAATCGAAAGTTGCGATGTCATCAATTTTTGGTGATGCACCATTTCCATGAACGTGAACCGTTCCTGCACCGTTTTGGCAAGCATTAAATGTTAAAAAAAGCGTACTTGAAATTAAAAGTAAAAAAAAATTCTTCATCATAAATTTTATTTATCAAATTTGCTGCGCAAAGCGTTTTTGTTTAGCTGCGCTTGTTATTAAACGTGTGTTTTTAAATTTTGTAAAAAACTTTGCAAATGTATAAAACCGCGCGGTATCAACACTATTTAAAGCATGGTAATATTTATAAACCTTTCGCGATTAACGTTAAGTAACGATAAAACGCAATTGGATTCGCCCGAATATACACTCAAAGTGAGTTATCTCGGCAAAATAAAATCTTTACATCAATACATTGATCTGCTCGAAAAATCGCCTGAATATAAATCGGTTGTGATTTATTATTCTGATTTGCAAAAACTTATTGCCGATTTTACAAGCATTTATAAAATTATTGAAGCTGCAGGTGGATTGGTTTTTAATGAAAAAAAGGAAATCTTAGTAATGTTTCGTCGCGGTTTATGGGATTTACCAAAAGGTAAAATTGACGAAGGAGAAACACCAGAAATTGCTGCCATCCGCGAGGTGATAGAAGAAACAGGTTTAGTAAATGTTGTCATAGAGCGTTTTTTTAAAAAAACTTATCATACTTATACTCTTAAAGAAAAGCGTATTTTAAAACGAACGTATTGGTATTTGATGCAAACGACAGACACGAAACTGACACCACAGACGGAAGAAGATATAGAAATCGTACAATTTGTCGAAAAACACCGTTTTTTGGTTATGCACAAACAAATTTATGGCAGTATTCTTGAACTACTCACAGCAGTTGAGCAATAAACAACACCTTGAACCGTTTTTGTTCGCTCGAACATATCGCACCAAAACTCTTTTTAAACATGAAGCTCATTCATTCCATAACTTTCTTAGCTTTTTTATTTATTTCTAACGCAGCATCTGCTCAACTTTTAGCCGCAGATGCAAACGGTAAAACGGCAAACAATTTTACCATTCAAAATTCAGACAAAAACGATTGGATGATTTATACAGACGCTGAAAATCACGTTGTTTATATTGATTTTGAAAAAATTAATACAAACCTTAATGTCGTTGCTGTTAAAAATTCAAATGGCCAAATAGTTTTTAAAGACGATAATCTTTGGCAACTACCCGTCAACACAATTTACGAAATTGATTGCAAAAAATTTACGTCAGGCGATTATACTTTAGAATTGAAATCGTTTACAACTTCTTGCGCGCGAACAATTCATGTGAAGTAGTTCTAAGTAAGAAAATATTAAAAATTAAAAAAGGTTGGGTGTTATAAAAACCTTAAAAAATTTTACAAAATATTTAAGAAGTGGTTATAGATATTTAAAGCTGAGCAATTCAGGTTTTGAAAGATTCTAAAGTTTCTTCCTCGATTTTAGTTGTTTTTATTACAAGTATTTTCTGGAATATTTTCTAATCCATATCTACTCTGCATATTCTCACTACGAGAAAGAAATTTGTGCCTAAACGTCAACAATGAAGTATCTTTTTGATGAAAAATCTAAAATCCAGTCATCAATAAATCAGATAATTTATATCTACTATTCTTTTGCGATGATCTGTGATAGTTAAAGATTTGCCACAAAGTAATTGTATACACACTTCAAGTGTCATAGTGCTTTTTTTGACTCAATAATCGTAATTTAATCCAAGATTTGTAAATTTATACGCACAAATATATTCCTACGATAAACTATTGTCCAAAGTGAGAATTGCTACGCACTAAATAATCCTATTTTTATTGTAGAGGATAAAAAAAAATGGATAGTGGAAGAAATTCTGACCAACATACTTTGTTGCTGTTATGGCTTCTCAGAAAAAAAACTGTATAGAAAAAAATTCATGCCATAAAAAATTGTATATTTGCGTCAACTAACAAAAAATATCCTCACAATTTTACGCTACGTTCAGATGCCAAGTGTCCTTCACACAACTCAAACGATTGAAAATATTCCCGTTATAATCATTCCGGTGTTTAAAACGGATAAACTGTCCATTCTTTTAGAAGAAATAGCAACACATTATGGTCGAACTTTTCAGATTTTATTTTCAGATTTTAAAGGCGAACACAAAGAATGGGCGACTTTTCT
>ENA-OBIO01001325-OBIO01001325.1-metagenomes-genome-assembly--contig:-NODE-1325-length-10098-cov-4.54725_pt1 | contig 10098 bp, 10 predicted proteins | sample MGYA00153383_OBIO01 | MGnify analysis MGYA00153383 | reverse complement strand
GAACTCGTAATTGCGGGTTTCCTCCCCGACGTCGTAGTTGACGACCCCGGTTCCTTCCCAGACACCGATCAGCCAGGACAGCGGTACGAGCTCAGCAGGCAGGTTGACCGGTAGATCGATCACGGCGGCCCGGACTAGCGCTGGCCGCGGAAGAGGTTGAACAGCACCACGACAGAGACATAACCGATGGCAAGAGTGGCGAGAATCAGCAGGCCGATGAAGAACAGCTCAAGACCGAGATACATGCTTCGATCCTACGCGGCGCGCAGCTGCAGAGTGCCAAGCACGAGGGTTGCGATGCCGAGAATCAGCACCGAGCCGCCGAGGCAGGCCATCATGCGGTCGACAAGGCCTTCTTTTTGCACTATCGCGAGCTGGATGCAGAAGGTGAGCAGAACATCCGCCGCGAGCACGAGAGCTAACCAGTCGAGGTACTGCGGGCGGGGCGCGATCAAGCCGATGAGAACAGAGCCGACGACCGCAAGCGACCACACCGGAACCACGCTCGTGAGCGCGAGGCGGGTAGCGGGCTGGTTGAGGGTCACGCCCTAATTCTGCCCTACCCGCGCCTGACGGGGCCCACAAGTGCCTTTAGACTGTTGATCGGCACTTGGAGGACTCGTTGGCGCAGATATTGATCCTGACCTCCGCCGTCAACAGCGATGTCTTGCCCGCCCTCGGACTTCTCAGTCACCGAACGCGGCAGATCCCCGCCGAGCCGGCGTCACTCATCACCGCGCCGAGTTGTGATCTCATTCTCGTGGACGCGCGGCGAGACCTGGCAAGTGCCAAGTCACTGTGCAAGATCCTCAACACCACCGGTGTGAACGTTCCCCTCATGCTCATCCTCACCGAGGGTGGTCTCACCGCCGTGAGTGCGGACTGGGGCGTGGACGACGTGATCCTCGAGACAGCGGGGCCCGCCGAAGTGGATGCCCGCATCCGCCTCGTCGTCGGACGCCAGGCACTCGACAAGACCAGCAACAAAATCCACGCCTCCGGTGTGGTCATCGACGAAGCGAGCTACTCGGCGAAGGTGCATGGGCGACCCCTCGACCTCACATTCAAGGAATTCGAGCTCCTGCGGTTTCTTGCGACGCATCCGTCCCGCGTCTTCACTCGCGAGCAGTTGCTCAGCGAGGTATGGGGCTACGACTACTTCGGCGGCACCCGCACCGTGGATGTGCACGTGCGGCGCCTGCGCGCGAAGCTCGGCGACCTCGAATCGCTGATCGGCACCGTGCGCAACGTCGGCTATCGCTTCAACGTCTACGAAGACGACACCGAGCGCCTTGCCCAGGCCGTCAATTCCTGACTCGCTCGCTCGACTCATCGAGCGATGCCGGGATGCCGACCGCCAGCCGCCGTTCTCGGACGGCACGCTCGTGCAACTGCGCAGCGGCGAGAAGCAGCTGCTCGAGCGGGATGGTGCGGCGGCCGTCTACTCCGCCACCGAGGCTGAATTCGCGGTGGATCCTGCTGTGCGCGGGAGGGGGATCGGCACCGGGGTACTCGAGGAGATCCTCAAGAAGAGCGATCCCACCGTAAAAATCTGGGCGCACGGCGATCATCCGGCCGCCCGCGCTCTCGCGGCCAGCCACGGGTTCGCGCCGGTGCGACGCCTGCTGCAGTTGCGCGCACCGGTGGATCCGAACTCCGCCGTCGAGACTCCTGCAGTCCAGACCCCCGCCGACACGTTTCGCCCCGGGGTCGACGATGCAGCCTGGTTGACGCTGAACTCCCGCGCCTTCGCCTCCCACCCCGAACAGGGTTTGGTATCCAAGGCCGACCTCGAGGAGCTGATGCGCGAGCCGTGGTTCGACGCCGAAGACTTCCTCGTGCTTCGGGACGGAGACGCCCTGATCGGATTCTGCTGGCTGAAGGTCGAGGAGCCGGTCGGCGAGTTCTACGTGGTCGGTGTCGACCCGGAGCGGCAGGGTGAGGGACTCGGCCGCCGGCTCATGTACGCCGGGTTTGCGCGGCTCGCCTCCCGCGGCATCCGCATCGCCGCCCTGTATGTCGAGTCCGATAATGCGGCTGCCGTGGCCCTGTACCGCTCTCTTGGATTCAACGATCACTCGGTGGATATTCAGTACGCCCGCGCCTGAGTCGTTTACCCCGCGTTAACACGGCCCGCGATGTGGGCAAGAGGCGAGGTGCAATGATGAATGTATGAGCAACGAGACGTATCTTGGCGACGCCGGATTGGCCACCGACAGTCTCGATGACGACGACTACGAGTCCACCTGGGTCGACGACGGAACTCTGCCGCCCGATCGCTACCTCGACCGCGAGCTGAGCTGGCTGGCCTTCAACACGCGGGTGCTCGAACTCGCCGAAGATCCAGAACTCCCCCTTCTCGAGCGGGCTAACTTCCTCGCGATCTTCGCGAGCAATCTCGACGAGTTCTTCATGGTGCGCATCGCAGGGCTCAAGCGCCGCATCCTCACCGGTCTTGCCGTTCCCACCAACATCGGGGCGGCGCCGACCGAAGTGCTTGCCGTGATTCAGGATCGTGTCCATGAGCTGCAGGCTCGCCACGCTCTCGCCTTTCGCGAGCTCGTCAAGCCGGAGCTCGACGACGCCGGCATCCACATCGAAACCTGGGCCGATCTCGGGCAGGTCGATCGTGACTCCCTCGACGAGATCTTCGCCGCCCGCATCTTCCCGGTGCTCATGCCGCTGGCAGTAGACCCGGCGCATCCGTTTCCCTACATCTCGGGACTCTCCCTCAACCTGTCGATCCGGGTACGAAACCCCAGGATCGGTAAGGACGAGTTCGCTCGACTCAAGGTGCCGCCGATGCTGCCGCGTTTCGTGCAGCTACCGGATGACGGCAGCGGCCTTCTGCGCTTCATCCCACTTGAAGACCTCATTTCCAATCACCTCGGTGACCTGTTTCCCGGCATGGAAGTGCTCGACCACCATGAGTTCCGCGTCACCCGCAACGAGGACGTCGTTCTGGAGGAAGACGAGTCAGAGAACCTCATCCAGACCCTCGAGCGCGAGCTGCTTCGTCGGCGATTCGGTCCGCCCATCCGCCTCGAGATCACCGATGACATGGATGACCGCACGCTCAACCTGCTCGTGCGGGAGCTCGACATCACCGACTCGGAGGTCTATCGGCTTCCCGCTCCCCTCGACCTCGGCGGACTCTTCGAGCTGAACAAGATTGATCGCCCGACGCTGAAGTACCGTCGGCACGTTCCGACGACGGCGGCTCAGCTCATGCCGATCGAACCGAACGCTGCACCGGACATCTTTGGGTCGATAGCGCGGCAGGATATTCTGCTTCACCACCCTTATGAGTCCTTCGCCACGAGCGTGCAGGCTTTTCTCGAACAGGCCGCGACCGATCCGAACGTGCTCGCCATCAAACAGACCCTCTACCGCACCTCCGGCGACAGCCCGATCGTCGAAGCGCTCATTCAGGCCGCCGAAGCCGGCAAGCAGGTGCTCGCCCTGGTCGAAATCAAGGCTCGTTTTGACGAGTCGGCGAACATCTCCTGGGCGCGCAAGCTCGAGAAAGCCGGCGTGCACGTGGTCTACGGTCTCGTGGGCCTGAAGACTCACTGCAAGCTGGCGCTCGTGATCCGCCAGGAGAACGGCGTGCTCAAGCACTACAGCCATATCGGCACGGGCAACTACAATCCAAAGACGAGCCGAATCTATGAGGACTTCGGACTCCTCACCGCAAGCGGTACCGTCGGTAAGGACCTCACTCGGCTGTTCAACGAACTCTCCGGCTACGCGATTGAGAAGAAGTTCAAGCGACTGCTCGTGGCGCCGCTGCACTTGCGCAAGGGTCTGATCAAACGCATCCGTATCGAGGCAGAGAACGCACGAAACGGCATGCCCTCCGGCATCCGGATCAAGCTCAACTCGATCGTCGACGAGGCCATCATCGATGCCCTCTATCGGGCCAGTGAGGCCGGTGTGCCCGTCGAACTGCTCGTGCGCGGCATCTGCGGCGTGAAACCGGGAGTCGAGGGACTCAGCGGCAACATCGACGTTCGGTCGATTCTCGGGCGCTATCTCGAGCACTCCCGCATCTTCTCATTCATCAACGGCGGGGATCCGCAGGTCTATATCGGCAGCGCCGACCTGATGCACCGCAACCTGGATCGCCGGGTGGAGGCGCTCGTGCGGCTCACCAACCCCGAGCACCTGCGCGAGATTGAAGACCTCTTCGATCTCGCGATGTCTGACGATACCGCCCACTGGAAGCTCGCGGCCGACGGCAGCTGGACGCGTCACTACCGGGCGGATGACGGCTCGTTGCTCGACGACATGCAGAACGTGATCATGCAACAGGTTTCCCAGAGAAAGCGCACCGGAGTAGTCCGTTGACCCTCACCGGCCCCGCTGTCGTGCAAGCCGCTGGAGCAGTCTGTTGGCGCGAGACCCCCGACGGTATCGAACTGCTCGTGGTGCATCGCGGTGACCGTGCAGACGTCTCCATCCCCAAGGGCAAAGTCGACCAGGGGGAAACCCCGCCCCAGACCGCCGTTCGTGAGATCGCCGAGGAAACCGGGCTCGTGATCGCCCTCGGTGCCCCGCTCGGCACGACCGAATACACCATGCCAGGGGGGCGCGAGAAGATCGTGCACTACTGGTCGGCGGAAGTTTCGGATGCCGCGATCTCCGAATCAACTTTCGTCGCAAACAAAGAGGTCGCCGCCGTTCAATGGCTCTCGGTCACGGCGGCCCGTGCGGCGCTCAGCTACGACCTCGACCGTGATGTGCTCGATCGGTTCTCGGCCCGCGTGGAAGCCGGCACCATCCGTACCTTCCCGATCATCGTGTTGCGCCACGCCCGCGCGGTGCCACCGGGCAGCTGGGATGGACCGGATGCCACGCGCCCCCTGCTGCACCGCGGCATCGAGCAGTCTCACAATGTCGCTCCGGCCATCGCCGCCTGGGCGCCGCAAAAACTCATCAGCAGCACGGCGGTGCGCTGCCTCGCCACGATCGAACCCGTCGCGGTTATCACCGGACTTACCGTGAAGCGGTCTGTCGGCATCAGCCAGGACGCCTACGAAGACGGGACCGCCCGCGTGCGCAAGACCGTGCGCAAACGACTTGCGGCCGGCATCGCGGTGGTTCTGTGCAGCCATGGACCCGTGATCCCGGAGATCATCGACGAGACGGCCGCGCTCACCAACACGCCGCTCGACGCGCCCCTGCGGCGGGCCGGAATGTTATCTACCTCGGAATTCACGGTGATGCATGTCTCGTCCGATCATCCGGATGCCCCGCTCGTGGCCATAGAAACGCACGGTCCGGCCTTTCTCTAGGGCCCCGAGCCGCGTGATAATTCGAAGCTCGTTAACCTCTTGTTCACCTTCTAGGACGATCGTGGACACTCGCCGCACATAGCGTCTTCTCTTGGACCAGCACCGGTCTTCCCGGCGGCCGAGCCACAAGCTGCTCGCCTGCCGGAGTCACCATCCCGAAGGGAACACAGTGAAGTTCACTCACGCCGCTTCGGCGGGCGCACTCGCGCTCGTCGCCGCACTCGCACTCTCCTCTTGTGCAAGCACCCCAAGCACGCCGGCCGCCAGCAACACGCCAAAGGCGAGTTCCGCAGCGATCGACAAGAACCTCACCGGCACCATCACCGCCGGAGGATCAAGCGCACAGGCCAACGCCGAGGCAGCCTGGATCGCCGCGTTCAAGACGCAGGCCGCTGGAGTCACCATCAACTACGACAAGTCGCAGGGCTCGGGTGGTGGAGTCACCAACTGGCTCGCCGGCAGCTACGACTTCGCGGGCTCCGACTCGCCCCTCAGCCCCGTGCAGCAGACCGCTGCCGCTACGCTCTGCGGAGCTGGCGGAGCGCTCAACCTGCCGGTCTACCTCGACGGCGTCGCGATCGTCTTCAACCTCACCGGAGTATCGAAGCTCAACCTCTCCTCGGCAACGGTCGCCAAGATCTTCAGCCTTCAGGTGAAGACCTGGAATGACCCGGCAATCGCCGCCGACAACCCCGGCGTCACGCTTCCCGCCACCGCGATCACCACCGTGACCCGCTCGGACGGATCGGGCACCACCCAGAACTTCACCAACTACCTCAGCACCGTGCAGCCAACGGTCTGGACCTCGCCGGCGAGCAACAAATGGCCGATCGCCGGATCGAGCGCCCAGCAGGGTGGCTCCGGTGTCGTGAACACCGTCAAGGCCGGTAACGGAACCATCGGTTACGCCGACCACAGCGCCATCGGCACCCTCACCGCCGCCTCAATCCAGGTCGGTACCGGTAAGGACTTCGTTGCATTCAGCCCGAAGGGCGCGACCAACGCGTTCACCGCGGCGGCCGTTGCAGCCCCCACAACAGTGAAGGGTGACCTTGCGCAGAAGCTCGACTACACCAAGATCACCGACAAGTCGGCCTACCCGATCCCGCTGGTCTCCTACCAGATCGTCTGCAGCGCCTTCAAGACCCCGGCCCAGGCCAAGCTCGTGAAGGCATACGTCGGCTACATCGCCAGCGACATCGGCCAGAAGATCACCGCCGCTAACGCCGGTTCTGCTCCGATCCCGGCGAGTATGCTCGCGTCGATCCAGAAGAGCCTCGCTCTGGTCAAGTAGTCGTTGCTCTGCCAGTCTGTGGTCTGGTCGAATTGCACTTACCAGTGCAAATGATCAGGCCACGGGCTGGCTCACGACGTGTCAGGCACCCTCGAGAAAGCAACCAGTGAGTACCACAGAAGCTGTTCCCTCCCTCCCGAGTGCTGCTGCGTCAACCGGTCCCCGCTCCCCGTTAAAGGGATCGGGGCCAGCGCGCGTAAAGTCCAGGCCAGCAGACCGCATCTTCTTCGGCCTCAGCTTCGGCTCCGCGGTGTCGATCATGGTGATCCTCGCCGGTGTCGCTCTCTTCCTGATCGTGCAGGCGGTGCCCGCAATCGTCGCGGACTGGGCGACCAACCCCGAGCTCAGCTCCGGCTTCACCGGCGGTTACACCAGCTTCTGGGCTTATGTCGGACCGCTCATCTGGGGCACCCTGTGGGTCTCCGCCATCGCCCTGGTTATCGGTGCGCCCATCGCGATCGGTATTGCACTCTTTATCTCCCACTACGCGCCCCGCCGCATCGCTGGCGTGCTCGGCTACCTCGTCGACCTCCTCGCCGCCGTACCGTCGATTGTGTTCGGCCTCTGGGGCATCATCGTGATTCGCCCCCTGCTTCTACCGCTCTCCGAGTGGCTCAACCACAATCTCGGCTGGATCCCCATCTTCGGCGGTCAGGTCTCGACCACCGGTTCGACCATTCTGGCCGGCGCAGTCGTGCTGGCGGTGATGATTCTGCCCATCATCAGCTCGATCTCGCGTGAGATCTTCCTGCAGACGCCGCGACTCCACGAGGAGGCTGCGCTCGCGCTCGGCGCCACCAAGTGGGAAATGATCACGCTCGCGGTCTTCCCCTACGCTCGTTCCGGCGTGGTGAGCGCCACGCTGCTCGGCCTCGGTCGTGCGCTTGGTGAAACCATGGCGATCGCCCTCATCATCTCGCCATCGATCCAGGTCTCCACCCGCATTCTCACCGAGGGAGAGAATTCGCAGACGATCGCCGCCAACATCGCGCTCAACTTTCCCATCGCGAACACTCTCCAGCGGGAGGCTCTCATCGGCAGCGGGCTCATGCTGTTCGTAATCTCGCTCGCGGTCAACATGATCGCGCGCTTCATTGTGTCTCGCACCGCGTCGAGCAAGAAGAGCCAAAAAACGCGCAGGGTTCGTGTTTCGGAATCCGCTGCTGCTTCCTCTGAGTCCGCTGGAGGCGAGGGATGACCGCAACCGCGCAGTCCGGGATTCGCAAGCCGCGAGGCCCGATGACCAACGCACTCACCACCGGCCAGCTGCCGCGCTTCATCGAGTTCTACGTGCTCGTCGGAGCCCTCGTCATCAGCGGCGGTGCCCTTGCGCTGATGGGGTTCAACTGGGGAGGCTGGATCTTCGTCTCCATCATCGTCTACCTCATCGGACTTGCCGCACTCTCCACTGTGGCCGAAAACCGCCGAAAGGCCATCGATCGGGTCGTGCGCAGTCTCGTGACGATCGCATTCCTGCTGGCGATTGCACCGCTCATCTCCACCCTGTTTACGGTGACGGCGAAAGGTATCGGCCAGCTCAACTGGGCATTCATCTCCCAGACCGGTGGCGCCGTTTTCGATCCAACGACTCTCAAGGTCGCGATCACCTCCGGTGCACTTCAAGCCATCGTCGGCACCCTCGAGATCACCGGCATCGCGGCGCTCATGTCGATCCCGATCGGCCTGCTCACCTCGATCTACCTGGTGGAATATGCCCAGCCCCAACAGTGGATGGCGCGCACAGTGACCTTCCTGGTTGACGTGATGACGGGCATCCCCTCGATCGTCGCCGGACTGTTCGCGTTCGCGCTCTTTACTCTCGTCGTCGGGCCGAAGGCGTTCAGCGGTTTCTCGGCTTCGGTTGCCCTGTCGGTACTCATGATTCCGATCATCGTGCGCGCGTGCGAAGAGATGCTTCGGCTGGTGCCGCATGACCTGCGCGAAGCATCCTTCGCTCTCGGAGTATCGCGCTTTTCCACGATCGTGAAAATTGTGCTGCCGACCGCGATCGCTGGCATCATCACCGGCATCATGCTCGCTATCGCCAGGGTCATCGGCGAGACCGCGCCGATCTTCATCGCGGCGAGCTTCACCGACAACCTCAACTTCAACCCCTTTTTCGGGCCGATGCAGACTCTGCCGGTACTCGCCTACGCCGGCTACAAGTTCCCCGGGCAAGACATCGCCTCATCGAACGCGTCGGCCTGGGGTGCGGCTCTGCTACTCGTGCTCATCGTCGTTATTCTCAATATCATCGCCCGCATCATCGCTCGGATCTTCGCCCCCAAGATCGCCCGATAGCGGCACGACGAACAGACCCGAAGGAAAACTGTGTCAAAGCGCATCGAAGTAAATCATCTGAACATCTTTTACAGCGACTTCCTCGCCGTGGAAGACGTCACGATCTCGATCGAACCCCGCACCGTCACCGCGATCATCGGCCCGAGCGGATGCGGCAAGTCGACCTTCCTTCGCACTCTCAACCGCATGCACGAGGTGATCCCCGGCGCGCATGTCGAGGGCGAGGTCATCATCGACGGCAACAACCTGTACGGCGAGGGGGTGGATCCGGTGCTCGTGCGCCGCCAGGTAGGCATGGTATTCCAGCGCGCCAATCCATTTCCCACCATGTCGATCCGCGCCAACGTGCTCGCTGGCGTCACCCTGAACAATCGCAAGCTACCGAAGAGCGATGGGGATGCCCTCGTCGAGCGCTCACTCGAGAGAGCCAACCTGTGGAACGAGGTGAAGGACCGCCTCGACAAGCCGGGGATGAGCCTCTCCGGTGGCCAGCAGCAGCGACTCTGTATTGCACGTGCCATCGCCGTCTCGCCGGACGTGCTGCTCATGGATGAACCGTGCTCGGCCCTCGATCCCATCTCGACACTCGCCATCGAGGACCTCATCGAGGAACTCAAGCTCGACTACACGATTGTCATCGTGACCCACAACATGCAGCAGGCCTCTCGGGTGTCCGACCGCACCGCTTTCTTCAACATTGCCGGCACTGGCAAGCCAGGAAAACTCATTGAGTACAACGACACGAACACGATCTTCTCGAAGCCGAGCGTGCAGGCGACGGAGGATTACGTGTCGGGAAAGTTCGGGTAGTCGCGGTCTCGTTACGGGGTCGTCAGGCGCTGGGAACTGCCACGATCGGTGCGGTGGTCGGCTTGTGCGAGCCGCCACTTGGCTCGACCGTGATGCCGAAGGTGTCGCCCGCGCTCATTAATCCGGCGAGCACGCTCACGGTCGTACCAGAGGATGCCGCGTTGAAGATTCCCGCCGGGGTCGCGTGTGATCCCTTATCGATGTACCAAAGCTCGTATGTCTTGTCACCGGTGAGTTTCGGAAGCTTGTCGATCACCACGGCAGACTGCCTGAGGCCCACCGACCAGACGAAAGTTGCGGTACCACCGCCAGCAACAGCCGCTTTGGCCTGCTGAGAGTCTTTCGCCGAGACGATGGCCGAGACGGCCGCCGCCTGCTGCTGCGACTCGTCAGCTG
>ENA-OBIO01001323-OBIO01001323.1-metagenomes-genome-assembly--contig:-NODE-1323-length-10107-cov-8.98597_pt1 | contig 10107 bp, 18 predicted proteins | sample MGYA00153383_OBIO01 | MGnify analysis MGYA00153383 | reverse complement strand
ATTGAAAGAACATTACAAATGGAAGGTAGTTACAACTTATATATTTTAATCGGGTGCGCACTGGATAAGATTGGAAGATAGTTATAACAAGATTACTGATAACCTTAAAATTAAAATATTTTTTAATTAAATGAATTTACAACAAATAGCTAGTGAAATAAGAGAAATTCTTGAAAATAAACGAAAACAATTAAAGTTAACCTTTGTTGAAGATACGCATAGCTATACTATAAAGAAGTATAATAGTGATGAACTAACATCAGAGTATCCATCTGTTTCAAGTGTGATAAAACAATTCTATATACCTTTTCCAGCAGAAGAAAAGTCATTACAAATGTCAAATGGTGACTTAAATAAACAAAAATTATTATTAGAAGCTTGGAAACAGACAGCAGTTTATGCTAATAATGTTGGAAGTAGAGTTCACTTTGAATTAGAAAAAGATTTAATTAATAGATATAATAACTATAAAGATGTTAGAAAACCAATATTTGAATGTGATGAACAACAAATGTTAGTTAGCAATAACATGATAACTGCTGGTAAAAGTTATCTTGATTTAATGATCAAAGATAGAAAAGCAATATTACTTGATACAGAATCAGTGCTAGGTTGTAATCAACTTTGTTATACTGGACAACCAGATAAAGTGTGGTTAATGTTAAGTAAAACAGGTGAACTTGGATTTGTAGTGACTGATTATAAATCGAATAAACCAAAGAACTTTGAAGTACATCATTATACAGGTAAAATGCTTACACCATTTGAAAAATATGATGATACAGCATTAACACATTATTATATACAATTACCATTATATGCAAAATTAATTTTAGCAATGTTAAAAAATTCTAAATATAATAATATAAAATTTTTAGGAGCAGTAGTAGTTTTATTAAAAGAAAATAGTAGCTTTGTTGAATATAAAATTCCAACTGATATAATTAATAAAGTAATGAGTTTATGAAAGTACAAATTAGATGTTCAACAACAGTTTTTTATGATCAAACTGTTGAAATGACTCAACAAGAATATAAAAACATTATAGATTATAATGCGGATTATGTTCTTGAAAGAGAAGATAAAATTGCTTATGATATTTTAGATAAATATATTGATAAAGAAAAATCTTTTGACACAAATCATGATTTTGATAATATACAAATTCATAATTTAACAATTAAAAAATAAAAATTTATGTTAATAGAAAACGATAAATACATTTTTACAAAAGAACAATTATTATTTACATTGGATCGAGTGGCTTTTTTTCAAAAAGCTAAAGATTATAATGAAGCAGGTCATTTTTTAATTGTAGATGAAATAATTGATAAACCTAAAATAACTGAATTATTAGATTATTTAGCAGATTATAACACAATAGTACATGATAATATAATTGAAGAATTAATAGGGTGGAATGAAGAAAATTAAATTATCTTTTATCCAAACACCAACTAATCAATATACACCAGAAAATCATCTTATGTATCTAATACATGTACATAATACAGATTTTGAGTTTAATGTTGTTGATGAAAGAACAATACGTGAAATAAACGATATTAGAAAACAAATAAATATTTTAATAACAAACTATAAACTTGATTATATGAATGTTAGTTTAAAACAGTATATATATAATCACTCTTTAACTGGAGAAATAATAATTATATGAATTTACATGAAATATTAGGTTGGATTGGTAGTATAGCATTTGCTTTAAGTGCTATACCACAAATGTTTAAAAGTTATAAAGATAAGAATTCTGATGGTTTAGCTTGGGGTTTGTTGATATTATGGATAGTTGGTGAACTATTCTCATTACTATATGTACTACCTTTAAATCAATATCCTATGATAACTAACTATATTGTTAATTTGATATTTTTATTTGTTATACTTTATTATAAAATTAATCCAACAAGAAAAAATAAAACTGTATTATAATTAAATATAAAAATAAGCTATTTATTATAAAAAAACAAATGAAATATACAATAAAAAAAGGAAATCACTATAGTAATTTTAATTTACCAAAATTAATTTTTAGTGATACATTAAAGTTTAAATGCTCTTTTGATAAAAACTGTCTATACGAGTTTATTAATAAAGATTCTGGTGATTTGAGTAAATTAGTTGGATTAAGTGATAATTATATCCATATGAAGGATTCAATTAGAATTGGTTGGAGAAATATGGATAATAGTAATGTTATCGAATTACACGTTTTTGCACACGTAGATAGTAAAATGATATCAACCTATCTATGTAGTGTAGAACCAAATACTGAATTCATAGGTAGTATTTTAATTTATGAAAATGTATATATGGTAGATGTAACTTACAAAAACACAACCTATTCAAAAACTATAGCTAGAACAAGTAAATTTCCAAATATTAGATATATGCTTAAACCTTATTTCGGTGGAGATAATACAGCACCTCATGATATGACTATAAATATTGATTTTTAAATAAAATGAATATAGAAGAAGCTGAATACCCAAGTAATTTTGATTTAAATTATTTTAAATCTTTAAAAACTTACAAAGAAAGAGTAACCTATTGTAATGATACCTTAAAGAAAATAGGTGTTGGGTCTAGTAGAATAGTTTATCAAATAGATAATAAAACTGTACTAAAGTTAGCTAAAAACAGTAAAGGTATAGAACAAAACCTTACTGAAGCTGATGGTACATTAAATGATTGGTATGGTGATATAATAGCTCAAGTACTTGAGTCACATCCTAATGATTTATGGATTGAATCTGAATTAGCTAAGAAAATAACACCTAATAGATTTAAACAGCTTAAAGGTTATACAATTAATAATTTATTTTCTTATTTATATAATACTTTGAAAAAAAACCAATATCAACTTTCACCAGAAATGAAAGAGTTATTTAATGAAGATGAATTTGCACAACAAGTTTTAGATATGTGTGGTAATTTTGATATGGAAATAGGTGATTTTAATAGAATTAGTACTTATGGTGAAATTGATGGTAAAGGAATTGTAATAACTGATTATGGTCTAACTAAATCAACATATCAAGATTTTTATCAAAGAGAAAATGTAAATGAAGAAATTATTGAAGATAACCCAGATAATATTGATAATTATAAAAAAACAAAGTTAGTTGTTAATGAAAATAAAATAATTCTTTTTGAACACATAGATAAAGAATCTAAAAAGAAAACTATTATAACAACAAAAGTAGATAATAAACCAAATTTTGGTTGTCTGATGTTAGACCTTAATATACCTAATTGGGATAAACTACTTGATATTATCCAACAAGAAGATGTATATGATGAAATTGGTTTTGGGAAAGAAAGTGAAGCACATTGTACAATACTTTATGGTTTCCATTTAGATAATGATAATTTAGTAAATGAATTAAAAGAAATAACTAAAGAAAATTGTAGTGAACCTATTAAACTTAATGTAACTGGTGTTAGTTGTTTTAATAGTAAAGATTTTGATGTTTTAAAATTTGATGTACAATCTGAAAAATTAACAGAACTAAATAAAGTTTGTAAAGAATTTCCTCATACAAATTCGTTTCCTACATATCATGGACATGTGACAATATGTTATTTAAAACCAAATTTAGGAGAAAAATATATAAAATTATTTGAAAATATTAAAAATTTATCTATCTTTGGAAATGAATTTACTTACAGTAGTAAAAAAACAAATGATGGTAAAAATAAAAATACATGGAAAATATAAATGAAGAACCTTTTAAAAATATTGGTTTAAAACAACTTAAAATACAAAGAGAAGAAAGAATTAAAAAATGGGAAAAATCTGGTTTATTAGATAGTCTTAGTACTTCTTTTCCACCTAAAGAAAATATCGCATTATTATATGAAGCTAAAAGTTCTTGTGAGATTAAAGATCATGAATTAGAAGATTTTGATTGTTTAATTGGTAATGAAGATGATCCTAAAACGACAGAAGATGAATTAGCTATATGGAAAGAACATATTGAAGAAAACCATAAAAATAGAACTCCTGAACGGAAAATTAAAAATGAACTATATTCATTATATTATAAATTAGAAGATACCATCAAACAAAAAGCTATTGACTATTCTGAAAATATACCTTCATTATGTAATGATGAAAAGAAAGCCATTGGTGTAGATTTTACTGAAGGAGCATATTATATATTAAAAGAATTAAAGAAAATAATTAATAACATAGACAAATAGATAGACATAATGACTATGTATATTATAACATACAATATTTAATTAAAGTATTTAAAATTATATTATAATATGCATAAAAATAAAAGAATAATAGTAATTAAAATAACATTTTTATATCTAAAAGCATATAATAGATGAGAATAATTAAAACATATGTTTACAAAAGAAAAAATATTAAAAAAAGTTATGATATTTTTTATAATGAAAATATGGAACAAGAAATAATTGATTGTTATTATAAAGAAGTGAAATCATTATATATTAAAAAAAGACCTTTTACATTATAATATATGGGTTACAAAGAAGCATCCAAAAATAAGATTATTAAAAAAACATACGCTTATAAACGTAAAAATAGTTATAGATGTAGATGCCTTTATTGTGTCAATGGTAAGTCACATAGCTCAACGCTAAATAAATTTAAAGCAGATAGTAGTTTTGAAGATTTAGATTAAATAAAAAACTTATATAATAAACTAAAATAAAAAAAATGAATAAATTACTTTTCGTATTAAAAAATAGAGAACAATCGACAGGTTCTGGACTATCTTCAGGATTAATAAATTCTGTTAAATTAATTCAAACATTATTAGATGATAACAAAATTGAATCAAAAATTGTTGAAGTTCAAGATAATAATTATATTGATAAAGAAATAAGTCAATATAAACCAACTCATGTTATTATTGAAGCAATATGGGTAGTACCAAGTAAATTAGTAGAGTTAAAAAAATTATACCCTAATGTTAAATGGATAGTTAGAATACATTCAGAAACACCATTTTTAGCTAATGAAGGTATAGCTATGGATTGGTTATATCAGTATCTTAAATTAGATATAACTATTGCTACAAATAGTGAAAGAATGTTAAATGATTTACAATTAATTTATAGTGATAATAAACAATTTTTAAATCATTTAATACTATTACCAAATTACTATAAAATTGATACTAACATTATTATTAATAAAACTAATAATGGTAATATGTTAAATATAGGATGCTTTGGTGCAATCAGACCATTAAAAAATCAATTAATCCAAACAATGGCAGCAATTGCTTATGTAAAAAAATATAAAAAAGGTTTAAATTTTCATATAAATGCTTCAAGATTAGAAAATGATGGTAGTAATAACGTTCTAAAAAATATTAAAGCTCTTTTTAAAAATAACGATAACATAGATATTAATTTAATTCAACATGATTGGTATGAACATAATGATTTTGTTAATGTAATTAAAGATACAATAGATTTAGGTATGCAAGTATCATTATCAGAAACATTTAATATTGTTACAGCAGATTTCGTTAATCAACATATACCAGTAGTAGTTTCAAATGAGATAAAATGGGTAAATAGTTCATTTAGATGTACACCAACCAATATAAATGAAATTATTACTAAAATGCATATTGCCCTAAATGATAAAAAAGGTTATAAAAAAAATATTATTGAATTAAATAAATATAATGAAAATAGTAAATCTTATTGGTTAAAACAATTTAAAATCAAAAATTGCTTTTTGAAAAATTTGATCTAAAACCTTAAAATATCTTTTAATAAACTAAAAATTATATGATAAACTAAAGTGGTTTATCATATAATTTTTAGTTTATTAACCTATTTACTTATAAACAAAAGTAAATAATATTATGGGATTAGATATCACAAAATTAAAAGGTAAAATACCTGAATCAGTTTATAATGAATTACCAACCGTTATATCTAAATTTTCTATTAATACAATTAATAGAATGGTACACTTCTTAGGTCAATGTAGTCACGAAAGTAACAATTTTAAAGTAACAAAAGAAAATCTTAACTACTCAGCACAAGGATTAGCTAACACATTTTCATCTAGATTTGCAGTTGATCTAAAAGCTAAAATAAAAATACCTAATGCTTTAGCTAAATCAATTGAAAGAAACCCAGAACTGATTGCAAATAACGTTTATTGTGATAGAATGGGTAACGGTAACACTGTTTCAGGTGATGGATTTAAATATTCAGGTAAAGGTTATATCCAACTTACTGGTAAAGATAATTATACACTATTTGATAAAGCTGTAGACGATGACATATTAAAGAATCCTGATCTAGTTGCAACCAAATATCCACTTACTTCAGCAGGATTCTTTTGGTATAATAATGGATTGAATAAATTAGCTGATGTTGGAATAACTGATAGTGATATTACAAAAGTAACAAAGAAAATCAATGGTGCAACAATTGGGTTAACTCATAGAATAGAATTAACTAAAGGTTTTTATAATTTATTGAAATAATAATTAGGAATTATGTAACAAATAAATTATATTTATCTTATTTACATTTTATATTAGACGTAGCTAGTATTTATTCAGAAAAATAGAATTTTATAAAATCTTTTTTAATATTTTTTTATTTTTCTAGTTATTTAATATTAAACAACTAGAAAAAAATGGCGACTATGTTACGTGGCGTTCCTGTACAACAAGAACCAAAATTAAAAAATAGATTTGAATTACAATTTCCACAAGAACTTGATATTCCATCATATTTAGTTCAAACCTCAGGTAGACCTGAGTTAGAAATAGAACCTATTAAAACAGGTTACATGAATGGATACCATTATTCACAAGGAAAATACAATTGGGGAACTATTGAAGTTAAATTTATTGATTTGATAGGACCTTCAACAAGTCAGAAACTCATGGAATTTGTTAGACTCCACACAGAATCGTTAACTGGTAGACAAGGTTATGCCGCAGGGTTTAAAAAAGATATTATTATAAATACTTTAGACCCTACAGGTGTAACAATTGAAGTTTGGAAATTATATGAGTGTATGATTATTAATGCAAAATTTGATGAAAACACATATGATGAAGGAGCAATACTTATGCCAACACTAACCTTGCAACCAGCTTACTGTGAATTATCCTATTAATTATTTGAATAATACAATTTTTATCTTTTATACAAATAAACCTCTTTATTTTAATAAAGAGGTTTATTTTCATTTATAATGAAACAGCACTATAAATTTCACTATAAATGAAACAAGCTTTATATATAATTTAATATTATTTCACTATTTTTAAACCACACTAGATAGTCAGTATTATTATTAAAAAAATTTATTGCTTCTTGGTTATCTAAACAGCTAATAAATGTAATTAGGTTATTACTTGTATCATGAAAAAGGTATATATATTTGTTATTGTTGTACATATTTAAATGGTAGGCAATACTTTCAATAAAAATATAACCGTGTTTATTTAATATTTTATTCATAATATTTTTATAATTTTTTATGTAAATATTAACTATTTAGATGAAATAATAATAAACTTTTATAAAAAAAAAAATAATATTAAATATGGGATTAACTAAAAAACAAGAATTAATAAAAGAGTATATTGAATTATCTACAAAAAAGATGTTAAAAGAATCATCTAATAACGATATTCCATTACTTACAAAGGCACAAGCTTTAGATTTTGAAACAGAAGAAGAATATTTTCAATATATTGTTGATTCTATTACAAATGGTCAGATTAAGCAAGCAAAGGAATTATATAATGATATATCATTAAAAGATCAAGAAGCATTTGTTGATTGGTTTGAAACATCTTTTCATTATGAAGCTTTAGATAATGATGAATCTACAAATAAAATTTTTGATATATTAGGTATTAGTGATAATGATGATAATAGTGAAGACTTAGATGAGATTTCATTAGCTGGATTAGGTAATATTGGTAAGAAGATTTTAAATAAAACAGTTGATGCTGGTAAGAAAGTTTATGATAAAGCTTCAGATAAAGCGGATCAATTTGTGGATGGTACTAGAGCTAAGTTTGATCAAGGTGTTGACAAGGTTGTAGATAAAGCTAAAGAGGTTGGTGCTGGTATTAGTAGAGAGTATAATAAAGGTGTTGCTAGTGATACTGAAAAGAAATTATATGTTCAAATGGAAAAAGTAAAACAGATTATTATTAAATATAATGAAACTGCTAAGAAAGCTGGTATTCCATTAATCAACCCAAGAAAAATGATGGGTGTATTGAATACTATTAAAATATAATTAATTTATATTTTTAAAAAAAGGTTTATAGATATTAAGTTATTTATAAACCTTTTTTTGTTTAAATGAATAAATAATGTTATTTTTGTTACTATATGAATAATGATAACATAATAATATATAATAGTTCTACAGATCAATTTGTAATATTTGACAGCAGTAATGCCATTCTTGTCAATACTTTTGATAGTATTGATTTTAGTAACTTACCAAGTAATGTATTTAGTAATATTGAGTTATATTTTGGTAATGATTATAAAAGTTATATTATAAATTATCAAAATTTTATTTATGCATTAATTAATGATGATATTATTTATAATGAATTATGTAATTGGTATGAATATAAAGGTAATAGTTATACTATATATTCATATGATAAAATAGAGAAAAAATTAATAATAGACTTTTTTAATTTAGACTTAACTGAATCTAACCATAAATTAAAAGAAGAAATAATTCTAGTTTTATGTGAATTTATTTTAAGTAAACATTATAATTGGAAAATAGTTAGAGTTATTAGTTTTTAATATGATGAAAATAGCTAATATAATTATTTTAGATTCTATAATCAGTATAGCTGATATTATTGGTGATTTAACTGATAGTACTAGTTATAAATTTATTAATATCACTGATAATAATACGTATGATAATACAATTCCAACTTTATATATTGGTTATACATCATTAAAAGCTAATATACTACCTGATGTTAATATTTTGGATAAACAAATAAGTGATATAAGTTATTGGACATTTAGTAAAAATGAGAAGATGGTTGATTATTTTAATGATTTAAGAAATTTTGAATTAAATATTTTAAATTACTATCAGTCCATTTATAAATACAAGCCGTTTAATTTCATGTTATATAAAAACAGTAAAGGTTTTGATGATCTGATTAAGTTGTTTACTGTTTCTATTGATAAGATTAAATCAGTCTATATTAATAATAGAAGTGTATATATTTTATTTAAAAATAATGAGATAATTGGATTGGATTTAATGTATTTCTGGTACATAGATGTTTCTAAAACAATTAATTTAATTAAAACTATATTAAATACAAATATCTTAATATATGATAAACATAAGTCAATATATAATAGTTATGTTAACACTAATATTATGTTTGATAGATATCTAATTGAGCGTTATTTGTGTGTATTTCATAGTAGTATATGAAGAAATTTAAAAGACAATGGATAGCAGATACAATAAAGATTCAGTTTAGATATAGAACTAATAGAGGTAATATATTGAAGAACGCTAAAATTACATTAAATAAAATTAAAACGTTTGGAATAGAGTATAAACCAATAGCTTCTAAATGTTTTAAATCAGAGTTTAATGGTAAACTTTTGAAGGTTAGAGGTTTTGGGTATATAATTACTCATCAATACAATTATTATAAGAAAGTTGATATTAAGTTTATTAATAAGCTTAAAAAACTGATTATGTTATATGGTAATTATAAGATAATCAGTAAGAATAAGGTAGTTATTTTACTTGATAATAATAAACAAGTTAGTAGAGTTAATGTTGAATATGTTACTAAATTTGAACAATATAAAAGGTTTAAAGCACATAAGATAAAACCAAAGAAACATCAGTATACTAAACATAATAGTGAATTTTGGGTTAATAAAAAGAAGAATATAGATAATGGAAAAGGTAATATATAATATTAATACATCAAAGTTAGTTGTTTTAAATGAATATAATAAAATAATACCTAATTTGGTGTTAGATAAGTATATTATTGATGAGATAGATTTTAGTACCTTACCTTCTAATATATTTAGTAA
>ENA-OBIO01001322-OBIO01001322.1-metagenomes-genome-assembly--contig:-NODE-1322-length-10111-cov-3.22892_pt1 | contig 10111 bp, 11 predicted proteins | sample MGYA00153383_OBIO01 | MGnify analysis MGYA00153383 | reverse complement strand
GAGCTGTGAAGTTTTACTTCCATCTAGCGGAGATTCAATCCAAATATGTGCAACGGCGGTTGATTTCTGTTGCACGACGGTGCTGTCGGCTGCCAAGACTTCGAGGGCGCGGCGCAGACCAGTTGGGTTGCGCGTAAATGCCACGGCAGTCACATCAGCGAGCGCCTCCCTTTTACGAGAGATCGCCAAGCGAAGTAACAAAGCCGCAAGTGGCGCCAAAATCAAAACAACGAGTGAAGCAATGAGAGCGATGGGATTTTGATCGTTATTATTATTATCTCGACGACCCCCTCCGCCAAAGATCATCATCCGCAACATAAAATCACTCAGTAGTGCTAACGCCCCAGCGGTTGTAGCAGCTACAGCCGAAACTAAAGTATCTCGGTTAGCAACATGCGCAAGTTCGTGGGCCGTCACTCCTTGTAACTCCTCGCGGTCCATTACTCGCAAGATGCCAGTTGTAAAGGCGATCACGGCGTGTTCTGGATTACGGCCAGTTGCAAAGGCATTAGGCGCGTTATCTTCAACAATTGCAATCTTTGGAACCGGTAAGCCGGCAGCGATACATATTTCCGTAACCAAGTCGTAAAGCTGCTTGTTATCAGCCTCTGTAATCAGCTTGGCACCAGTCATCGTTAGAACGATCTTGTCAGAACTCCAGTAGGAACCCCAGACCGCAAGAAGAGCGATGCCGACAGCAAAGGGAACAACCCCAATTCCAGTCTTGCCGAAGTAAGTTAAAAGAGCCCAAATAACGACGCCGACAAGGAGAGCCATGCCAAAGAGCAACTCCGTGGTTTTTAATTTATTAGCAGATTGCAGTTTGCGAAAATCCATAGTTAGAACTTGACCTGCGGGGCGTTGCGATCTTGCGGATCATCAACTTCATAAAATGGACGCGAGCTAACGCCAGCCGATTTCACGAAGAGGCTGCTAGGAAAGGTCTTCACGGCTGAGTTTAAAGTGCGCACATTGTCGTTGTAGAACTGGCGAGAAAATGAGACCTTATTCTCTGTTGAGGACAACTCCTCTTGAAGAGCGAGAAAGTTAGTGGAAGCCTTAAGGTCAGGATAATTTTCAGATACAGCGAGTAGACCGCGCAACGCTTGAGTCAATTGTCCATCGGCGGCAGCTACATCGGCAACGGTTGTCGCAGTTGTGGCCTTGGCGCGTGCAGCAACGACTGCCTCAAAGGTGCTCGATTCGTGCGATGCATATCCTTTTACAGTTTCAACCAGATTTGGTATTAGGTCGAAGCGTCGCTTGAGCTGAACTTCAATTTGAGCAAAAGCTTCATCCACAGAAATATTGGCTCGCACCAACCTGTTGCGAGACATAATCGCCAATAGAGCGAGTATTACCAGAAGAACGACAATTAATTCGACTACTTTCATGCTGAACTCCTTATTGGATTTTTGATTGGTGAAAATTTAGCCAAGACTTACTTGGTGTTGGACCGCGCTGACCTTGATATCTTGAACCGTACAAGGCTGAGCCATACGGATGCTCAGCCGGAGATGAGAGTTTGATGAGACAGAGTTGACCAATCTTCATCCCTGGAAAGAGCTTGACGGGAAGATTAGCGACATTTGAGAGCTCGAGAGTGATATGTCCGGAAAATCCCGGATCTATAAACCCTGCGGTTGAGTGAGTTAATAATCCCAGGCGTCCCAGAGAGGACTTACCCTCGAGACGGCCGGCAATATCGTCAGGAAGGGTAATAATTTCATAAGTGCTAGCAAGGACAAATTCTCCTGGGTGGAGGATAAAGTGTTCATCGTGGGCGACTGCCACCTCCCGGGTTAACTCAGCCTGTTCAACAGAAGGATCGATAACCGAGTACTTGTGGTTCTCAAAGACTCGAAAGAAGCGATCCAAGCGCACATCCACGCTAGATGGCTGAATCATCCCCTCACTGAAGGGCTCAACTCTTACTCGTCCAGCGGATATTTCAGAGGTTATGTCGCGATCACTAAGTAGCACGGCTAAAACTCTATCGCACCCGCCCGAGAGGAGTATTGCTGCAAATATCCCAGCGAGCAGACGATAAGTTTGGCCAATGAGAAATCGCCGCGCTTACCTACTTCTTGTAGGCGCAGCGCTCTTCTACTCAATCAATGGAATTGTCTCAAAGTGGGTTATGGAGGCTGGTTTGAGCCCATGGCGACTCACTGAAATCCGAACGACCGGCTCGTTGGTTGCCCTTCTACTCTATTTGGCCTTTAAAAGGCGTCTTCACCTGTTGCGGCCTGCCGAGGGTGAATGGCCGCTTCTCGCTCTCTTTGGAGTCATCGGGATCGCAGCAGTTCAAGCCTTCTACTTCTTTTCAATTCTCAAGTTACATGTATCGATTGCGCTCATTATTGAGTTCACAGCACCCATCTGGATCGTGCTCTATCTTCGTTTTGTAAAGAAGACAAAGATTGCAAACACTATGTGGCTCGGCCTACTTGCCGCCTTTATTGGGCTGATCCTGGTTGGAGAGGTGTGGAATGGGCTCACCCTCAATGGCCTTGGAGTAATCTCCTCATTTTTAGACGCACTTAGCCTTGCCGCCTACTTTCTCTTAGGGCGCGCTTTGGGTAGGAGACGAAGCAGTGACACGATGTTGGTCTGGGGATTTGGGATCACGGCTGTTCTCTTCGCGATTGTCCAACCGTGGTGGTCTTTCCCCTTTCATATCTTTAAGCAACAAATTAACCTCAACGGAAATTTCACAGGACACCACTTACCTGGTTGGCTTTTAATAACCTTCATTATCTTGATAGGAACGGTTCTTCCATACCTGTGTGTTCTCAGCGGCGTCAATTCTTTATCGCCACAGGTTGCTAGCATCATCGGTATGTTGGAACCAGTGCTAGCAGGGGTCTTCGGCTGGATCTTACTTAAAGAGACCTTCAATACAATTCAACTCATCGGAGCGACCGTGGTTCTTTCCGGGATTTTTATCGCGAATGAGAAGATTCCTAATGGCAGCAATGAACGGAGAGCAAATGGATAGCTTTGATGATGTCCTGATTTCTAATCAACTCTTTGCCCAAACTTTTACCTCCAAAGAGCTAACTGGCCTCGCAGCTAAAGGGTTGGCGATCGTGACCTGTATGGATTCGCGTATTGATCCCTTGCAGATTGTGGGAATGCAAGCCGGAGATGCCAAGATCTTGCGTAACGCGGGAGCGAGAGTCACCGAAGATGTCCTGCGCACATTGGTACTCGCGACGCATCTATTAGGGGTCAATCGAGTCTTGGTTATGCCGCATACAGATTGCCGAATGGCGAGCACCGATGAAGATGGAATCCATAAGGAGATCTCGAAGAAGAGTGGGGTCGATACACGCAGCTTAGATTTTCAGACGACTTCCGATCAACGCGGAGCGCTTTTGAAAGATATCGTCAAAATCGAAAGTTACCCATTGCTCCACGATGAGGTGACCGTGATGGGAGCGATCTATGATGTGAAGAGTGGACTTCTCACGGAGATAAATTAAGGGGCTGCGGATGGCGCAAAGTGTGGTCGTCGACAAACCTAAAGATTTTAAGATAATTCAAACAAATGCGATACCGCTTGTTGTCTTGGTCTATCTTGGTTTAATTATTACTGTCGCTACTAACAAATTATGGGCTTTGAACTTCTTTCATGTTGTTGGTGGGGCATGTTGGACGGCAATCGATCTATTCTTAGGATTTGTAATCGGTCCAATAATTGGAACCATGAGTATTCCTGCACGTATTGAGTTTTCAAAGAAGTTCATGCCCAAGATAGTTCTCCTCATGCCCACTTTAGTTGTTGCAACTCTTGTGGGAGGGTGGCAACTTGCGCGGCACGAAGGTTTCATCCTCGCTTCAGACAAACATCATTCGTGGGTAGTCGCTTCCATGATCGTCGTGGGAATTATGGAAGTTATCGCCCTTGGATTCCTTGTGCCGGCAAATATAGTTGTGCTCTTTGAACTTAAGAAAGAGCACCCAAATGGTGAAGTAATTTCAAAGTTAATGAAACGTTTTCTGTATACAGCTGGGCTGACTGGAGCCTTGCAAGTCGCAACTCTCATTATTATGACGAGGATCGCAACGTTATGAAGAAAAACCTGCCTCCTATCGGGGAGATTTCAGTTCTCATTTTGACGCTGGTGTTTACCGGAGGAGTCTTGCTCGCTGCTCACCTTCCAAGCCATGTCTCTCTCTTGCCAACACTCATTTTGGTTCTTCTCGCGGGAATCGGAGTTGTTGTTAATCTCATCCTTTTAAATCGAATCACCCTCTTTGATTGGACAGTCTTCCTACAAGTAGCAAAGTGGACGCTCTTGGCCTATGGGCTAATAGCTGGAGCCTTGGAATACATTTTTATTTTAGATGGAACACGAGGAAAGGTCTTAGCGCTAATGACAGGAACCCTCGTCATCTTCGCAATTAATTTACCCATTCACTTTGGATTTACTGTAGCTCGTTACTCCGAAAAACCATTCTAATCTTTGACAAAGCTCTCGCCACTGCTAAATGCTGGAGCGATATCAGCAAAGCGGGCGAAGTGAAGTTGGGCCGCCACGGTAATTGTGCGGGTAGGACCATTGCGGTGCTTAGCGACGATGAGATCGGCCTCACCTGATCGGTTCTGATTGTCATAAAGATCATCCCGGTGTAACAAAATGACCATATCAGCATCTTGTTCGATGGATCCCGATTCACGAAGATCGGAGAGCATCGGCTTCTTATCGGCGCGCTGTTCCGGGGAACGATTAAGTTGCGAGATCGCAATAATCGGCACGTTCAACTCCTTGGCTAGCAGCTTGAGGTTACGAGAGAATTCAGAGACCTCTTGCTGACGATTCTCAACTCGCTTTCCAGATGTCATAAGTTGAAGGTAGTCAATAACAATTAATTTCAAGTTATGTCGCTGTTTTAGCCGTCGTGCTTTCGCTCGAATCTCCATCAGGGAGAGATTTGGCGAATCATCGATGAAGAGTGGTGCTTCAGAGATCTCGCCCATCCGCTTGGCAAGCCGTCCCCACTCATCATCAGAGAGTGAGCCTGATCGAATATTGTTCAACCCGACTCGCGCCTCCGCTGAGAGCATGCGCATGGTGATCTCAGATCGACTCATTTCAAGAGAGAAGATAACCGAGGTATCACCATTATGAATAGAGGCATGACGCGCAATATCTAATCCGAGTGTTGATTTTCCAACGGCTGGACGAGCGGCAAGCACGATCATATTGCCAGGATGAAAACCATTGGTGAGCGCATCAAGATCTTTAAATCCGCTCTTGATACCCTCATCCGCGATACCCGAGGAGATCGCCTCAATCTCATCAAGGGCGGCAGGGAGAAGTTCTGAGAGTTGCACATAATCTTCGGTCATACGCGATTCAGTAACTTGATATACCTCAGCTTGAGCTGCATCTACAGCGTCATCGACATCACCTACCTCGGAGTAACCGAGTTGAACGATCTTTGTCCCTGCCTCAACTAACCGGCGCAAGATTGCGCGGTCCCGGACGATACGCGCGTAGTAACCGGCATTTGCCGCGGTTGGAACTGATGAGATCAAGGTATGTAGATAGGGAGCTCCGCCGGCGCGGGCCATATCACCGCGTTTGGTTAATTCGGCAGAGACGGTCACTGGGTCGACGGGATCCCCGCGCCCATAGAGATCAAGAATTGCGTCATAAATAAGTTCATGTGCCGGGCGATAAAAGTCGCGCTCTTTAATAATTTCAATGACATCTGCAATGGCATCTTTGGATAGCAGCATTCCCCCCAGTACTGATTGTTCTGCGGCAAGATCTTGAGGAGGGGTTCTCTCAAATTCCACTGGCCGAGCCGATAAATTATTATTGCCCCGGCTGGGGAATTCCGCGATACTCATACGGTAATTCTCTTATGAGACACCGACAATCCCTACTCTGAGAAGAGACCCATGTGGGTGGCAATGTGGGAAAGCAGAGCTTTGCTGGGGATAACCTGAAAATCGGTGTGGAAGGGTTGTGGGTAACTAGCGATCAGTTGGGGATAATTCTGTAAGAATCAGGATTTCTACGCTCAAATGAGCGGTAGTGGCTGGGGATAAAGATAAATTGCGAAATCTCAATAAATGAGAAAACCCCACCAACCGAAGCTGATGGGGTTTTAAGAGCCTCTTACATTAAGTTACTTTAAGCAGCAACAACCTGAACTTGGACGATTGCGCCGACTTGAGCGTGAAGGGTTACCTTGGCGGTATAACTCCCCAACTTCTTCATGACCGGTGCCTTTAGGCGATGGCGATCGATATCAATACCAACTGAGGCCTTAATAGCTGAGATAAGGTCCTTATCGGTGACCGAGCCGAATAGTGAACCAGTAGCCCCGACCTTTGCCTTTACCAATATTGGTGCTAGCTCCAGCGTTGCCTTGATCTCACGGGCGTGGTCAAGATCGCGGATCTCGCGAGCGCTACGAGCGCGACGAATTCCCTCGATCTGCTTCTCTCCGCCAACCGACCAGGCAATTGCATTGCCGTTTGGGAGTAGGAAGTTGCGGGCGTAGCCATCTTTAACGGTTACAACATCTCCGGCTGACCCGAGTCCTGTAACTTCGCGAGTAAGGATGAGTTTCATATTAGTCGCCTCTCCCTATCTCGCTGTTGAGGTGTAAGGCAAGAGCGCCATTTCGCGGGAGTTCTTTACCGCGGCGGCAATTGCACGTTGATGTTGGGTGCAGGCACCCGTTACTCGCCGAGCGCGGATCTTGCCGCGATCGGAGATAAATTTACGAAGGGTTGCGATGTCCTTGTAGTCAACATAAGCGACCTTCTGTTGGCAGAATGAACACGGCTTCTTCTTAAATTTCTTTAAAGCCGCTGCCGACATCTTTGGCGCGACCTTCTTTGGTTTTAAAGTCTTATTACTTCTTGCTCCCACTGTGGTGCTCCTTTAAGAGGGCCCTGTCTATTCAAACAGGAATGGATGAATTTAAATTACTTAGAACGGAGGCTGATCATCTGATGCTCCAGTTGCCCAACCGCCACCGACGGGTGCAGCTGACCAAGGATCATCTGATGATGCAGTTTCAGATGTTGCGGTAAAGCCGCCGGTACCCGCTCCGCGAGTTGTCTTTGTGACCTTTGCGGTTGCGTTGCGAAGAGATGGACCCACTTCATCAACTTCAACCTCAAATACCGTGCGCTTTTCACCTTCTTTTGTCTCATAGGAGCGTTGCTTGAGTCGGCCAGAGAGAATGACGCGCATTCCTCGGGTCAATGATTCTGCAACATTCTCTGCAGCTTGACGCCAGATTTGGCAGTTAAGAAAGAGGCTATCGCCATCTTTCCACTCATTCGTTGCCTTATCCAGATAACGAGGAGTTGATGCAACGGTGAACTTTGCCACCGCAGCACCAGATGGTGTGAATCGCAGTTCAGGATCGCTTGTGAGATTGCCGATCATTGTGATTGTTGTATCGCCAGCTGCCATTTTTCTCTCGCTTAATTAACTGTTATCTGATTAGGAATTGAGGTGATCTGGACGAACGACTTTTGTGCGTAGCACGGCCTCGTTCAAATTGAGTTGGCGATCGAGTTCTTTGATCGCATCTGGACCACAGTGCAGGTCAGCAACGGCGTAGATACCTTCGGCCTTCTTATTAATTTCGAAGGTCATACGACGACGTCCCCAAATATCGAGTTTATCGACGGTTCCACCACTGTCTTTGATGATCTTGAGATAGGTCTCAAGACTTGGTGCGACTGTGCGTTCTTCTAGGTCTGGATCGAGAATGACCATAATTTCATAATGACGCATGCGTTAACCCCACCTCCTCTGGACTAAAGCGGCCGTGGGATTTCCACGGCAGGAGGGTTACTGCTCCAACAGCGGAAAGGACGGGTGCCCTGATCGTGAAGGAAGGGTAAGCCTAACTCCCCATGGCAATTTGGAGAAATTCCTCTTCTTGGGGCTGCGCCTCGGGTGTGGATAAGACGCTTCTCCAGGCAAAATAGAGGATGGTGGCGATACGAAGCAATATTGCTGCCGCATACCAGGTGGCCGGGAGGGAAAATTTGCTGCCGCCATATGTGGCGAGGTACTCCCAGATGGCAAAGTGGTAGATGGCCTCCGCCCCTTGCCAGAGCCAAAAAGCGGCCCGGTCACGCTGGTTCACCAGAGCCAGAACCCCGAGTGGTGCCAACCAGAGAACATACTGAGGGGAGTAAACCTTATTGAGGGCGGTAAAGAGGGCTATATAGATAAAAGCACTCTGGGCCAGTTTTGGGGGAAGTCGACGTCTTAGCAAGCGGAGCGAGATCAAGGATGATCCCATGATGAAGAGCGCCACCCAATAAAAGTTTATTCCCCGCGGATTGATTCCGAAGATGCTGAGAGCTTGCCAAAGCGATCCCAGATCCGCTGGGCGAGAGCTATTTAATTTGAAGAATCTCCACCAGCCTGTGGGGGTAGTAATTGCAAAAGGCGCATTGATAGCCACCCAGAGAATACTGGTCTGCAAAATATATTTAGAGGCTAACCGCAACTCTCGTTGATGGAGAAAAATAATAGTTATTGGAATCAAGAGCACAATCGGGAAGAATTTAGTTGCAATCGAAACTGCAAGTGAAATGGCACTTAGCTCGTAGCGTTTTCGGTCAAACCAATAAATCGCGGCTACCGCGCTTATGACCGCCCACATATCCCAATTGATGTACAAGGATGCAATTACTGCTGGAAGTACCGGAAGTAAATACCACTTAGAGGGATTAATTTTAGAGAGAAGAATCGCCGTACCTATGAAAAGTGCAGCCAACATAAAAATATTAATGAGGAAGTAATATTTATCAGAGTTGTAACCAGCTGGAGTAATAAGTGCGGTCCCCCACATAACTAAGCCAGTCAAAGGTGGGTACTCCACTGAATTTGTGGCGCTTGAATATGGCCAGTGATGGTCAACAAGCCCACGGGCTTCAAAGAGAGCAGGGAGGTCGCTATAACACTCGTGCACGTCAACACCGACGCCACTCCAATTTGAGTTATAGCAGTGATCAAATTTTACGAAAGATAGGAGCGCCGCAACGAGAGCGACGGCTATAACCGCCTTAGTTAGGAAGGAGAGCCTCATATGTTGGCGGCTTTTTACTTTCTCTTTTTAGTTCCAGTTGGCGCAGGAGCAGGCTTGGGAGTCGGAGTAAGCCTTTTCGCAAGAGCGGGATTAAGAGTGGGTACCGCGCTTTGCATCGGAACAGGATCAACTCCACCAATATTTGCTGGGGGCGGAAAGTCCACGATAGGAGTATGAGCTAAAGCCTGGCGCATATATTGATCCCAGATTCTTGCCGGGAAGCTTCCTCCAGTAACGGCATTAAGACCACCGATACCATTGAGTGATTGAGTTGCGTTATCTCTAAAGAGCGCCACGCTAGTTGCCATCTGTGGAACGTATCCGGTGAACCATGCGCTGGCATTGTTTGTTGTCGTGCCTGTCTTACCGGCACTTGGACGTCCGAGATCTGAAACAGCTCCCGATGCGGTTCCATACTGGGTAACTGTCTGGAGCGCGGTGGTGAGATCGGCCATGACATCGCTGGCAAAGACTTGATTTGTCTGTGGTAGCACTTGATAGAGCACGCCGCCATTGTCGCCAAGAACTTGCGAGACGATATACGGCTTGGCATAAACACCTTGAGCTGCAAATGTGGCAAAGGCGCTTGCTACATCAATTACGTGCGGGCTCGCTACTCCTAGGGTGACGGATGGCCCAGAAACCATAGCCACTGAGGTCGGAATTCCTGCTCGACGCGCTGCATCGATGACCTTGTCGGGGCCAACCTTTATACCTAGCGGCACAAATACCGTGTTGACTGAATTCGCCGTGGCATCTAAAAGATTAATATTTGCAAATTGTTCATTTCCATAGTTAAAGACCGCATAGGGGCGTTGTGATCCAGGATCGTAAAAGACCTTGGGTGAGTGTCCATCCCACACAGATTGCAGGCTAATCCCCGCCTCTAACGCAGCGGTCAGCGCAAAAGGTTTAAAAGAAGAGCCAGCTTGCGCTGTTGCTTGGGTCGCGTTGTTGTACTGGCTCTTTAAATAATCTCGTCCCCCATACATAGCAAGAACCGCTCCCGTACCGGGTTGAATAG
>ENA-OBIO01001321-OBIO01001321.1-metagenomes-genome-assembly--contig:-NODE-1321-length-10111-cov-3.79266_pt1 | contig 10111 bp, 9 predicted proteins | sample MGYA00153383_OBIO01 | MGnify analysis MGYA00153383 | reverse complement strand
GACGAGATCGTGCCTCTCGCTCTCGACGAACTGAGGGTGCCGCTCACTCGAGTGCTGGTCGATGTCTCGGCCGATCTGCCCGAGGCGCGCTGCGATGCCGTGCTGCTTCAACGCGTGATCGTCAATCTCGTCGCGAACGCGCTGCGCTACTCCCCCGCCGACGCCCCGCTGATCATCACGGCGAGCAGTTTCGGTGCGCGACTGGAGTTGCGCGTGATCGACCGAGGCCCCGGTATCCCTCCGGCAAAACTCGCCGAAGCCTTTCAGCCGTTCCAGCGACTGGGCGACACAGACAACACCACCGGAGTCGGGCTCGGTCTCGCCCTGTCCAACGGTTTCATGGAGGCTATGGGGGGCAGCCTTGAGGCCGAAGACACTCCCGGCGGCGGCCTCACCATGGTCGTGACCCTGCCAACAAGTGAGCTGGCCCCTGGTCCGGAACACGCCGACACCCATTCCATCAGGCAAGAGTCGTGATGCGCATTCTCGTAGTGGATGATGACGCTCGGATTCTCAAGACCCTTCGCATCAACCTCGCCGCCCGGGGCTATGAGGTGTTTCTGGCCGAGTCGGGGCCAGAGGCACTGGATGTCGCGGCACGGGTCAAACCGGAGCTCGTGGTTCTCGATCTCGGCCTTCCCGGCGTCGGCGGGATCCGCGTGATCGAGGGCCTGCGCGGCTGGACGGAGGTACCGATCCTCGTGGTGAGCGGTCGCACCGACTCCGCTGACAAGGTCGATGCTCTTGACGCGGGTGCGGATGACTATGTCACGAAGCCATTCGCGATCGACGAGTTACTCGCTCGTATCCGCGCGCTCAGCCGTCGCTCCACCGCCGAGCCGGATCTGCCGGTGGTGAGATTCGGAGAGGTGACGGTAGACCTCGCGGCGCACACGGTATCGAAAGCCGATTCGGGAGTGGTGAAGCTCACGCCGACCGAATGGCACATTCTCGAAATACTGGTGCGCAACCCAGAGCGCCTGATCACCAAGCATTTTCTCCTGACCACCGTCTGGGGTCCGACATACGAGAAGGAAGACGGCTACTTACGCCTCTACCTGGGCCAGCTCCGCAAAAAACTCGAGCCAGAGCCATCCCGACCACGCTTTTTCCTGACGGAGCCGGGCATGGGCTACCGGTTCGCGCCGGAGGCATAGCTCCGGCGTTTAGACGCCGGAAAGAATGGGCCACGGATGCACCGTGGGTGCGTCTGCCCGGTGGATGCTCGCAACCCAGCAGACCCGGTCACGTCCCAGGCCGTGCGGCGCTGCCGACAGCCCGACCAGACGCGCGATCTCCCGGTCCGAGTGCTTCTCCGTCACACACAGGGGGCGAATTCCTGCTTGACATCGCACTTTCCGTACTGGCTGGTGGCCCTATTTTCAGTCGGCGCTCACAAACATTCGACTGTGCGTCTCTTTCGCTGTTCGGCACGGGAATCTGCACCGCCATTGCAAGTCGAGGGCCGGGAGCTTGCAGCGATTTGCTTCACTTCTGCCATCACGGCGCATTAGACGAGGCCGTTGGTGCGTGGCTCAAGCTTTCCCCGGTGGGAAAACGGAACTGTCTGCACTCCTGAGTAGGCTTTATCGCCCCACGCCAACGTAACCCAGCACCGAATCGAGGACCGACCGATGGGCCAGACACCCGCCGACCTGATGCAACTCGTCACCCACATCCGGGCTCGCCTTCACTCGTCCGGCACGCGCCAGATCCTCGGTATCACCGGAGCACCCGGAACCGGCAAGTCCACCTTTGCCCGCAGCCTGGCGGATACCCTCGGCATCAAGCGAAGCGTTGTCGTGCCCATGGACGGCTTCCATCTCGCGAACGAGATCATCAAGGGAACCCCGCTCCGCGATCGCAAGGGAGCGATGGATACCTTCGACGTCGGCGGCTATGTCTCGCTCCTCCAGCGTCTGCGCGCTCGCGATGAACCGACGGTCTACGCGCCCTCCTATCGGCGTGGTCTCGAGGAGCCGATCGCCGCCTCCATCGCGGTGCCACACGCCATCGACTTGGTCATCACCGAGGGCAACTATCTTCTCTCGACTGCGCCTGGCTGGGACCGCATCCGATCCCTGGTGGATGAAATCTGGTTCATCGACACCGCGCGAGAACTCCGGGTCGAGCGCCTCATCGAACGCCACGTCGCCTTCGGAATGACCAGGGAGGCCGCTACCGCATGGGCCACCGGACCGGATGAAGCGAACGCCCATTACATCGAGTCGACCCGGTATCGCGCAGATCGCCAGATTTCGGGCGCCTGATGGCGAATGAGTGACGAGGAAGTGAATGGGCCGGCTATTACGCCGGGTTCTGTCCCGACACATCCGAGGATGTATCATCGACGGCCATCTATCTACGATGTACGTTGCCGCACACCTCTAGCGGTCTACCCGGAAACTGGACGAGCCGCCCGTAACGCTCCCTGTTCGACCTTGCTCCGGGCGAGGTTTACCCAGCCGACCCGATCACACGGGCCGCTGGTGGTCTCTTACACCACCGTTTCACCCTTACCGAAACCTCGAAAAGTCCCGGCGGTCTGCTTTCTGTTGCACTTTCTCGCGGGTTACCCCGGGTGGGAATTACCCACCGCCCTGCTCTGTGGAGCCCGGACGTTCCTCGGTACCCCCGAAGGGATAACGCGACCGTCTTGCCGACCCATTCGAGATGACAGCCTAGCCCAGCGCGCGGCTATAGGCCGGATTCCCCCGTGCGGACGAGGATCGCACTGCTCTCCGGGCAGAGCAACACATCGTCCGGCGCCGCGGCACGGATCGCCGCCATGTCGAACTCGTTGAGCTCAAGGCCGCTCGCCTCGGACACTCCTCCCCGCAGCAGGGACGCGCCTTGGCCGTATCGGGCTCGCTGGCGCTCATAGAGCGCGACGAGTTCTTCGGGGAGCTTTCGCGCGATGGTCGAACGGTTGGCCGCGGCGTGGCTGCGTTCGCTAGTGAGGCCCCCGAGCGACTCGTCCTTCTCGGCTTCGGTGCCGGAGATCGTTGCCTGCAACTCGTCGTGTTTCGCCCGCAGCTCTCGCGAGGCGGCTTCGAGTGCCTCCACTCGTTCCATCACTCCGAGCTCGATCTCCTCAAGTTCCAACTTACGGCGGTTAAGACCGGAGAGCTCGCTCTCGAGCCCGGCGACATCCTTGACCGACGACGAGGCCTGCAGGCGGGTGGTGTCTCGCTTGATACGTGCCTCGACCAGTTCGACATCGGATTCGATTCGACCGAGTTCACGTTGGGCATCCTCGAGTGCACCCGTCGCACTGAGCGTCTCTCCCCGAAGCGTCGTCGACTCGCTCCCGAGACGGGCGAGTACCGCCAGTTGCGGAATCATCTTCGCCCTGTGGTCGAGCTGCTGGATTCGCGTATCGAGTGCTTGCAGTTCGAGAAGGTGAGCCTGGTCGGTCGAGCTGGCTTTCAGCGCCATGGGTGCCTCATTCGGTTAGTCATTGGACGATCGTGAAATCCCAGGGGTCGGTGCGCAGGTCACTCACCGTCACGGTGACGCCCGGAAGGGCGGTGCGAAGTTCCTCCGCAGCGACATCGAGCCAGAGCCATTCGCTCGCCCAGTGCGATATGTCGATCAGCGCGGGCCCGGCGCCGACCTTCGCGTTCTCCCTCGACTCGGACGCGGGATGATGACGCAGGTCCGACGTGATGTAGACGTCGGCCGCGAGCACCGCGGCCTCCGCGAGAAGCGAGTCACCCGCCCCGCCGCACAGGGCAACCGTTTCGATGACGCGATCATAATCTCCGGAGACGCGGATACCCGATGCCGTCGCTGGCAAGATCTCCGCGAGCTGACGGGCCAGTCGGCCCAGCGTGGTCGGTTCCGGAAGTCGGCCGGCTCGCCCGATACCACGAGACGGCGTCGCACCGGCGGTGATCGGCACAGCATCGACCAGACCAAGGTGTGCGGCCAGGACGGCCGAGGTACCGGTCTCAACGACATCCGCATTGGTATGGGCCGCGATCAGCGCGCACCCGCCGCGGATGAGTCGGGCGAGCACAACGCCTGCGTACCGATCTTCGGCGACGGTGGTGACGCCCCGCAGGAGGAGGGGATGATGCACGAGCAGGACGTCGGCGCCCGCAGCGACCGCCTCATCCGCGACATCCGGTACCGCGTCGACGGCGAGATGGAGCGAAGTTACAGTCGCACCGGGACCCCCGGAGAGCAGGCCGGGCGCATCCCAGCTCTCCGCACCGGCGATCGGCCAGAGCTGTTCGACGACGGCACAGACATCCGCAACGGTCCTAGCGGCAGCGGTGAAAGGCATTCGCCCATCTTAGTTTCGTAACAGGGCGGCCGGTGTGGGAGCACCGCCATGACCCCTGTCTGTCAGGCGCGTGACGCTTGCCGACGCTCCTGGCGGCGGATCGTCGAGACTCCGGCGACGAACGGGGTGAGTAATCCGAGCGCAAGGGACACAAGCACGCCGAGGTCAGTTTCGCCAAGCGGGCTCGATACGGACACTCCGACCGCAGTGAAGAGGTAGCCCTCCCAGCGCAGCCCCATCAGCGTTGCCGAGGTGAAGCCAAAGCCGATCGCGGATGCCACGACCAGCATCGCGAGGTTCAGCCAGTTGACGTCGCGGTAGATCCCCCCACGGGCAAGAAGCGACCTTGTGTCAAAACGTCGACGCCGCAGGATCATCTCGGACGAGAAGATACCCGCCCAGGCGGCGACCGGCACCGCGAGCGTGGTCGCGAAATCGCGGAAGACCATCACGACGTTGCTCACCGTAAAGCCGAGGGCGATCGCAATTGCGAATACCAGCACTCCGACGATGACCGTTGCACCACTTCTGGTGACTCGCAGTCCCATGGCCCCCAGGGCGAAGCCGCCGGAATAGATGCTGAGGATCACCCCGGAGAGAAGGCTGAGAGCAGTGGCGGCGATGAGGGGCACCGGATACCAGCTCGGAAGAAGGCCGGCAATGGTGTCGATCGGGCTCGTGCCGAGTCCCTTCGCAATCGCTGCGCTCGACGCGGCGAGCACCGCGCCGTACCCGATCAACAGGAAGGCCGGCGCCGTCATTCCGAACGAGGCCCAGAGCATCGATGCGCCGCCCGACGAACTGGGACGTTGGTAGCGTGCGAGATCGCCGCTGCTGTTCGCCCAGACCAAGCCGACGAAGCTGAATACGAGCACGACCCCGGTCACCACAAGAGTTACCGGCCCGTCGCGCACTGTCAGAGCTGTCGCGAGGTCGACGGCTGGCCAGGTGATGACGACGAAAGAGGCGACGAGCGCGGCCGAGAGGATGCCGACAACAAACTGGATGCGCGCGAAAAGTGCATAGCCGAAATAGGCAACGACCAGGGCGAGCAGGAAGCCGACCGCCATCACAATCACCATCACCTGCAACTCCGTGAACGGACCGGCCAGCTTCGCGCCGACCAGGATCCGGGCGGTTGTCGCCGCGATCATCCATAACAGCACCGCGCCCCAGAACAGTCGGCTGAGGAGTGCGATCGATGCCGGCATGATGTTGCCGAGATGACCGAAAGTGGCCCGGGAGACCACCATGACCGGCTGCCCACTCCACTTGCCCGCGAGGGTGCCGAGCCCGAGGGGGAGAAAAGAGATCGCGACTCCGATGAACGTCGCAACAACTGCCTGGCGCAGGCTCATGCCAAGGGAGAAGAGTGCACCGCCGAAGGCGAGGCTCAACACCGATGAATTCGCGGCGAACCAAAGCCAGAAGAGTCGGGATGCCCGCCCGACCCGCTGGTCCAAGGGGGTCGGGGCCGGTCCGCTCGACTCGGGAGCGAAAGCCCCCAGGTGGACAGGATCGGCCTCGGCGACCTCGATGGAAGTGGGTCGAAGCCAGGGACTCGTCTTCGCGCGAGCGGCGAGGGCAGCCGCGTCGGTTGCTTCAAAGTCTTCTGCACCCGAACCGTCACTCCCCGGCGATCCGTTATCCGCCTTCAGGGCGGCAAAGGGATCTATTTGTCGTGAGGGTTGAGACGCCGGCTCTGCGCTTGAGGCAAGATCCGAGTCCTTCGCACGGTTTTCGAACGGGAAGACCGCGGGACCGGCGGAATAGGGCTGTGGCTCGACGAGGTCATAGAACGGCGGATTCGAGGCCGACAGTTCGGGCGCCGACAGGGCTGGGGCGGGGGCCGGCGCGCCATCCGCCCAGTCAAATATTGTGGATACCGATGGGGTGTCACCGGATTCCCCTGCCTGTTCAGGAGCGCCCGGCGCCGGGAAAAAATCCGGCGAAATCGCGACCTCCGGTGCCGGTGCCGTGCCGTTGACGGCAGGGGCTGGAGCTGGTGTAGACACCGCATTCGGACCGGGACCCGCACTTCGCCTCACGTGCTCTTCTCGGCTGCGTGCCAGTTCCGCGTCACGAAGTGAGCGACGAGTCGGAAGCCGCGTCCCATTCGCAGCCGGCGCCGATTCTGCGTCGAGCACGACCGGTTGACCAGAGGGGGCGGGGAGTTCGGCCAGTGACAGGGCGGGTATTGCAGTGACCGAGACCGAAGATGCAAGCGCAGTCTCGGCGTCTACGGACGGCAGATCGAGACCGCCCACTGTGAAGAGTTGCGCGCCTGTCGGCGTGCGCGGGGGGGTGAGACCGGTCGCGACCGAGCGAGCGGGTGGCAGAGGGACAGGCCGGCTGGAAGACGGTGTTGTGGGAAGAGCGATGATCGAGATAGCGCCGGTGAGTCCGAGACGTGCGGTCTCATCAGCCATTGCCGCCGCGAGCACGTCGTCATCGAAACGTTCCGAGTTGTCGACCGCAGCGGCTGTCCGTGATTCTGCAGTAGACGGCAGGAAGGTCGCCCGGCGGGCGCCATTTTCGACGCTGGCCTCCGGATCGGCGTCAGTATCCATGCCCAGTTTCCATGCCCAAGATGATACGGGTTCACGGTCGGTTATGAGGATAACGGGCCGTACTCAGCGCGATTACTCCCGCGAGGATAAGTGCAAGCCCAACCCATCCGACCGCACCGAGTCGCTCCCCCACCACCACCACAGCGAGAACCGTGGCGATCAGCGGCTCAATGAGGGCGATAATGGTCGCAGCGCTGCTTCGAAGGGTGCCAAGGGCGATACCGAACAGCAGGTAGGCGACCAGCAGCACCGGCAGAAGTCCCATCGCGCCGAGTCCGAACATTCCTCCCATCACGCCACGCGACGGTAAGCCGAGGGTCATGGCTCGTGATGACGCATAGGTATAGAGCGCGAAGGCACTACCGGCGACGAGCCCGAGAATCACCCCGGAGGCGACATTCGCCTCGGGGCGGTCGCCCCGGGCCGAGCCGCCGAGCGCGAGAGGGCCGATACCAACGATCGCGGTCGCCGTGCAGGCGACCCAGACGCGTCCGGGCCGCCGACGTTCCCCGGCCCACTCGAAGAAGGCCGCGAACACCTGACCGGAGCCGAGAGCGACGACATTCCCGATCGCCACCCCTGCCAAGTTCATCGCCCGGTAGAAGGCCAGAGGATAGACGACGACCCCGGAGGCTCCAATAAGCAACCAGCGGCGGGCAGCGGGGTCTTGAAGTGCTGAAATGGCCGGTCGCATGGAGATACCGAAGAGCAGCACTCCTCCAACGCCCATCGTCGCTGAACCGACGGCGATGGGGCTCACGTCCGCAGGCAGGAGGCTCGCGGCCGTGCCGGTGGTCCCCCAGAGGATCGACGAGAGAACGACTGCGAGTGCCGCTCGATTCATCGGCGGCCTGGATTCGCGCGCACCCCGGACATTCATTCCCACGAGGTCCGACTCTATGGGGTGGCCCGTATCTGCGTTACGCAGCGCAGGTTGACCGGGAATGGCAGCACGAGTTGCGAGCTGGAAAGATTACCAGAGTCGAGTTCTCCGCCAATCATTTTTCCCCGATGGTCGACGTAGTAATGTTCACTTCACGACCGAGGGCGGCGCTCCTCGATTCACCGGCACAATGGGAGACCACGCGTGGGTAAGTTGCTCTACGGCCAGACTATCGAAGTGATTTTCGACGACCGCGTTCTCGCGCACCTGCAGCTGGTCATCGGTCTCAAGTTGAGGCGCGACGAAAGCTTCTTCTTCTCTTGGCGTGACGAGCAAAGCGTCGGGGATGGACGCAGCGTGATCTGGCTCGACCCGGCCATCCCTCTGGTTTTCCGCTACGACGGTGGACGGATGGCCAAGATCAACCGCGAGTGGCTCGAAGCCCTCACGCTCTCCTCCAACAGCGCCCAGGGCCTCCAGCTCACCGAAGAGGTCGGTGCTCTCGGCAAGACACCCGAAGAGTGAGAGACGTGGGCCGCGGGGGCGATGGCCGCGCCCAATCGAACGTGGAACTCTCACACACCTCGGCGAGTGGCGACCTCACGTTCGAAGAGACCATCGCCGAGCAAGACGGCACGGGACTGGAAAACACCGAACCGCCCCTTTAGCGCTCGGACCTAAGCAAGGTAGGAATGCAGGTCTTCGCTGCGCAAGCGCTTGAGGCTGCGGGTCTCCAACTGGCGAACCCGCTCGCGGGTGATGCCATAGAGCTCCCCAACCTCGTCGAGCGTAAGAGCTTGGCGCCCTTCAAGACCGAACCGTAGACGGATCACCGTGGCGTCGCGAGGCGGCAGTGCGTCCAGCTTGCGCCGGATGTCGTCATGCCGCAGGTCGAGCTCAACGGACTCGTGAGGTTGTGGAGTGTCGGTGTCTTCGATGAGGTCACCGAGCTCCGTATTACCGTCGTCACCGATGGGGATGCCGAACGAAATGGTGTCGTGGTCTGATTTCGCCAATTTGATGACCTCCGCCACGGTGACTTGGGCAGAGTCCGCCACCTCCTCGATTGTGGGAGTGCGACCGAGTTCGTTGGTGAGGTCGCGGCGCACTCGGTCCAGCTTGTCCATCTTCTCGACAGTGTGAACGGGAATGCGGATGATACGGCTCGAGTCCGCGATTCCGCGAAGGATCGACTGGCGAATCCACCAGGTGGCGTAGGTAGAGAATTTATTACCGATCGAGTAATCGAACTTCTCGACAGCGCGAACCAAGCCAAGGTTCCCCTCCTGGATCACGTCCATGATCGGCAGCCCCCGTCCCGCATACCGCTTGGCGATGCTCACGACGAGCCGAAGGTTCGCGCAGACGAACTGCTGGTAGGCGGCGTCCCCGTCACGGGCCAGCCAGAGGAGTTCCCGCTTCGACTTGCTGTCGAGCTCAGGCAGCGCCGCGAGCCTTTCCCCTGCCAGCACTCCGATCTCGATCCGGCGCGCGAGGCTCACCTCTTCTTCGGCAGTGAGGAGCTGAGCGCGCCCGATCCGCTGCAGGTAGTCGCGAAGGGGGTCGACGGATACTTGCGCCGCGCCGCGGGGCCATTCGATGGCGGACCCATCGTTTTCGTAAGCATTGATCGTCATGACTGACCCCTTTTCTCGTTGGCTTCAGAGTATGGGAATGCAGAATTTCGGGCCCAGGGCTTGACATCGAAGGCGGTATCCCGCTAGGCGCCCGCGTGCTGTTACTGGTCCACATCGTGAGCGCGCAATGTCCTCTGGTATCCTCCTCTGAGCCGGGTGGATCCAGCGGGGTCCTACCGAGCGACACATCATGCCCTCTCCTCGACACATTCCCTCCTCACGACGTGCTGCACTCCGGCCGCGTCGGGTCGTGCGAGCGCCACGGCGGCGGTGGCTTTCCGTCGGTGCATCCCTCGCAGCGCTCTCGCTGTTCGCCCTCTTCGCCATCGCGCCGCCCGCCACCCCGGATGCCTCCGGCCAGCTCGCGCTCTACATCGCCGCTCACCCGCAGACCCTCCGCGTGTCGGAACGGGTTTCGATCGGCGTCGGGTCTCGCGACGGCTACTCGGCGACCGCTGGAGTCGAATCCCTCGCATCCAGCGGCACCAACTACGACTGGGCGAAAATGGTGTTGCTCTCCGGCGGCTGGCCACAGTCCGAAGCGAACGTGACGGTGATGGTGCGCTGGATGCGGCAGGAGAACGGCGCCGACAACTGGTGGAACCGTAACAACCCCATGAACAACGGCTACGGGTCCGGCGGTGGGGGTGGCACCGGCAGCTATGCAAATCTTGTGATTGCCGCCCAGAAGGCCGCAGAGAACCTGCAGCGCAATCCGTCGTTTGCAACA
>ENA-OBIO01001320-OBIO01001320.1-metagenomes-genome-assembly--contig:-NODE-1320-length-10113-cov-6.84003_pt1 | contig 10113 bp, 6 predicted proteins | sample MGYA00153383_OBIO01 | MGnify analysis MGYA00153383 | reverse complement strand
TTGATTGTAAAACAGGTCGCGTAATCGTTGCTGGTGGTGGTACTACAAGTCCAACTTTAAATATTGCTGAAATTAATTTAACAACAGGTGCACTTGTTAATGCAAAATCTGTTTATAGTGGGAGTCAATCTGACGTAGCAGGATTATGCGTAGATGGCACAGGCAAAGCCTATCTAAAACATTCGAATCCTAATATTGTCACTTTTACAGATAATGCCAATAATACATTGGCTAATATTCCTGACGGTTATGCCTTGTCTGAAATTGGTATTGGAGGTAATCCTACATATTATCCATCTAACTCTGCAAATGGTTATAACATGATGGCTTTAGCAGGAACTAGTTTTTTGTTTACTTGTGATGGAGCCACTATAAAAAAATGGAATTGCGCAACCTTTGCTATAGTAAGTAGTGTAACGATACCCGGTGCTTCTGTTGGATTAGGAAGTGGAATATTAGTTGATGAGTGTAACAACTTATTTATTGGAACAAATATTGGTGTATTTCGTTACGACTTCAATTTAGCCCAACAAGAATTTCATGCAGCACCTGCAGCAGTTTATGATATTGCGTTCTCTCCAGCCGGAGAAATTATAGCAAGTGGTAATGGTTTTTTAACTAACATAATTTTTAGTACTCCTCCTTGTATTTTTCAAACAGCGCCTGTATCTGGCAGTTCATGCGGTGGTGGTGCTACTGGCTTTATTAAACTAAATTTAACAGGAGGCGTTGTACCTTATAATTATGTTTGGAGTGGTAATGGGTTAATTGCAAACACCGATAGCGTGGGTGGTTTAGCGCCTGGTACTTATAAATGTGTTTTTACAGATACGCCATGTAATAACCCGCATAAAGATAGTATTACCATAACTATTTTACCATTACCAATTCCAACTGCTTCGTTTTCAGCCAATCCAGTATGCTTAACAAGCGCAACATCCTTTACCAATTAAATTGAAAGTTACAAGTAACAATGGTTGTAAAGATAGCACCGTTATTTCTGTAACGATAAACCCCAATCCCACAGCAACCTTTACACCAGTTGATGCCTGTACAAATGCTAATGTATTATTAAATAATACATCAACCGTTCCATTACCAAGCACAATAAATGTGTATAGTTGGTCATTTGGCAGTGGCTCTGCGCCTTTAACAAGTAGTAGCCAAAATCCACCTAGTTTAACATACAGTTTAAGTGGCGTAAAAACAATTACACTAAGCGTGACAAGTAATAATAATTGTTCCGCTTCATTTACTCAAACTCTAACCATTAATCCTTCACCTGCTTCCAATTTTAGCGCCACTGCCGTTTGTCAGGCAACAGCAACAACGTTCACCGATTTAAGTACTGTTAGCTCTGGTTCTATTACTGCTTGGGCTTGGGATTATACGCATGATGGGTCTGTTGATAATAACACTCAAAATCCAACGTTTACATATCCTGCGTCAGGCATTTTTACTGTTGGTTTACAAGCTACAACTAATTTTGGATGCGCAAATACATTTACACTTCCTATAAATGTATGGGGACACGCTACTGTTAATTATGCTTCAACTAACGCTTGTTTTAATACAGCCAATACTTTTACAAATACATCAACAACCACTTTAAATGCTAATACAGGTTCTATTAACACCTACACCTACTCTTTTGGTGATGGCGGTTTATCTAACTTACCAAACACTTCTCATACCTATGTTGCTATTTCCAATGCTACAGTAAATACAAATTATACCGTATCATTAACAGTTACTACCAATCATAGTTGTGTAGATTCTATAGCTAAAGCAATAACCGTGTATGCCTTACCAATAGCCTCTTTCACAGCAGATAGCGTATGTTTAACTATGCCGAGCCATTTAGTTAATGCTTCTTTAGGTAATGGTAATCCTGTTACCGGGTATCATTGGGATTATACAAACGATAATATTTCTGAAGTTAATGGTGTTAGCAATCCCAATTATATATTTACATCATCCGGAAATAACATCGTTAATTATACCGTTACTACAAGCCCTATGGTTGGTTTAGTTTGCTCAAGTTATACCACTCAAAATGTTTGGGTAAATCCTTTACCTCAACCTGCATTTACATTTACCAATGCCTGTATTAATGCGCAACCTTTATTATTTGATGGAAGTGGCTCAACTATTGCCATAGGCTCAAACACTTCCTATGACTGGGCTTTCGGCGATGGCGCTGTAGCTTCAGGATCAGTAAATACTCATGTGTATGCTTTACCATCAACTTATAATGTAACACTTACCGTTACATCTAACAAAGGTTGTCAGGCAATAGTAGCGCAACAAATAGAAGTCTATAAAAAACCATGGATGCAAATAGCGGCTAATTCAGGCTGTTTAGGCGGTGCTACTTCTTTTACCGCTGTTAGTTTAGCAAATAGTGGCAGTGTAACGTCGTGGCTTTGGGATGTGAATAATAGTATTAACACTATTGAAAGAACAGGGCAGCAAAACGCTTATACCTATCCCGCAGCAGGTAGTCAAACATTACAATTAATTTCAATTACCAATCATAATTGTAGAGATACGACTACACGATACACGTATGTCAATTATAATCCCGCTCCTCAATTCAGCGTTGATAAACCGAATGGTTGTCCGTTGCCACATTGCGTGAAGTTTACTGATAATTCATCGCCCGTTCCATTGCCGGCGCATATTGCAAATTGGGCTTGGGATTTTGGAAATGGCAAAACAATATCATCTGCAACAAATGCACAACAAAATAATTGCTATACCAATTCAAGTTCGAGCCAACTCGCTTTATATACGGTTACCTTAACAACCACTACTGATAGCGGTTGTGTGGCGTCTAACATCAAGCCAAACTTTATTACAGTGTACCCTAAGCCTATTGCTAATTACACCATTGTTCCTGAATTTGGCGATGTTGTTGTGCCTTTGGTTCATTTCATAAATCAGTCTGTTGATTATACTAAGTGGTGGTGGAGTTTTGGCGATGGTCCCAAAATTGATTCGGTTAATGTAAACCCTAATCATTATTATCCTGGAAATGATGCGAGTTCTTATCATTCGATTTTAATTGTTGCCAATCAATATGGTTGCAGAGATACAGCTAATGTACTTGTTGAAATTGCTCCTGAGTTTTCATTTTATATTCCTAATGCCTTTACACCAAATGGCGATAATACAAATGATATATTTACGGGAATGGGCGTTGGCATTGCTACTTACGAGATGTGGGTGTTTGATCGTTGGGGTGCTTCTATTTTTTATACCGATGATATTATGAAAGGCTGGAATGGTAAAGTGCAAGGTAAATCGGAAGATGCCAAAGAAGATGTGTATACCTGGAAAGTGAAGTTAAAAGATGTACTTAATAAAAACCATAGTTACGTAGGGCACGTGACATTATTAAAATAATATTTAATTTTTATAACATAAAAAACCTCAACATTCGTTTAAAGCTAATATTATCGGCGCTCAATGCGATCATCTTACAAAAAACGTCAAAGGGGCTAACTGCTTTTTGGACAGTTACAAAGCAAAATAATTTCATTCCAATAGGAACTATAGTTGCAACTGCATTATACTTCTGGCCAAATTGAATAAGCCTATATTTAGGGTTCACTCAAATTAACAAAGTGTTTATAAATAAAGGGATTTGAACAATAAATTTCCAAATAGATGCAAGACCTTTGTAAATAACCTTTAAAAAAGCTTGCAGATGATTTGCGTAAAAGATGAAAATCAAATAGCATTATTTGAAACGCCATTTGAAAATGCACTTGATAAAAATAATCGTTGGATTAAGTTTTCAAAAATAATTCCATGGGATAAAATATCGAGCTATTACAACCAGCGAATGTGCAACAAAAACGGCGCAGTTACAACAGATGCGCGTATTGTTTTAGGCGCCTTGATTATAAAACATCACGAAAATCTGAGTGATGTAGGCACTATAGAAGCGATTGAGGAAAATATTTACATGCAATATTTTTTAGGCTTGCCGAGTTTTAAAACAGAATCAGTTTTTGCACCAAGTTTGTTTGTTGAAATTCGTAAGCGCTTAGGTTTAGATTATTGGAATGAGGTAAATGAAATAATCATTAAGCACAATGCTCCAAAGAAAAAAGATGACGATGAGCCAAGGGACGTTCCAACTAATAAAGGAACCATAAACATAGATGCTACCATTGTAGAACAGGATATACAATATCCAACCGATTTAGGAATACTAAATGAATCCAGAGAAAAACTTGAAGAGTTGATTGATGTAATTTCTGCTAAAACAGGCCAAGAAAAACCACGTCTTTATAGAATCAGAGCACGAAAACAATACCTAAACGTTGCAAAGAAAAAAAAGAGAACGTATAAAATTATCCGCAAGGCGGTTGGTCAGCAATTAAACTATGTGAGTAGAAATCTTAAGAAAGTAGAATTACTGTTAACTGATTATGACTCTATTGATTGGATATTTACCAAACACGAGCTAAAATACTTACAAGTTATACAGGAAGTGTATCGTCAACAAAGACAGATGCACTCCACAAAAACACATAGCACAACTGACCGTATCGTATCTATCCATCAACCACACGTTCGTCCAATGGTACGAGGCAAAGCTGGTGCAAATGTTGAATTTGGTTCTAAAATAGGCGTGTGTATCCATAATGGATTAACGCACCTAGATCATTTAAGTTGGGATAGCTATAATGAAACAGAAGATTTAAAAACAAGTGCCAACAATTACAAAAAACGAAACGGTTATTTTCCAGCAAAAATAAATGCCGACCAAATTTATATTACCAGAGTTAACAGGGCTTGGTGTAAAGAAAACAACATACAACTAAATGGGAAACCATTAGGACGACCAACAGAGCAAACTAAAGAACGAATAAAAGAATTACGACAAGCCGTTAGCGAACGGAACTGCGTTGAGGGGAAGTTTGGTCAAGCAAAACGATGGTACGGCATGGGGTGCATACATGCCAAACTAAAAGCAACTAGCGAATCAATGATTGGAGCTATAGTTGTTGTTCTCAACCTAGTAAGGTTGGTGCAACAGCACGTCTATACTTTTATTAAAATTATAGCAGATAAAATAATAAATACTTTTCTAATGATGTTTTATCCTAAATTTAATGTAAGGCTTGTCAAGTAGGCAAAGGCATTTCAGCCTAAGCCTCTCACAGAACCGTACGTGAAGCTCTCACTTCATACGGCTCTTGTTATGCAATCAAACAAATTTAAAAAGAGTCCAATGATAAAATATTGTTGGATAACTTACTTGAATTTCTTTTAGCCATTTATATGCTTTATCATAACTTCCTTTTAAACTTTTATACTTTCTCAATACCCATTTTGCTAATCGAAAATGTAGACGCCTTATTAACTTTTGTAATGCTCGCAATTTATACTTTCCATAATAACGTATAACTCCTATCATTTGTGGATTTATTGCTACTGCTATTGCTTGTATGGTTAGTGAGCTTCGCTGATGAAAATTTGTTTCCTTCCATCCTGTTACAATACGTGTTTGGGCTGTTTGGCTAATTGAACAATCAAAACCTAAAAATAGTTTCCCACTTGTAGTAGAGGTTGATTGTGGTTTAAATGTAAAGCCTAAAAAATCGAATTTCTTTTTATAATCCTTTTCTATTTTTCTTCGACTAGTCTGGCAATAAATCAATTTTGTTTTCTCTTCATTTAAACGCAACTTACATTCTTGTAGTCGGTACCGTATAGCTTCAAGCACTTGTTTTGCTTCTTCCTCATTGTTACAATGAACAACCACATCATCAGCATAGCGCACAAATGCTAAAGTTGGATAATGTTTAGAAAACCATTTATCAAGTACATAATGTAGATACAAATTAGATAGCAATGGGCTTATCACGCCGCCTTGTGGTGTTCCTCTTCCGTTTTTTTGTATCAATTTGCCATCTTTTGTTTGGCTTGGAACTTCAAGCCAACGCTGGATGTACATTTTAATCCAATTTTCGGTAACATGACAATTTAAGGCTTTCATTAATAATTCGTGGTCCACTTCATCAAAAAAACTTTTGATGTCCATATCAATTACCCAAGCGTATTGCCGTACATTTTCACGCACGGCTTGTACTGCCTGATGAGCGCTTTTTAATGGGCGATAACCATACGAATTAGTGTGAAACTCTGCTTCTAATCGTGGTTCTAAATACGTCTTAATTACTTGTTGTGCTATACGGTCATTTACTGTAGGAATGCCAAGTATCCGTTTACTTCCATTAGCTTTGGGTATCGACACCTCACGCACTGGTTTTGGAAAATAACTACCTGAACTTAATCGATTCCAAATCTTGTATAGGTTACCTGCTAAGTTTAGTTGAAATTCTTCCAAGCTTACTGCATCTACTCCTCCACTTCCTTTGTTTTCTTTAACTTTCTTGTAAGCATTCTTAACCATTTGTTTGGTTACCGGTATTGTTGTTGATTTTGTTTCAAACATTTGAATCATCCTTTTTCAAGTTGTTTTAATATTCTTAACTGCATAACTGATGTCCTTCGCTCCTCCTTCATTACAAAGTTATCTTCACTACTACGACATCATCCGACATCCTTGTTCTCATCGATATTTAGCCTCATAGGTACTGCCTACTTGTGCCTTTCTCTTTACATATAACAAGGACTTCCCGAGTTTCATACAAGAGCCTAAATAAGAGTCATGCCATTTATATAACGATTGCCTTATAACCAGTACGCAAGTTTCCGTTATAATTCTTCACTAGCACTCAAAAACACTAGCTTTTGACAATATGTTGGGTTATCTCATTACTTCATCAATGGTTCATTTGCATTCATCTCTCTTATTCTTACCTGATGTTTCTTGCAACACCTTTTCCTCTTTCCGTTCAATACCAAACAATTACTTGTTCAGCACCGAGAGGCGGTTTAAAGCCTTCGCTTGCACAACGACTTTGATAGACCTACTATCATCTCTTATACAACATTGTTTAAACTATCGCAACACTCATAGTTTAAAGCATTCACGGCACACTTTGAGTGAACCCTAATTAAATAAACAATAACTATTTTTTACCATAAATATTAAGCGAAGCCTAATTGTATTTCTTTCTAAGAGGAGCTATTAAAATGAGTCCAATAATAAAATAGATAATTAGCGTTAAGATAGAGTTTCGCATACCGCCTGTAACTTGACTGATAACGCCAAAAGAGATTGTTCCGATAATCATTCCTAGTTTTTCGATCACATCATAAAAACTGAAATAAGAAGTATTATCATCAGTTTCCGGTAAATATTTAGAATAAGTAGAACGTGATAATGATTGAACACCCCCCATTACCAGGCCTACACATGCAGCTACAATATAAAAATGAGTAGGTAAATAAACTATAAAATAGGTAAATAAACAAATGAAAATCCAAAATGTAATCGCAATCATTAGAGATTTAATGTTACCTATTTTTTTAGATAACCAAGAGAATAAAAATGAACCAGCGATCCCTAAAAATTGAATTAATAAAATGCTTACGATCAGCGAGTTTCTCTCTGTTTTTTCATCTGGCCAAGTAATTTCTTCATGAGCAAACAATACAGCTACAACCATTACGGTTTGTACTCCCATATTATAAAAGAAATAAGATGATAAAAATTGTTTTAATTTTTTGCGTGTTTTAATATCAGCATATACTTTTTTTAGCTCATTAAAACCCTTTGAAAAAATTTTATGTTTAGAATCACTATGTTTAGAAATCGTATTAGGTAAATTTTTAAAAGTATATTGGGCAAAGCCCATCCACCAAAGGCCAACGAGTATAAATGAATAGCTTACTTTAAAAAAGCCATGAGTTTGAATAACAATTCCATTAACATCTTTTATTTCTTCATATTTAAATACGATAATACCAATTAAGCATAAAATTAATAATAATGAGCTTCCAAAATAGCCTAATGCAAAGCCTTTGGCGCTTACCTTATCCTGATCTTGTTTTTCTGCTATTTCGGGTAAATAAGAATTGTAGTAAACCAAACTACCCCAAAAACCTATAGTAGCAGTTACAAATGGGATAAAGCTTAATTCTAAATGTGTTTTATCAAAAAAGTATAAGCACATACAAGAGATAGATCCCAGATAACAAAAGAATTGTAAGAACCGTTTTTTATTTCCATAGTAGTCTGCAATTCCAGATAGTATAGGTGTAATAATGACGACAATAGATAGCGCAAAAGCATATACAAAAGTATAAATTACACTATTTCTAAATTCATGCCCAAAAAAAAGAATATCATTACTTATTACTTTACCAGATAAATTTTTAGTGGATGTAACGGCTGCATAAAATGTTGGAAATATAGCTGATGTAATAACCAATGGGAATACCGAATTTGCCCAATCATAAAACGTCCACGCTCGTATTGTTTTTTTATTTCCTTTTTCCATGTGTTATTAAGTATTGTTAATTTGTTTAAATAGTGTCATCAAGAAAACTCCAATCCAACCGCACCTGCTCGCACAATTAGCCACTGACAAATTACCGTGTTAAACTCGCGTTAAAAATAGTAATTTGCGACACTTCGACAGCGCTCAGTGCCAGTAAGCAAACTCCCATTATTTATAATGATGGAGAGGTATCGCAAGCCTCTAATTTTTAGATTTCTTATCAGACACTGCGTTTTGTTGCAGGCACTAATTAGCTAATCAATATCAAATAATCTCAATTTATTTTGAGTAGCAATTAATTCTTTTTGTAAATTATCTATTTGCTTTAGTAAATTAGATATCGCATCTATCCCTTCCATATTAATATCTAATTCATAATGCAGGCGTATCATTTTTTCGACATCTCTTAATTGCTCATTAGCAAGGTATTTGGCATCATTTAATTCAACAACTTCTATTAATCCAAATTCATGTAAGGAGGTTATAAACGAAAACTCAACGTCATGATGTGTACAAAATTGTTCTATCAATATTAAATCTTTAGTTTCCATTTGTTTTTAATTTAGATAATTCGGTAAATAATTCTTTTTCTTTTTCGGTAAGATTTGTTGGTAGTTTTATAGCATAAGTAATGTACAAGTCTCCAAACTCTTTATCTTTTTTATAGATAGGGAAGCCTTTACCTTTTAACTTAACCTTCGTTCCTGTTTGGGTTTCGGGTGCAATTTTTAATTTAACTTTTCCATCAAATGTATCTACTAAAACATCTCCACCTAATAGAGCAGTGTAGAGATCTAAATCCACATTAGAATATAAGTTATTGCCTTCTCTTTTAAATTTAGTATGATTCGCTACCGTAAACGTAATATATAAATCTCCATTAGGTCCGCCATTAGAACCGGGAGAACCGTGATTAGCGATTTTTATAATCTGACCATTTTCTACACCAGCGGGGATGGTTAAACGAATGTTTTTACCATTAACCGTGAGTGTTTGTTGTTGAGTTTGAAATACATCTTTTAAATCGAGGTGTAATTCTGCATTAAAATCCTGACCTCTAAATTTCGTTTGCCGTCCTCTTTCTCCTTGTCCACGGCCATACATTGATTCGAAAAATTCAGAAAAATCTCCAGAGAAATCTCCACCACCATTTCCATAAGATTGTTGTCCGCCACCACTACCTCGTGATTGAGATTGTTGTTGATTGGCTTTTTCAAACTCATCAGCGTGTTTCCAATCTTTACCGTACTTGTCGTATTTTTTTCTTTTTTCAGAATCGCTTAAAACTTCGTTTGCTTCATTAACTTGCTGAAATTTCTTTTTTGCATTTTCATCATTCGGATTCAAATCCGGATGAAATTTACGAGCTAATTTACGATACGCTTTTTTGATATCACTATCGCTCGCAGTGCCCGGTATTTCTAATATTTTGTAGTAATCGATAAATTCCATATTGTTTGTTTTAGACCATGTATGCTAACTCAATAATTCGTACTAAAAGTAAAGTTAACTTATTAAACCAATTTTTGAAAATTTATATATTTGATAAAAATCATAGCTCTTCGACAAAAAACAGTGGTACCGATATCGGTATCGTCTTTTATTTTTTCTTTTGCTTAACCAAAAGAAACAAAAGTCAAGGCGAAAAGCCATATCCATTTTTTCTTCGCTCAAAGAGCCTTCG
>ENA-OBIO01001318-OBIO01001318.1-metagenomes-genome-assembly--contig:-NODE-1318-length-10115-cov-4.12416_pt1 | contig 10115 bp, 7 predicted proteins | sample MGYA00153383_OBIO01 | MGnify analysis MGYA00153383 | reverse complement strand
TCAGTAGACTGCGGAAGTTATTACGTAACAGAAACAACGTATTCTCATGGTATAAAACCTACTTCACCGGAGATAATTTAGGACTGACCTACTGATGAAGCAGCCCTCAAAAAATGAAAAAGCCGCGCTAGTCGCGGCTTTTTCTTTGGCGAATCGTAAACGATGGAATCGACCAATCCACGCAAGTGAAACCGAATTAGTTTTGCGCAGTTGGACCTTCCGCGCAGATGAACTCATTGACAATGACGGGAACCGATACGGCCAGAGCGAAATACGCGCAATTTTCTACACGCTTCAGCGGTTGATAGACCTGAAAAACGAACTAGAAAAGCTACGCCCACCGCCTGAACCTCACGAATGGACGCAGCTTTCATCAGGTCTGACGCCAACGTGGAAGATGTACGCAAAATGGTAATGCCAAAATCGAAATATTTATATGGCCGCTAGCGATGACTATGAGTCGAAGGCAAATCTCCGAGCTTTGAGCATCTCGGCCAGCGCATACCTTCGCCGGGATACGGGACATAAAACAACCCCATCCCTGCCGGCTCACCCCCACGGTAAATCTGTGGGGGCTTCGGGAACATGTGCTGAATGACCACTCGTGGGCACGACAACTGTTAAAAACCAGTTTTAAAAATATAAGCCGCACTTTATGAAACCAATATTGTAGTGCTATCGAAATTTACCGTTCACAACAACTAAGGTTTTTCCTTAGCCTGTTCAACGAAAGGAAGCTCATTAGCCGGTCGAATGAGACTTTCTTTTGGGTAAAGTGTTGACGCCGATGCGCTTTTGACCTATGGGTCAATTTAGCGTTGGCGCTAACACCCCGATGACTTAATGTCGCAGTTCACGCTTGGCGGATGGTTTAGGGCGACAAGTTTTCGATTGGTTTACCGATATTCGGTTACCGGGAAAATTGGATCGGAATAGTTATTACCGTCCCTCTTGCGCGTTTTACGGCTTAAATCGCTTGATATTGATGGCTCGCGATACGCCATTTTTCAGCGTGACTATAAATGTACCTTCATCGGCCGTGCCAAAATTGGTGAAGTAGAGAGTTGCAGTGCCCGCTATGGTGTTGTTAGCGGGATTGGGCGGTGGAACAGTAGGGCCAGGTTTTCTTTCCGTCAATAACAAATCAGTCGTAAAGGTTGACGCAGCCGTCTGCCATTTGGGTTGAAACACGTACCACGATGATTTGCCGTCAACGGAATAAGTAAACCATGCCACTAGGGTGTTATCGGCTGCGTCTTGCCAAATAAAAAGTCCGGAGCCAGAGTCATTGGGATCCCACCACTGACCAGTGTAGTCAAGATTAACCCATGGCATTTGTTTTAGGGCTCGTGCGTTTGTAACGGCGAATGGTGCGTTTGCAAACAACACACTGGCGGGACTACCGGCGAACGGGGCTGTTTCTACAGTCAACGTGTAATCGCCAGCGGGCAACCTTCCCAAATCGATCTCCTCGCGTGGCCCCGGTGGGCAGCCGCCTTCAATTGTCGGTGTGATTTCTCCTCTGGAAACAACAATACTGTTTTGAAACATTCTCACGTTATATGCGTTTGCCTTGTAAGGGCCGCTGCACGACTTCGTTAAACTCAGCTTGAGGTTGTCAGCTGACGTAGGGTTAACAGGAAACAGTATTCCTGGGGCAGCGCCTCACAAAAAGCCAGACTGGTTGCTAAAGTTCCTAATGATAGGGCTATCAATTTACAGAAAACTTTGTACATAATTTTTTCCTTTTCATCCATAAAATTCGGTTAAGGGACGTGACGTCGAAGTTCATAGCTGTGAAGTTCCATACATGACGGTTTTACCCAAAGCGCCGTCGGTATTAGTACAGGTTAGAAGCCATTTGTATCCCTCGTATGGACCGAAAAGTGGCTGCAATCCGTTTTCCGAGTTTCAGATAAAGCTTGTCCGCACCCCCCATGGGTCAATTTGGCGTCGGCGACGACACTGTTACCAGCGCCCAAGTCTCTGGAATGGCAACAAGAGCGTTACGTTACTGGGCCCAACAATAAACGAAATTCATGTTCAAGCTGCTTTCGCACGAGAAGAATTTGGTCATCAATTGCATTCCAGCCAGCAGTTCGAATTTCGTCCGTCTCTTTTCGCGTGTGCTCTTGTAAGCCGACCCGCCCAAGAACCCAAATAGCGTCTTCAAGCTATGAAGCGGATTCGGTTCAAATGACTTGTTAGGCCGCAGCCCGTGCAGGGAACTAAAGGCCGCGTACCCGGCACGCAACTAACAAAAGTCCTAAGCCGACAATCCAAGACCAAGTTGCAAATGGCTCTGGAATTCTGGCGATCCCGAAGTGCGCAGCGAGCGCTACGAGAAATAGGACCAGGCAGATGACCCAAACGGCCATGGTTGGAGCTTTACCAGAGTTGCGCATTGATAGTCTTTCGGTAGTGGAGCATGAGGTAAGGGTTTAAAACTTGAGCTGAGTCGATGCAATGCTTTGTGCGCCTAACGTGTTTTATTTTGCATATCCGCAATATAACTTTTATTCTCGCACTCCGCGATAGCGATAACGCTAATCTTAGAACTTCTGAATTACATGAATTTGCCTGAGAGGCTTAATCAGGAAAAATTGGGCGCAACGCTGCCACTACATTTACGATATTAAATAGCTGCGCATCATATTTCAACGCCTGAAAAACCATCACTCGTTTTAATTTTTGTCTCGTTAGGCGAATCAGACACGACGCATGCGCCGGAATATATTGGATAATCAAGTTCTATATCCAAAACCGCTCAACATGCTCACTTATCCTTACGAAAACCCGCCTGCCGCTGGCGAATCCATTGAAGTCGCGCCTAGCGTGTTCTGGATTAGAATGCCGCTGCCTTTTGCCCTGGACCATATCAATTTATGGCTGCTGCGCGATGTTAAAGATGGTGTAAATGGCTGGACGATTGTAGACACGGGTTACGGCAGCGCGGAAACGCATGCACTGTGGGGGCGACATTTTGTTGAGACCATGCAGTCACTTCCGGTTCATCGCATCATCGTGACGCATTACCATCCCGATCATGTCGGTTGCGCAAATTGGCTGCATGAACGAACCGGCGCGCCGCTCTGGATGACCGCAACTGAATTTATGTCGGCCCATGCCGCGGCGGATGATGCTGCGGGGTTTGATCGCGATAACAGCGCCAGATTATTTGTGTCGCATGGACTGGCGCGGGTGCGGCCTGATTTTGCCGCCGCGCAGGCGACTCGAACGGCTGCGTTCAAACGCGGTGTATCGAGTGTGCCGCGTCAGTATGTGCGGATCATGGATGGTGATGACATTGAAATCGGTCATCGGCATTGGCATGTGAGTACCGTGTTTGGCCACGCGCCAGAGCATGCGGTGCTGTTTTGCGCGGCGGATAAATTGCTGATTTCAGGCGACCAGGTGTTGCCGCGCATCAGCACCAATGTCGGCGTGTGGGGAAATCAGCCGGAAGCCAATCCGCTCAAACAGTTTCTCGATAGCTTCGATAAATTCAGTGCGATGCCCGATGACACGCTCATTATGCCGTCGCATGGACGCGTGTTTCGCGGCTTACACGCGCGAATTGCTGAACTGAAACAACATCATCAGGATCGGCTGTCTGATCTGGTTGCCGCACTGGCAGAGCCTAAAGCAGCCGCGGATGTACTCGGTGTGCTGTTCAAACGCTCGCTCGATGACCATCAACTGGTGTTTGCCATCGGCGAAGCGATTGCGCATCTGCATTACCTTTGGTATCGCGGCCTGGCGAAGCGAACTCTGGATGCTGACGGAGTTTATTTATTTAGTCGCGTTGCAAGTTAGAACAAGTTAAAACACTAGCACTGGCGGGGTTCTAAAGACTATTGTGCCCCAGAAAGCCCGCCAATGCTGGTGTTTAATCCAGGGGAGCTGACTGTGCAGGGAGCGAGACTGAAAACGTGGTGCCATGATTGGTTGAAATGACCGCCGGCGTTTCAATTGCGCTCGTTGCAATACGAGCATTATGGCTGGACGGTTGCGCATATTCGGCGACTTTGCTCCTGACGCTGATGCTCCCGTCATGGCGGGTTACCACTGTTTTCACAAAAACCAACCCTAGGCCAATGCCCTCTTCTTCCGGCTGCCCTTCTTCGTGCAGGCGCACAAATCGGCTGAAAAGTTTGGACATATTGGCTTCGGAAATGCCGTAGCCTTGGTCTGCCACATCGATGACCCACAAGCCAGGCGCGACCGCAACGCCGGCTGTGACACCCGCGGCATTATCGCCCTCACCGTTGGCCTCATTTTGTGCAGCGGTTTCACGATGCAGTGAACAAGTAATTCTGGACTTTGGTGGGCTGTATTTGATGGCGTTCGACAGCAGATTCATCAATACGCGGGTAAGCAAATCGCGGTCGCCCAGCACCCACGCTTCATCGTCAGGCAGCTGCAATTTAACGCTGATCCCTTTGGCTGACGCCAGTGACCAAGCCTCATCCGCGGCGTCCTGCATTAAGCCGGAAAACTCCACCAGTTCAAAGTCTTGCGGCTTGGAGCGTTCAGCTTTGGCTAGGCGCAAAAAATCATCGGCAAGCGTCAAGGTGCGCTTCGCATAGCGGTCGATGCGTTCGAACAGGCTGGCCGCTGGCATGCTCTCGGGATCTTCACGCTGCATTTCCAGCAAGGTGATGATTGATGCTTGCGGTGAGCGCATATCGTGCGATAGAAACCGCAGTGCCTCATCGCGACGCCGCTCAGATTCTCGCAGCGGCGAAATATCGGTTAACGTCAAAATTGTGCCTGTATGAACGCCTGCGCGCGACATTGACGGCGCAATTTGTACCAGAAAATCCATGTCTTCCGCATGGTCGCTGGCCATATGAGCGTTGTCAGTGTTCTGTACCATACGAGCTTCAATCGACACAATTCGACTCACGGCAGAGGCTTCTGCCCATAATTCACGCCAAGATTTATTGCTATCGTGCTTGAATCTCTGCATCAGTTCGAATACGTCGCGGCCCTCTAGCGGCTGTTCAATGGGTACGAGCTCCGTTAGCAGCCCCTCGCTTGTAACGCTCTCGTGCTTGAAACCAAACAACCGATCGGCGCTTGAATTTGCCAGCATTACGCGTCCCGTGAAATCAGTGACAATGGCCGCTTCGGGCAAACTCTCCAAACTGTCCGCCACAAAGCGATTCAGATTTCGTAAAAGTTGCGTCGCGTCTCGTACTGACGCGATCCGCTTTTCCACGACATCTTGCGTGAAAAATGCGCCCCTGATTTTGGACAGTATCGGCAACCCGGGTGATGAATTCGGCAAAATTGCGAGCCCTGCGTCGGGGGCGACCACGCCGCGCTCAAGCTTCAAGCGCGAAAGTTCTTCATCGAAATAACGCTGTGTTGCATGCAGCTTGCGCCAGCTCCATAACGGATGAGCCAAGACCATTGCCATCACCGCCACCACCGGCGAAATCCAGAATTGGCCGAGTCGAAACAGTAACGCCGAACCAATCACCGCAGCCACGCAGAGCCCCGCGGTTAAAATAATGGATTGCGACGGGCTTAGCCATAAAAAACCTGATAAGAGTCCGAGAATCAATATCAGTGATACCGCCGACGTGGCCGCAAAAGACGCCTCCTGCAGGTTGATGCCCTCGCGGAGACCTTGCAGGGTATTGGCGTGAATCTCGATTCCCGGCATCGCGCGTGCCTCGTGGGACTGACCAAAAGATGAGCCCGTAGCCGTACCAGAATCGCCCGAGAGCGGCGTTGGAAATTCGTCGCCCATACTCGGTGCCGTCATCCCGACCAGGACAATTTTATTTCTAAATTCGTCCAGTGCAACATCGCCGCGCAGCACGTCGATATAAGAAATTTGCTTAAAATGTTTTGGCGGGCCGGCAAACGGAATCCGGTATTGTCGATCCAGTACCCACACCGCATCCGGGCTCAAATTTTCCCTATCCGCCGCTACCGATGTGGCCGAAGGCGACATCATGATTTCCACACTTTCGATACGCCCGGGTTCCGCCACTTCAAGCGCCGCCAAGGCCAGCAAAGGATGGCGTGGTGCACGGAACCCGGCGCGCAGAAATACGCTTCGCAACACGCCATCCGAATCAAAACGGGTGCTGATATGCCCTACTCCGGCCGCCGCTAAACCGAGCAGTGGCGCGGGGAGTGCCTCGCCTACAGGGGCACCTTCGTTGTTTTTTTGTAAAAGAGGAAGCACGACTTTGGCATTTGCGCGAATCGATTCTGCGAGCAACTGGTCCTGCTTTGGGTCGCGCAGATCAGGCTCGGTCAGTACGATGTCCAGTACGACCGCTTTCGCCTGGGCCTGCGTCAATTTTCCAAGTAGCGTGGCATGGATCGCGCGAGCCCAAGGCCAGCGGCCAAGTTGTTTCAGGCTGTCTTCATCGATCCCGACAATAACAATATCGCCTTGCGCTGGACGTTTCCACAGCGACAGCGCCTGATCATAGACCGTTTGTTCAACCCGCGAAAACCACGCGCCGTGCAGCGCGAACAAGGTGAAACTGGTTAAAAGCAACGCGATGACCAGCCATTCATCGAGCACCCGTTTGCGCCATGTACGGGCTTCACTTTCCACCGCAATCTGCGTATCGGCGTTCGGCTTGTTTAGCACGCTGAACCTATTGCCACCTTAAGCACACCATTAACCCTGAATACACCTAGCGCAACGGCGTGAGGTTGAGAGGTTCCGTAAAGACATCAAAACTGCGGATTTCACTCCACGGCGTGATGCCATCAACAATCTGGGCGTCACCCGACACAGCCACGGCGCGAACACGCGCAAAGTAAAAACCTTTTTTTACCGCATCAACGGCGAATGTATTACCCGTAGTGCGATTGTTTACCACGATGTCGTGGAATCGCTCGTCTCGCGCAATTTGTATTTGATACAGCTGGCTCAGATTTCCCTGCCAGGATAGCGTGACGCGCGCATCATCGACTTGCGGCGGGTCAAGCGGCACCGTGGGGCCCTGTATAACGAGATTTTGGCCTGCAGAAACAATGCCTTCGACACCGCCTTTATCAATCGCCGATACACGCCAGAAATAATTGCCTAGTCCGAGCGCGTTGACAGGCGAGACCGAAGGTGCTGCTAGCGTCGATTCGTCCAGCAGCAAGGTGTGGAAGTTCTCGTCCGATGAGATTTGCAAACGATATTTGTCCGCGCCATCAACCGCGCTCCATGCAAATTTTGCGCCGCTCACCTGCGCATTTTGCAAGGGCGCGGCGAGTGGTTTCACGACAGCAAATGTGTGCTCGCCATTATTACCCTCAAGGCCCAAACCATCAATTGCCCGCACGCGCAGAAAATATTCGCCTGCCGGTAATGCGGCGAAACGAATTTTTACTTCCCCTGCCACGACCTCGCCCACCACGTCGGCAACCGGGTTCTTAAACGCCTGATCACGTGCCAGCTGACCGCGATACTTCACCGTCCTCGCCATCGCGGAAAATTTGAATTCAATGCCGGTATTGTTCAAACGCGAGGCAAGCGCTGTCATGGCCGGTGCGGGCAGCAATTCGATAGGCAGGAGCGGTGGCTTGTTGGCTGCGGCGACTGTGCCATATCCTTTATCGAGCGCGACTTCTGCCGATTTTGGATTGGGGGCACTGGTGTTGCCACCAACGGTAGCAACAGCGGTGACAGCAACGCGGCCCTCCAGTACTTCGCTAGACGCGCGCTCCCCGGAACCATCTGCAGCAACACGGAATACCGTTCCACGCACGCCCATGTTTGAGGTTGGCGTACGAATTTCATAACGTCCGCCGCTATTGCGCTGCTTTGCCACGTTGGTTTCAACCCGGCCTGAATCAAGCCGGATGATTGAATCTGTGACGCCGCTCGCGTTCGCAAATTGCCTGGTATTTTCAAGCCGTAAACTTGATTTAGACTGCACCGTCAGCGTGGAGCCATCGGCCAACTGCAACGTGACAAAACCATCATCGCCGGTCGATATTTTGCTGCCTTCGCTGACGTTTGCGCCAATTTTGATCGCGCCACCATTCGATTCGACAGTCCCCTGTACGGAAAGCACTTTAACCAGCGCCGGCTCCATCCGCATGGCTTCGACGGGGATTTTAATGCGCGATCCAGTTGCAATCGCATCCGGATTTTTTAATTGATTGGTGGTCTGCAGAAGCTGCCAATTTGATCCCACGATCAGCTGTTTCTTGGCAATATTGCGCAGGTTGTCGCCTTTGATCGTGGTGTAGGTGTACATCCGCGCTTCTTCTGCATGCAAATTCGCCCCGAACACGAGCGCGACCATTACCGACAAAGTTTGAGTTGGAACAACAAACGCCCTAAAGGGATAAGGTAAATTTTTTAACATACGAACAGTAGGTTCCGAGAATTCTGATGGGCGCGAAATCGTTCAGACGCAGCCACACATGTGGCTGCGTCTGCTGGCGTGAATATAGCTGGAAAGCTGAACGGATGTTTAGTTAACCGCCAGCGCTGATTTGATCCTGCGATACGTCAAGGTCAGCAGCCGTACAGATTCTGATCGGCACCGACGTGCTTCAGGCAAACTTCAGACATGCTCACGCGCTCGGCTGGTCGACAGGTTTGGCTGTAACCGCGACGTGTTCCAGGCGATAACCAAAATTATAGATCGGTGTCAGCCGCAAGCCGCGCTCAGGTCCAAAGTCGAGCTTTTTGCGGATCCGCGAGACATGCGTATCAACGGTGCGGGATGGCACATCGCCGCTGCGTCCCCAAACGCTCTCGGACATATGACCACGCGACAGCAGGCGACCGATATTGCCGAACAGAAACACCGTTAGCTCGTATTCCTTATCCGTCATTTCTACCACCTGGCCATCCAGTTTGACGACGCGGTTAACGGTGTCGATATGGTACGGGCCGAGTTCAATTGCGCTTGCTTCTACCGGCTTCGGACGCGATCGGCGCAGCAATGCTTCCACCCGCGCGAGAAGTTCCAGCCGACGGACCGGCTTAATCATGTAGTCATCCGCGCCCGCCGCAAGGGCGGCGACAATATCCTGCTCGGAATCGCGGCTGGTGACGAATACAACCGGCGTGGTCAGATTCTGCTTTTCGCGCAGCCATTTCAATACCTCGGCGCCTGACAAATCCGGCACGTGCCAGTCGAGGAGAAACAAGTCAAAGCTCTCGCGCCCTGCTTCTCGCACCAGTGCCTTGCCCAACAAAAAATGATGCACCGTATGCCCGGCGGCGGTGAGCCACTGCTGCATGGCGGCCCCGACATCGGCATCATCTTCCAGCATTGCGATTCGCATATTCATTCTTTTAAGCCTTTTTTGAGCACGTTGGGTCCAATCCTCCAATTCTATGATGAAGCGAGAGGCTGATGTTATTTTCGTGCATTTTTACCGCTTTTTAGTTCTACGTTGGTAGTACTAATAAAGCCTCCGGATTGCAGGCGCTGGCCGCGCTCAAAGCTCCAGTTACCGCCGCCGGCTTCATATTCCACCGTGCCAGGATTGGCTAAGCGGCGCGCATTGATTAAGGTGCCGACGGTGTCGGCGACGTTGATGCGGTCGGTGTCGATAGGGAGCGTGGGGTTTCAGCAAGCCAAATGCTTGGCTTGCTGCCGCGCGAACGGGCGAGTTTGAGGTTGTTGACGTTGTAGAGCGGCCAGCCGTGGCGGCGAATCTTGCCGTCGAGTGGCCGTGCCCAGCCGTTGTAGCCTTCCATGGCGACCATGACGGGCAACGGGTGACGTGCTTCATGCAGGGCAATACGGGCAAAGAAGAGTTGAAACCCGGCAGCGTGATGATCAATGTCGAATTCGTCGATAAGCTTGCCATCGGGCAGGCCAACGGCGACTCGGTGACGAGCACTGCCAATATCAATACCAACGCGAAGGGTGTGCGTGTTCATCAGTGACTCCTGAGTGAAAACGATACGTGGATAAAATCATCCGACGTCTCGTCTACTTGCAGAGCCACGATCAATACGTGATTGGCACCATCCCGGCAAGCGTCTAAGATGATGTGAATGACGAGGGCGGCATTTCAGGGCCGAGCAGCGTTTGTTGCCAAACCCGCGAACCCCGGGAGCACCTGAACCGCGCCGGCATTCGTGGAGGCTGGTGGATTTAAGTTAATACAGGTTCGGC
>ENA-OBIO01001315-OBIO01001315.1-metagenomes-genome-assembly--contig:-NODE-1315-length-10144-cov-3.04926_pt1 | contig 10144 bp, 9 predicted proteins | sample MGYA00153383_OBIO01 | MGnify analysis MGYA00153383 | reverse complement strand
AATAGATGCAATTTGATTGGGAGCAACGTCCATTAAATTAACCTTAGAAGGGTCAATTACTGGGAAGTCACCTTCATAACGTGCTGTTACTTTATCGCTTACAAAGTTTCCTTTTTCATCGAGTTCAGCGCTTGTTTGTGCAATATTTTTTTGATCTTCTTCTTCAGCTGTTAAATAGGTAATTCCTTTATTAACTTCTACTCTACCGTTATTTACTGCACGGAAAGGAGTTTCAATAAATCCTAATTTATTAACTTTTGCAAAAACGCAAAGAGAAGAAATCAATCCAATGTTTGGTCCTTCTGGAGTTTCAATTGTACATAAACGTCCGTAGTGAGTGTAGTGAACGTCACGTACCTCAAAACCTGCACGCTCACGAGATAAACCTCCTGGCCCTAGTGCCGAAAGACGTCGCTTATGCGTAATCTCCGATAAAGGGTTAGTTTGATCCATGAACTGAGATAATTGATTCGTTCCAAAGAATGAATTAATTACGGAAGATAATGTTTTAGCGTTAATCAAATCGGTTGGTGTAAATACCTCGTTATCACGAACGTTCATACGCTCACGAATAGTACGAGCCATACGCGCTAAACCAACACCGAATTGAGAGAATAATTGCTCACCAACTGTGCGTACACGACGGTTTGACAAGTGATCGATATCATCCACATCAGTTTTAGAATTAATTAATTCGATCAAATATTTCATGATCAAAATAATATCTTCTTTAGTTAATACACGAATATTCATAGGAATATCGATGCCTAACTTTTTATTGATACGGAAACGACCTACTTCTCCTAAATCATAACGTTTGTCAGAGAAAAATAATTTATCAATTACTCCACGAGCAGTATCTTCATCAGGTGGCTCAGCATTACGAAGTAAACGGTAGATATACTCGATTGCTTCTTTTTCTGAGTTAGTTGAATCTTTTTGTAACGTGTTGTAAATAATAGCAAAATCAGCCGTGTTAACGTCTTCTTTATGTAAAATGATAGATTTAACGCCATTATCAGCAATTAAATCAATGTGTGCATCTTCTAAAACTGTTTCACGATCTAAGATAACTTCGTTACGTTCGATTGAAACAACTTCTCCGGTGTCCTCATCTACGAAATCTTCAATCCATGTTTTAAGAACACGAGCCGCTAATCTGCGACCAACTTCGCGTTTTAAACCAGCTTTTGAAACTTTCACTTCATCCGCTAAACCAAAAATTTCTAAAATTTGTTTATCACTTTCAAAACCAATAGCACGTAATAACGTTGTTACTGGTAATTTTTTCTTACGATCGATGTAAGCATACATCACATTATTAATGTCTGTAGCAAATTCTATCCAAGAACCTTTGAAAGGAATAACACGAGCACTGTATAATTTAGTACCATTTGCGTGACGGCTTTGGCCAAAGAACACGCCTGGAGAACGATGTAATTGAGAAACGATTACACGCTCAGCACCATTGATTACGAAAGAACCTTTTGGTGTCATGTATGGAATTGTTCCTAAATAAACGTCCTGTACAATGGTTTCAAAATCTTCATGTTCAGGGTCAGTACAGTAAAGCTTTAACTTAGCTTTTAAAGGCACTGAATAAGTTAATCCACGGCTAATACACTCTTCAAGAGCATAGCGCGGTGGATCTACGAAATAATCCAAAAATTCCAATACGAAATTATTTCTCGCATCAGAGATAGGAAAGTTTTCGGCAAATACGCGGAATAAACCTTCATTTTTACGGTTATCCGGTGTTGTTTCTAATTGAAAGAAATCTTGGAAAGATTTAATTTGTATATCCAAAAAATCCGGATACTCAATTGGAAATTTGTTCGAAGAGAAATTAATTCTCTGTGTTTTTTTTATTGCTGTTGCCAATGTAATGAAGTTTATTAGTTAGTACTCTAAAAAGCGATACGCCAATTACTAAAAGCTAAATAAAGCGTTAAGAACATTTGCATAGCAAAGAGGCTCTTAACGCTTGAATTTGGAAGTAAAATTATTTTACTTCAACTTTTGCACCAGCTTCTTCTAAAGCTTTCTTAATTGATTCAGCTTCTTCTTTAGAGATACCTTCTTTAACTGGTTTTGGAGCACCGTCCACTAAGTCTTTAGCTTCTTTTAAGCCTAAACCTGTTAAATCTTTAACAGCTTTAACTACACCTAATTTAGCTGCACCTGCTTCTAATAAAATTACATCAAATGATGTTTTTACTGCTGCTTCAGCACCACCACCTGCAGATACAACTACTGCTGCTGCTGCTGGTTCGATACCATACTCATCTTTTAATACTGTTGCTAATTCTTGAACTTCTTTTACTGTCAAGTTTACTAATGTTTCAGCGATTGCTTTTACGTCTGCCATTTTATATTAGTTTTTAATTGTTGTTTAAATTATTAATTGTTTGTTTTTTGTTTTCTTCTTTCGAAGTTTTGATTATTCTTTTTTTACAGTAAGCTATTATGCTGCAACTTCTTCAGTGCCTTTGGTTTTGTTTTCTAAACCTCCGATAACACGTTGAATTGGTGCTTGTAATAAGGCGATAACGTCTGCGATTAATTCGTTTTTCGATTTTAATCCTACAAGCGCATCTAATTTATCGTCACCGATAAATACCATATCTTCTACATAAGCAGCCTTTAGTTTTGGTTTATCACCGCCTTTGCGAAACTCTTTAATTAATTTAGCAGGAACATTAGATGTTTCTGTTAAAATTAAAGCCGTTTGACCTTTCAATGCTGGGATTAATTGAGCAAGATTGCTATCGTTAGCACGTTCTAAAGCTTTCGCTAATAACGTGTTTTTAACAACAGACATGCTTACTTTTTTCTCAAAGCAAGAGCGACGTAATTGATTTACCTTTTCTACTGACAAAGAAGAACAATCTGCTAAATAGATTTTTGTGTTAGCATTTAAAATGCCAAGTAAACGATCTATTTCCTGTGTTTTTTCTTGTTTGTTCATACTAATAGGTGTTGTTGAAATTAGTTAAATGATTTTGTTTCGATTTGAATACCTGCACTCATTGTGCTACTTAAGAATACCGATTTAACATAAGTACCTCTTGCAGACGATGGTTTTAATTTTACGATAGCTTGCAAAACTTCGTTAGCATTTTCCGCTAATTTGTCAGCATCAAAAGATACTTTACCAACTCGCGTGTGAATGATACCTGCTTTGTCTACCTTAAAATCGATTTTACCACCTTTAGAGTCAGTTACAGCTTTTGCAATATCCATTGTTACTGTACCTGTTTTTGGGTTAGGCATTAAACCGCGAGGACCTAATACACGACCTAAAGCACCTACTTTACCCATTACTGAGGGCATAGTGATAATTACGTCGATGTCTGTCCATCCTCCTTTAATTTTTTCGATGTATTCGTCTAATCCAACGAAGTCCGCACCTGCAGCTCTAGCTTCTGCTTCCTTATCAGGAGTCACAATAGCTAAAACGCGGTTTACTTTACCCGTACCGTGAGGTAAGGTAACAGTACCACGAACCATTTGATTAGCTTTACGAGGATCAACTCCTAAACGGATAGCGATATCCACGGATGCATCAAACTTAGTTGTAGAAATTTCTTTCACAACTTTTGTTGCTTCAGCAACAGAGTGCACTTTGTTCATATCGAACTTTGCATCTGCTGCTTTTCTTTTTTTAGTTAACGTTGCCATTTTTTAAAAAGCTTGTTTTTTTGGTTTATATTTTATTGAATTAAGGTTTTACAGGTGCCTCTCCTGTTGTTGTAATTCCCATACTACGTGCAGTACCGGCTACCATTAACATCGCAGATTCGATTGTAAAACAGTTCATGTCTACAATTTTATCTGTTGCAATAGTACGAATTTGATCCCAAGAAATAGAACCAACTTTTTTACGGTTACTTTCGCCAGAACCTTGTTTAACCTTAGTCACATCCATAATTTGAATCGCAACAGGTGTACGTTTGATAATAAAATCAAATGTTTTGTCAGCGTATACATTAATTAAAACTGGTAATACTTTACCAGCTTGTTCTTGAGTTCTAGCATTAAATTGCTTACAGAACTCCATAATGTTAACACCTTTAGCACCTAATGCAGGACCAATTGGAGGCGACGGGTTAGCAGCTCCACCTTTAATTTGTAGTTTTACAATTGCTGATAACTCTTTTGCCATTTTTGTTGTTTTTTTATTTGATTAGTTGATGTTTATACTTAGAGAAATTGTTTACTTTGAGTTGGAAGCAGCAAAGCGTCTCATTTTAACTTTAGGTATTATATCATCAATGTGTTTTTTATATTTTATTTTTTGAAATTTGTTTTTAGTTATTTGATTATCATTACTCCATAAACTAAAAACAAGCCTCCTTTACTCGCGTTCTACTTCACCGAATGCTAATTCCACAGGAGTTTTACGTCCGAAGATTTTAACAACCACTTTAATTTTTTTCTTCTCATCGTTGATTTCTTCAATAGTTCCGTTAAACCCATTGAAAGGTCCGTTAATTACCTTAACAGCTTCTCCAACAATGTAGTTACTGGTAACAGTGCTTTCTGCTTCTGATAAATCGTCCACTGTTCCTAAAATACGATTTACTTCCGATAATCGCATTGGTACTGCTTCTCCACGTTTTGTTTCTCCTAAAAAACCGATAACACCCGTAATATTTTTGATAATATGTGTAATCTCACCAACTAAAGCTGCTTCAATTAACACATAACCAGGATAGAACGAACGCTCTTTCTGAATTTTCTTTCCATTACGAATTTGGATGTATTTTTCAGTAGGAATCAACACTTGAGAAACAAAGTCGTTTAATTTTAAACGGTTAATTTCTACTTCAATATATTGTTTTACTTTCTTTTCTTGTCCGCTAATAGCACGTACAACGTACCATTTTTTTACAATTGAGGAAGTTTCTTTATTTACAGTTTCAGACATTTTTGTACGTATAAAAAATTATAAACCACTAACCATTTGATAAGCCAATTTCATTAGGTTTTCAAAACAAAAATCCATTCCCCAAACAATTAATCCAATAATGGTAGAAGCTACCATTACAAGAATAGCACTGCTTTGTAGCTCAGGCCAAGTTGGCCAAGTTACTTTGTTAAATAACTCATCTTTTGTTTCCTCTATGTATGTTCCAAACTTACTCATTTTTATTAGTTTTTAGTTTTTAGTGCTTTGTTTTTAGTGTTATACTTTATATAAAAATATTAAAAACTAATCACTCAAAATTATTATTTGCACACGAGGAGGGATTCGAACCCCCATCAGCGGTTTTGGAGACCGATATTCTACCCTTGAACTACTCATGTAAATTCATTTTATTATAAACAGCAAAATGGCTGAGCCTCTCGGCAAGCCATTTTGCTATTATATTGAGTAATGATTACTCTAAAATTTCAGTTACTTGACCAGCACCAACAGTACGTCCACCTTCGCGCATGGCGAAACGTAAACCTTTATCCATTGCTACGGCAGAGTGTAATTCTACAGTAATTGTAACGTTATCACCTGGCATTACCATTTCGCGTCCAGCATCTAAAGAAATTTCTCCGGTTACGTCAGTTGTACGTAAATAGAATTGTGGACGGTATTTGTTATGGAATGGAGTGTGACGTCCACCTTCTTCTTTTTTCAAGATATAAACCTCAGCTTTGAATTTCTTGTGAGCTTTAACAGAACCTGGCTTAATAATAACCATACCACGACGGATATCAGCTTTATCAATACCACGTAATAATAAACCTACGTTATCTCCAGCCTCGCCGTAATCTAAAATTTTACGAAACATTTCAACACCTGTTACAGTTGACGATAATTTTTCGTCACCCATACCAATAATATCAACTGGATCATTTGAGTTAATAACACCTGTTTCAATACGACCTGTAGCAACAGTTCCACGACCTGTGATTGTGAAAACGTCTTCAACTGGCATCAAAAATGGCTTATCTTTTTCGCGTGGAGGTAATGGAATGAACGTATCAACTGCATCCATTAATTCCATAATTTTTTCCATCCATTTTGGATCCTTGTTTAATCCACCTAAAGCAGAACCTTGGATTACTGGAGTTTTTTCACCATCAAATCCGTAGAAAGTTAATAATTCACGGATTTCCATTTCAACTAATTCCAATAACTCGGGATCTTCAACCATATCCACTTTATTCATGAATACAACGATTTTAGGAACACCAACTTGACGAGCTAATAGGATATGCTCACGAGTTTGTGGCATTGGACCATCAGTAGCAGCAACAACTAAAATTGCACCGTCCATTTGAGCAGCACCAGTAACCATGTTCTTAACGTAATCCGCGTGACCTGGACAGTCAACGTGAGCGTAGTGACGACTTGCTGTTGAATACTCAACGTGAGACGTATTAATAGTAATACCACGTTCTTTTTCTTCAGGAGCATTATCAATAGAAGAGAAATCTCTAACTTCTGATAATCCTTTTTCTGCTAATACTACTGTAATTGCAGCTGTTAATGTTGTTTTACCGTGATCTACGTGACCGATTGTACCAATGTTTACGTGTGGTTTGGAACGGTCGAATTTTTCTTTTGCCATTGCTGTGTTATTTTAATTGTTATTATTATTTGTTATATTTATAGTTTACTTACTATCTTTTTTTGTTTTGAGCTGTTGAGCGGGATTGAACCGCCGACCTCCTCCTTACCAAGGAGGTGCTCTACCACTGAGCTACAACAGCCTAATTTAATAATCTGCTGTATGCTTTATTTTAAAGAACGTGTTTTTGTATACACGAAAAGTCCCTCAATTTTAGGGACATTCAAAAGAATTTAAAACCGCCTACGCAAGTTTGAACTTTCTTTTGTCCGTTTATACGGTTATTCATCAACTTCACTTCTCAAGTTATAATTGAGCTAACGAAGGGTCTTACTTCGACTGCGCTCACTATGAACTTCTCGTCCCTTTTTAGTTTCTCTATTATTTAAATAGAGCGAAAGACGGGTCTCGAACCCGCAACCTCCAGCTTGGAAGGCTGGAGCTCTACCAATTGAGCTACTTTCGCTTGGTATTCTTTAACAATGCGACATCCATTGTTACTCGTGGGGACAGGAGGATTCGAACCTCCGAAGTCGAAACAACAGATTTACAGTCTGTCCCATTTGGCCACTCTGGTATATCCCCATTTTAAAATAAGAGCCGAAGAAGGGACTCGAACCCCCGACCTACTGATTACAAATCAGTGGCTCTACCAGCTGAGCTACTTCGGCTTATTTTATTTGATTTTAAAGAACGTCCCCTTATTTTTGGGATTGCAAATTTAGTAACATTTTTTGTTGTTGCAAAAAAAAATAAAACTTTTTTTGCTTTTTTTCAAAAATACTTTTTGAGAATGGTCGTTTTTATAAAAAACACACTCTGTTTTGATAATTAGCTGTTAATTTTATCAAAACAGATGTTGCTTCTATTGCTTTGATTTAAAGGGAAATAAAAGATGAAAAAGCGATTAATGTCCTATTCTTTTGCCAAAAAAGAATTATATTAGCACACTTAATTTTTTTATGAAAGATTTTTTTTTATTTATCAAATCGAAGGTGTTTTTTAAGCATTTTGCCATTGCCACGCTATTTTTAATTGTTTTGTTGTGGATATTATTCAAACTTTTGGGTATTTATACACACCATGGGGAAACTGCTGTAGTGCCAGATTTTAAAGGGCAGCTTGTTTTTGAACTTGATAAGTTTATAGAAGGGAAGCATGTAAGATACGCCATTATTGATAGTGTTTATGAGCCTCAAGAGAAGTCTGGTATTGTATTTAAGCAAGAGCCCGAAGCTAATTCGGAGGTTAAACACAATAGAATTATCTATTTATACGTTACTAGTACGCAACCACCTCAAATAACGATGCCGAAATTAGTAGATCGAAGTACAAGACAAGCACTATTTATGATTGAAAGTTATGGATTAAAACAAGGTACTGTTACCGAAATAGCTGCTGATTGCAAGGGTTGTGTGGTAAAACAATTATACAAAGGCAAAGAAATAATGGCTGGAGAGCCTATTAAAAAAGGAAGTAAAATAGATTTGTTAGTTGGTAAAAAAGAAAATGATTACATCAGTAATTCTTCTGATAGCCTTGCAACAGATCCTGATTAAAATAAATAAATGGATATAAATTTTAAAAATATATTTTGCAGAATTAGGCTGTTAATGCTCTGTATTGTTTTGACAAACAATATTAAAGCTCAGGAGCAACTAGTGCCTCTAAGCGCTAATCTATCATTGCCTGCCATTATAAGTAAAAACATGAATGCTTCTAAAACAGCGTCCATTGTGGCAATGGACACGTTGCCCTTTTTCGATGATTTTTCTTACGCCTATAAATCGCCTTACCCAACTGTAAATCATTGGAAAGATTCAAGTGTATATGTAAATTTAGGGTTTGGCACTGCCCCTAAAAGCCTTGGTGTTGCTACCTTTGATGGCTTAAACAAAAAAGGATATCCGTATTGGTTAACAGCGCCTGTTTCTACTTCGGCGCCAGCAGATATGCTTACATCACGCCCCATTAATTTACAAAAAAAAGGTAGTTTTTCTTATAGCCCAATTGACAGCGTATATCTAAGTTTTTATTACCAAGCTATGGGAAATGGCGATTGGCCTGAACCAAATGATTCCTTATGTCTTGATTTATTTAATCATAATCTCAATAAATGGACTAAAGTTTGGGGTAAAAGTGGCTACCATCCATCATCTACTGATACCAATTTTAGAATTGTAATGATTCCTATTACGGATGTTGACTATTTTGATAGCCTTTTTCAATTTAGATTTAGAAATAGAGCCACTACGAGTGGCAGTTTGGATCATTGGCATATTGATTATGTGTATCTTAACAAAGGAAGATCGATTGTTGATACCCTTTCGCAGGATGTAGCGTTTGCTTATATGCCGACGCCATTATTAAAAAATTATTCTAAAATGCCGTATTCACAATATGTGGGTTCAGAATTAGGATCATCATTTTATAACGTGTTACGTAATAATGATAAAAACACATCTAATATCACCTATTATTATGAAATCTACGATCATCTCAATGCATTGAAGTATAATTACTCTGCAGTAGATAACATTCAATCTTTTCAAAACTCAGGTTATCAAACAGGCATTGCACAGGCTAACGTATCTCTGGGCACTTACACCCTGGCGCCGAATGTCGATTCTATTTTAAAAATAAAACATTATATCAAAACAACGAGCTCTGATTTTAATAAGACAAATGATACGCTGATTCAATATCAAAACTTTCCTAAGTATTACGCATACGATGATGGTACGGCAGAGGCGGGTTACTACAATAACACATACGGATCAAAAATGGGCGTGCGTTATACCCTAAATAACAGCGACACATTGCGTGCTATTAATATTTATTTTGATCCTATTACTCAAGGTGGATTAATTATTAATTCTACTTTCAGATTAATGGTTTGGAGCGATGGTGGCGGAAGTCCAGGAAGTGTGATTTACAGAGATAGTACTGTTAAACCTTTTTATTTACAAGGCAATTATGATATGATGCCTACATTTAAACTCACAACCTGTTTACCTATGAATGCCGGCACGTATTATTTTGGAATACAGCAATCGACCAATCAGCCTTTAAACATTGGGTTTGACAAAAACACCAATCATCATGATGCTTTATTTTACGATATAGGCCCTGGTTGGACACAGTCAACTATCCCTGGTTCCATAATGATAAATCCTGTAATGGGTTGCTACGTACCCCCCACTCCTATTGGAATTGCAGAGTATGAACAACAACACATTAGCTTTAACTTATACCCTAACCCTGCACAACATACATTAACCATACGCACTTCCCAATTAAGTTTAGATGCCATGACGCTAACTATTTATTCGACCTTAGGGCAATGTGTTTTGACTAAGCCCTTCAATAATGCCGAAACCATTGATATTAGCGACTTACCTGATGGTGTTTATTTTGTGTATTTGAATGGTTCAAGTAAAAATAATATCCCTCAGAAATTAATTATTTCGAGGTAAACAGACTATTATTTGTGTTATACATAACTAGTTAATGAACTTTTTTTTCTATCTTTTTCCTTAGATGAAAAAGAAACAAAAAATCAAGTCAAAAAT
>ENA-OBIO01001314-OBIO01001314.1-metagenomes-genome-assembly--contig:-NODE-1314-length-10158-cov-3.97159_pt1 | contig 10158 bp, 6 predicted proteins | sample MGYA00153383_OBIO01 | MGnify analysis MGYA00153383 | reverse complement strand
TACAGGACGAGAGCGAGCACGAGCACGAGCGTGCCGAGCACACCGTGGACCACTGTCACGTGTGCCCAGACAAAACCCATACGCGGCACACCCGCCGAGTCGCCGGAGTGCTGCCCTGAGCCGGTCACCAGCGTGCCGATCGAGATCAACACGAAGGTGGTGCTGACCAGGAGAACGCTGAGGATCGCGGACTTTCGCTGCACCACCGCCAGGCGCGGTGTCGGTTCCAAGATGGCCTGCCGGGCACGATGCCAGGTGAGCGTCGTCGTGGTGAGCAGCGCGATCGCCAGCACGAAGTGCAGTGCAACGACATAGGGGTTGAGACCGGTGAGAACCGAGATCCCGCCAGCGATCGAATTCGCCACCACGAGCCAGAATTGCGACCAGGCCAGGCGGGTGAGGGTGCGATTGAGCGGCTTCTGCAACCGAGCGGCGACGATCGCCCAACCGACGGCGAGGATGAGCACACCGGTCAGCGCAGCACGCCGGTCAGCGCTCGGTTCGTGAACTCGATGAAGCCGTGAATGCCCAACTCGGGAGTCGTAGTGAACGACCCGGCGTCGCAGGACGGCCAGGTGGGGCACCCGAGCCCCGAGCCGGTGACGCGAACGACACCTCCGGTGAGCACGATGAAGACGCTCACCACAAGGGCAGCCGTGGTTCCCCAGCGCAGGGCGCGTTCTCCGAGGGTGTAGCGACTGGCCAGCCAGGCGAATGGGGTGACGATGGGTCGGTCCTTCCGGGATCGAGGGTCAGGATGGAAGGGTCAGAACAGTGGGTCAGCGCAGTGCGGCGAGCAGCGGGTCGATGCCCACCGCGAGGAAGAGCAGAGTGAGATAGCTGATCGAGCTGTGGAACACCCGCATCGGCTTGACGGTGTCGTGTCGGATCGCCATGGAGTACAGGCGGTGAGACTCGAACACGAACCATCCGCCCGCCAGAACTGCAACGACCGTGTCTTCATCGTGCTCCCGCCCGCCAGAACTGCAACGACCGAATACAGGATGCCCATGTGTGCAACCGGGATCAGCAGAAGCGAGCATGCGACGGTCGCCCAGGCGTAGAGAACGACCTGCAGACCCACCACTGTACGACCGCGCACCACAGCCAGCATCGGCACGTTTACCGACGCGTAGTCGGCCCGGTAACGCATCGAGAGCGGCCAGTAGTGTGGCGGCGTCCACAGAAAAACGATGCCGAACAGGATGACCGGAGCCCAGCCAAGGGAACCCGTGACCGCCGCCCAGCCGATGAGTACTGGCATACAGCCAGCGGCACCGCCCCAGACGATGTTCTGGGGGGTTCGTCGCTTGAGAACCAGGGTGTAGACGAGCACGTAGAAGAGGATGGCGACAAGGGAAAGCGCAGCGGCGAGCCAGTTGACCAGCAGCCCGAGCACAACAATGGATGCCGCACCAATAACCCACGCGAAAGCCAACGCTTCATGATCCGTGAGTTCCCCGGTGACCAGCGGGCGCTTGCTCGTGCGCTTCATGACCCGGTCCATGTCACGGTCAATGTAACAATTAAAGGCCCCGGCGGATCCCGCACTGAGCGCACCACCGACGAGCGTCCACAGCACGAGCCACAGATTCGGGATGCCGCCCTGCGCGAGTATCATCACGGGCGCCGTCGTCACGAGAAGCAGTTCAATGACCCGTGGTTTGGTGAGCGCAAAGTAGGCCTTCGACTTGCGGGCGAAGCCGATGCGCGCTTCAATCTGCCGAGTCTCTACCGCTACGTCCATTGCTCCTCTAACACCCGTTCTCACCCGGAAAAGAGTCTATGCGCCCCGGCTGGGAGCTCCTGTCAGCTCCTTCCCGAGTGGCACGACCTCCTGGAACGTCGTCTCGCGGCTTTCTCTATACTTGGAGGTAACTTGCACGCCGTAGCATCGCCCCCGTCAGCCTCGTTGCCGTGTAGGGCAGCCCACGGCACTGCCGATGTCGTCAGGTGAGCCCGTGTAATTACCTCAGGCGGTGTGACCCACTCGGGACTGACATCGTACGCAACAGAAGGGTCGAATTCTCGTGGCAGCTCTCCAATGGGATCCCATTGACAACACCGCCGTTGACACCGCCCGCATCCTGGCAGCGGATGCCGTGGAGAAGGTGGGAAACGGGCACCCGGGCACCGCGATGAGCCTGGCTCCTGCGGCTTACCTGCTTTTTCAGAAGGTCATGCGCCGCGACCCGAGTGACAGCACCTGGATGGGGCGCGACCGCTTCATCCTCTCGGTGGGGCACTCCTCCCTCACCCAGTACGTGCAGTTCTACTTCGGCGGGTACGGCCTCGAACTCGATGACCTCAAGGCACTTCGCACCTGGGGATCCAAGACGCCCGGCCACCCTGAGTTCGGACACACCGACGGAGTGGAGATCACCACCGGTCCGCTCGGACAGGGCCTCTCCTCTGCCGTGGGCTTCGCCTACGCGTCGCGGTTCGAGCGCGGACTGTTCGACCCGGATGCCGCCGAAGGCGCCAGCCCATTCGACCACTACGTGTACGCGATCGCCGGCGATGGTGACATGCAGGAGGGCGTGACAAGCGAGGCGTCCTCTCTCGCCGGCCACCAGGAGCTCGGCAACCTCATCGCGATCTACGACAGCAACCAGATCTCCATCGAAGACGACACGAACATCGCCTTCACCGAGGACGTGAAGGCCCGTTATGAGGCCTACCACTGGCATGTGCAGGTCGTGGACTGGAAGAAGACCGGCCAGTACGTCGAAGATGTCCAGGCGCTCAACGACGCGATCGAGGCGGCGAAGGGTGAGACCTCGAAGCCGTCGCTGATCATCCTCAAGACGATCATCGGCTGGCCGAGCCCGAAGAAGCAGAACTCGGGCAAGATCCACGGATCCGCCCTCGGTGCCGAGGAACTTGCCGCCGTCAAGAAAGTGCTCGGCTTCGATCCCGAGAAGACTTTCGACGTCGACCCGGCGGTTCTCACCCACACCCGCAAGGCCGTGGACCGCGGCAAGGCCGCGCATGCGCAGTGGAACGTGCAGTTCGACGCCTGGGCCGCCGCAAACCCTGACCGGAAGGTATTGCTCGACCGCATCCTCTCCGGCGAACTCCCCGAGGGTGTCGAAGAGGCCCTTCCCGTGTTCGAAGCGGGCAAGGAAGTGTCGACGCGTGCTGCTTCCGGCAAGGTGCTCAACGCTCTCGGCCCGGTCATCCCGGAGCTGTGGGGCGGTTCCGCCGACCTCGCCGAGTCCAACAACACCACCATCGAAGGCTCGCGGTCCTTCGTGCCCGCCGAGCACTCGACCCACGAGTGGACCGGCGACAAGTACGGGCGGGTCCTGCACTTCGGCATCCGCGAGCACGCCATGGGCGCGATTCTCAATGGCATCGTGCTGCACGGCAATACCCGCCCGTTCGGCGGAACGTTCCTGATTTTCAGCGACTACATGCGGCCCGCGGTGCGCCTCGCCGCGCTGATGAAGGCGCCGGCGATCTACGTCTGGACTCACGACTCCGTGGCGCTCGGCGAAGACGGGCCGACCCACCAGCCAATCGAGCAGCTCGCCGCCCTCCGCGCCATCCCTGGCCTCGACATCGTGCGACCCGGCGACGCGAACGAGACCGCATGGGCATGGAAGACCATTCTTGAACGTCGCAACGGGCCAGCGGGTATCGCGCTGACCCGCCAGAACATCCCGGTGTTCGAGCGCGGCGAGGATGTCGCCAGTGGCGAGACCTTCGCCGCGGCAAAGCATGTCGCAAAGGGCGCGTATGTGCTCGCGGAGGCACCGAATGGCACCCCGGATGTCATCTTCATCGCCACCGGGTCCGAGGTGCAGATCGCAGTGGATGCCCGCGAGCAGCTCAAGGCCGAGGGCATCAACGCCCGCGTCGTCTCCGCACCGTGCCTCGAATGGTTCGAGGAGCAGTCCGCTGAGTACCGCGAATCGGTGCTTCCGAAGAGCGTCAAAGCGAGGGTCTCCATCGAGGCCGGCCGCGACCTCACCTGGCGCGGATACGTCGGCGATGCCGGCCGGAGCGTCTCGATCGAACACTTCGGAGCATCCGCCGACTACAAGACGCTGTTCCGTGAGTTCGGAATAACCACCGAGCACGCCATCTCCGCCGCCAAGGACTCGATCGCCGCCGTCTAGGCGTCGAAAATTAGGGAAATAGACATGACTGAGAACACCCCCACCGCCGCCCTCTCCGCCGTCGGCACCAGCATCTGGCTCGACGACCTCTCTCGCGAGAGGATCAACTCCGGCGGACTGCAGAAGCTGATCGCCGAGCGGAACGTCGTCGGTGTCACGACAAACCCGACCATCTTTGCCAGCGCTCTCGCTAAGGGCGAGGCCTACGACGTCCAGGTGGCCCAACTCGCCGCCGCGAGCAAGACCGTCACCGAGGCCGTCTTCGAAATCACTACCACTGACGTCGCAAACGCGAGCGATATCTTCCGTCCGATCTTCGATTCGACCGGCGGACAGGATGGGCGCGTCTCGATCGAGGTGGAGCCCGGCTTCGCACACGATGCCGTCGCAACTTCAGCCCAAGCCAAGCAGTTGTGGGCAACTGTTGACCGTCCGAATGCCATGATCAAGATCCCCGCGACGGTCGAGGGTCTCGAGGCGATCACCGAGACTATCGGATCAGGTATCAGCGTCAACGTGACGCTCATCTTCAGCCTCGAGCGCCACCGGGAAGTCATCAACGCGTACCTCACCGGTCTCGAGCAGGCGAAGGCCGCCGGGCACGACCTCTCGACTATTCACTCGGTCGCTTCGTTTTTCGTCTCCCGTGTCGACACCGAGATCAACAACCGCCTCGATGCCATCGGCACTCCAGAGGCGATTGCACTCAAGAGCAAGGCCGGCATCGCGAATGCGCGACTGGCATACCAGGTCTTTGAGCAGGCCTTCGATAGCGAGCGGGCCAAGGGCCTCCTCGCCGCGGGAGCGCACGTGCAGCGCCCGCTCTGGGCATCCACCGGCGTGAAGGATCCGACGCTACCCGACACCCTGTATGTGACCGAGCTCGCCGTGGCCAACGTCGTCAACACCATGCCGGAGAAGACCCTCGAGGCCACCTTCGACCACGGTGTCATCGACGGTGACCAGGTGACCGGCAATTACGACGACGCTAATGCAGTACTCGACGCACTGGACGCATTGGGAATCTCCTACGAGGAGGTCACCGCGCTGCTCGAGAAAGAGGGAGTGGAGAAGTTCATCGTGTCGTGGAACGAACTGCTCGACACCGTGACAGCAGCACTCGAGTCGGCGAATGGTGAGGTCGCCAAATGAGCTTCGACATCACGGTGAGCGGCGCCGCCGCAGAGGCCGTTGACCGCATTGTTCCGCAGCTGGTGAGCGACCTCGTCGCCTCCCGAATTTCCGACCAGGATCCGACCCTCTGGGGAGCGGATGCCGAGGCAGAGGCAGGAAGGCGCCTCGGCTGGACCGAAGCAGTCGTCATCTCCGAGCCACTGATCGACGACATCATCGCGTTGCGCGACAAGCTCCATGCCTCCGGGGTAAATCATGTGGTGCTCGGCGGAATGGGCGGTTCTTCGCTCGCCCCCGAGGTGATCACGCGTACTGCGGGCGTCGAGCTCACGATTCTCGACTCGACCGACCCCGGTCAGATCCTGGCCGCTCTCGCCGATCGCCTGGAGACGACCGTTGTCGTCATCTCGTCGAAGTCGGGCTCAACCCTCGAGACGGCCAGCCAGCGCAAGTCCTACGAAGAGGCTTTTCACGGCATCGGTATCGACCCGGCCGAACGCATCGTTGTCGTCACCGACCCGGGTTCGCCGCTTGACGTTTCGGCTCGAGCAGCCGGATACCGCGTGTTCAACGCCGATCCGAATGTGGGCGGTCGCTATTCTGCGCTGACAGCCTTTGGCCTCGTGCCGTCCGGACTCGCCGGCGTGGACATCCGTGCGCTTCTCGCCGAAGCATCCGCGGTGACCGGGCAGCTCATGGTCGACCAGGTGGAGAACCCTGGACTCATTCTCGGTGCCGCTATCGCCGGTACCTCTCCGCTAAAAGACAAGATCGGGATCGTCGCCGACGGTACCTATATCGTCGGCTTCGGTGATTGGGTTGAGCAGCTCATCGCCGAGTCGACCGGCAAAAGCGGAAAGGGGCTCCTTCCGGTCGTTCTCGACCTTCACTCCCCCGAGCTCTCCGAGAACCTCGACGACGTCCAGATCGTGCGCCTCGTCGAGAGCGCTCACGCCACCAAGGAAGTGCGCGACGGGGAGATCGAGATCAGCGGTACCCTCGGTGCTCAGATGCTCGTCTGGGAATACGCTGTGGCGGTCGCCGGTCGATTGCTCGGCATCGACCCCTTCGATCAGCCGGATGTCGAGTCGGCCAAGATCGCGACTCGCGCGCTGCTCGACTCGCGCCCCGATCCCGTCGCACCCGCCTTCACTGTGGACGGTATCGAGGTGCGCGGATCGACCGAGCTCCTCGCCGGTGCGGATTCCGTATCCGCCGCGATAAACGCGCTTGTCAGCCACATCGGGCCGGACGGCTACCTCGCGGTACAGGCGTACGTCGACCGCCATGCGAACCCCGAGCTCTCGAAGCTCCGCGACCGACTGGCCGAGAAGACCGGTCGCCCGGTTACCTTCGGCTGGGGACCGCGCTTCCTGCACTCGACCGGCCAATACCACAAGGGTGGACCCGCCACCGGCGTGTTCCTTCAGATCACGGCGACGGCTCCGGCCGACCTCGAGATTCCCGACAGCCCGTTCTCTTACGGCTACCTCATCCAAGCGCAGGCAGCCGGTGATGCGAGTGTGCTCGCCGACCACGGTCGCCCGGTGCTCACCCTTACGCTCACGGATCCGGCACAGAATCTTGCGACGCTTTTCGGTGCCATCGCCTAGTACGCCGAGTGTCTAAAATACTGATCGTCCAACCGACACGAACTCGCTAGGAGCCGAATGTCCCCGGTGGAAATAACGCCGGAGTTCAACCCCCTGAGGTTGCCCTCCGACCGCCGTCTCAACAGAATTGCCGGGCCGAGCGCCCTGATCATCTTCGGAGTGACGGGCGACCTCGCCCGCAAAAAGCTGATGCCAGCGGTCTACGACCTCGCTAACCGGGGCCTGCTCCCGCCCGGTTTCGCGCTCGTCGGATTTGCCCGTCGTGACTGGGTCGACCAGGACTTCGCCCAGGTGGTGCACGACGCAGTGGCACAATACGCACGCACGCCGTTCGACGAGAATGTGTGGAAGCAACTCGCGGAGGGCATTCGCTTCGTGCAGGGTGAGTTCGACGACGACAAGGCATTCGCTGAGCTCAAGAAGACGCTCGAGGAACTCGACAAGACACGCGGCACGATGGGCAACCACGCCTTCTACCTCTCGATCCCGCCGAAGTCGTTTCCCCAGGTGACTGAGCAGCTTCGTCGCTCCGGGTTGGCCGACGAGGTGGATGGCGCATGGCGCCGTGTCGTGATCGAGAAGCCCTTCGGCAGCGACCTCGCAACCGCACGCGAGCTCAACGACGTCGTCGAGTCGGTTTTTCCGCCGGACTGCGTCTTCCGGATCGACCACTACCTCGGCAAGGAGACGGTCCAGAACATCCTGGCCCTGCGCTTCGCCAATCAGCTGTACGAACCGATCTGGAACGCAAACTACGTGGATCACGTTCAGATCACCATGGCTGAGGACATCGGTGTCGGCGGTCGCGCGGGCTACTACGACGGGATCGGCGCCGCACGCGATGTCATCCAGAACCATCTTCTGCAGCTCCTCGCACTGACGGCGATGGAAGAGCCGGTGTCATTCGCCGCGAAGGATCTTCGTGCCGAAAAAGAGAAGGTGCTTTCGGCCATCCACCTGCCGACAGATCTCTCTCACTCCACTGCCCGCGGCCAGTACGCAAGCGGCTGGCAGGGCGGTGAGAAGGTAGTCGGATTCCTGGAGGAAGACGGCATGAACCCGAAGTCGCTCACCGAGACCTTCGCCGCGATTCGCCTGGACATCGGGACTCGCCGCTGGGCGGGAGTGCCGTTCTACCTCCGTGCCGGCAAACGGCTGGGCCGCCGGGTCACCGAGATCGCGGTCGTCTTCAAACGCGCTCCGCAAAACCTCTTCGCTGAGAGCCAGACCTCTGCTCTTGGCCAGAATGCCCTGGTGATTCGGGTACAGCCGGATGAGGGTGTCACCATCCGCTTCGGCTCCAAGGTGCCGGGTGCCGGCATGCAGGTGCGGGATGTCACCATGGACTTCGGATACGGGCACGCGTTCACCGAAGCAAGCCCGGAAGCCTATGAGCGTCTGATCCTCGACGTGCTTCTCGGTGATCCACCGCTGTTCCCCCGCCACCAAGAGGTGGAACTGAGCTGGAAGATCCTCGACCCGATCGAGGAATATTGGGCCACCCAGGGGCAGCCTGAGCAGTACCGCCCCGGAACCTGGGGACCGGCATCCGCCGACGAACTCCTTGCCCGCGACGGGCGCGTTTGGCGACGCCCGTGACCACCACAGTCTGGAAACGTTCATGATTGTCGACCTTCCCAACACCACAACAAGCCAAATCTCGAAGGCTCTCGTCAAGATCCGGGAAGAGGGGGGTGCTGTCGCTCTCGGGCGCGTGCTCACCCTCGTTATTTCGACCAACCTCGGACACGAGGAGGAGGCCATCGAGGCCGCGAACGACGCATCCCGCGAGCATCCGATGCGCGTCATCGTGATCTCTACCGGAGCAGACGGCCCCGACATGTCGGATGCCCCGCGTCTCGATGCGCAGATCCGCGTCGGCGGCGATGCCGGTGCGAGCGAGGTCGTGGTGCTCAAGGCCTATGGCGACACCGCCTCGGACGAGGAAGGCCTGGTCACCGGCCTGCTGCTGCCCGATGCACCCGTGGTGGCCTGGTGGCCGGGCGAAGCACCGGAGGTGGCCTCTGAGTCTCCTCTCGGTCGCATCGCCCAGCGTCGAATCACGGATGCCGCAGCCCAGCGTGACCCCCGCGGGTTCCTGAATCACCTCTCCCGCACCTACAGTCCCGGCGATACCGACTTTTCCTGGACTCGTCTCACGCTCTGGCGTGCGCAGCTGGCAGCGGTGCTCGACCAGCCGCCGTACGAATCAATCACCAGCGTCGAAGTGCATGGAGCCCCAGACTCGCCGTCGACGGGACTTCTCGCCGCCTGGCTGCAGATGCAGTTGAAAGTGCCTGCACGCCACGAATTGGTGACTCCAGCGCACGGATCGAGCGGAATCCAGGGTGTCCGGCTACATCGCGCGTCCGGCGTGATCGAGCTTGAGCGCACCAACACGAATATCGTCACACTCGTGCAACCAAACCAGCCGATCCACGATATTTCGCTGATCCGCCGCAGCCTTCGCGACTGCCTGGCCGAGGAACTGCGCCGTCTCGACCCGGATGACCTCTTCGGAGCGGTGATCCAGAACGGTCTCGCCCAGCTCGACGCTCCCACCGTCACCGGATCGATCACGGTGCCCGAGCCGTGACGAATGTCCGTCGCGTGCTCGTGCACGCCGACCGGAAGGCCCTCGCCGGTTCGGTAGCGGCACGGTTCATCACGAAGGTCGTCGACCTGCTCGACCAGCAGCCCCGGGTGAACATCGCTCTCACGGGCGGCACCGTGGGTAGCGCGGTTCTCGAGGCGATCAATGAGTCGCCAGCGCGCGACAGCATCGACTGGTCCCGTGTCATCCTGTGGTGGAGCGATGAGCGATGGCTTCCGCGTGGAGATGCCGAGCGTAATGATACGCAGGCACGCCTGGCGCTGCTCAATCACGTCGCACTTCGCGCGGAGAATATCCACTGGTGTGCCGCTTCGGACGCCGGTATCAGCCTCGACCAGGCCGCGGCCTCCTACGCAGCGGAGCTCGCTGATGCGGCGGACGAGGGCCGGGATACCCCGCGATTCGACATCCTGTTTCTGGGCGTTGGTCCGGACGGGCACGTGGCCTCACTATTTCCGGACGCCCCGGGTATCCGTGCAACGGAGGGCTCGGTCATCGCCGTCCGTAACTCTCCCAAGCCACCCCCCGAGCGCCTCAGCCTCACGCTGCCGGTGATCAACAGTGCTGATCGCATCTGGCTTGCCCTGGCTGGCCCGGACAAGGCCTCAGCGCTCGGCCTGGCGCTTGCGGGCGCCAGCACCTGGGAAGTGCCCTTCCGGCACCTTGGCGGCAG
>ENA-OBIO01001313-OBIO01001313.1-metagenomes-genome-assembly--contig:-NODE-1313-length-10161-cov-2.39689_pt1 | contig 10161 bp, 9 predicted proteins | sample MGYA00153383_OBIO01 | MGnify analysis MGYA00153383 | reverse complement strand
GATATTCTTCGCTAACCATTTCTGGTTTTATAGCATGTATTCCTAGATAGGCTTAAGCACCCAACGCAGTCACAATAATAGGTTTCTTATACTTTTTATGATTTTCATCAAGCTCATTATTGAAAAGGTTGCCAGGTGTAACTAACTTTTGAGTGCTAACAAGGAGCAGATTTAAAGTAGCAACAGGTTACTCTAAGCTGACTGTTAAACCCGCAGCCAGGAACGACATAACACATGGTAATTGAATTTTCATCTGGGTTCAGGTTGTTTAGAAGTCCATTTTTTTCTTGACAGAGTTCAAAATCTGAATCGCTATCCAGGCTGTTAAATTAACAAGACTACATACTGAGAACATAATAAAATATCCGGTCTCGATCTGATGTCTTGCTTTAAAATAATCAAATAGATGTCCAGCACTGATAGCAATCAGGATTCCTCCAAGTGCTCCAAACATGCTACCGATACCTGTTACTGAGCCTGAATCTGATTTCGGGAATGAATCGCTAACTGTTGTGTACATTTTTGCGCTCCAGGCCTGATGAACTGCCATGGCCAGACCAATTGTTGCCACTGCCAGCCAAATGCTATAACCACCAACGTATTGGGTGAATAAAACGGGGGTTAGTGCTCAGCCTTAGATCAACATAGCTATTTTACGGGCACGAAAGACTAACCACCCCCGCCTGATAAAATACATCGGCAGCCAACCTCTAAAAATACTTCCTGCAGTTCCCATCGAATAAGCCAGGGCGATAGGCAAAGCCAGTGCAGTATTCTTTAAACCATACTGCTTGACCAGAAAATCAGGAAGCCAGAAAAGGTAAAACCACCAGACAGGATCTGTTAAAAATTTTCCACTGGCAAAAACCCAGGTCTGTCTGAAACGCAGCAATTGTACCCATGTTAATTGGGTTTTTAGATCTCCATCGGTGTGTAATTCATCGCTATTGATATAGACCTATTCTTCAGTTGAAATTTTTTTGTGTTTTGATGGTATATCATAAAGAAAAAACCAGAGTACCAGCCAGATAAATCCAAGTAAGCCTGTCAGAATAAAGGCCCAGCGCCAGCCCCATGCTACCACAATAAAGGGTACAGTCAGCAGAGCGATGATGGCTCAGATAGTTGTTCCAGAATTGAAAATCCCCGTTGCAAAGGCCCGTTATTTTGTTGGAAACCATTGAGCAAAAGGCTGATAACTGCCCGGTCTAAATAATTTATGGTCGTGGCAAAAAATACCAGACTACAGATTGTCCACCGGTAATTAACATTTGTAGCTGCACGCACCCCTGTGGTGATTGTATGCTCTAGTGCTTTTCTTGCCATATTTATCCTTAAATGCTACACGTATTTTTATACCTGAAATCTGCTTCAAAAAAGAGATCCAGTAATTAGTAAGGCAGTAGCTGAAAACAATATTCTCCTGATTTCAGCCAAAACATATTCTTCAAATTTTGATCCTGTCAGTTATATCGTTAACAGTTTGACGGGTGAAATCACCAGCTTCATTTAATTTGCCGACAGCAGCTGCAGCTGCGAAATCAATCAGTTCATTTAACTGGCTATGGCGGCTTAATCCATATATCAATCCGGCCATAAAACAGTCTCCACTACCGACCCTGTCCACTACAGTACCTATGGTAAAACTCTTTGAAACTGCCCATTTCTGGTTATGCCTGATGTTAGCAAAATACCTGTTATCAAGTCTGCAGGTATAGGCGACTGTTTTTACTTTCGGGAAAATGGCCTGCAACTGCAGGATACTTTCTTCTGTAGCTGCATTAAGTTCTACATCTGATTTCCCTATACTATTTTCAACAGAAGACTTAATACCCAGCAGAGCCTGAGCTGACCAGATATTACCCATTACTACATCACATAAATTAACCAGCTCATACAGGGTATCTATCGGGTTTATACCAGGCGACCAAAGCTTGCTTCTATAATTCAGGTCTATTGAAACAGGGATCATTCGATTCGAACAGGCAGCCAGTGCTTCAGCACATACAGCCGCACTTTGCTTGTTTAATGAGGGTGTGATGGCACTAAAATGAAACCAGTTGCAGTCAGAAAGTATGGTATCCCAGTCTATCATGCCAGGCATTAAACTGCTGAAAGAGGAATAAGCACGGTCATAGATAACCCCCTCTCCTTTAATTTCTGAACCGTGTGGCAGGTAATAGATACCTATTCTACTGCCCGAAAGCTGAATATCAGAAACAGCAATTTTCTGACTTCCTATATATGCGATCAATTTTCTGGATAAAAAATTATCAGGTAAAGCAGTCAGGTATTTTACAGGAATCTGCCATTGGGCAAGGGCTACAGCTACATTTAACTCTGAACCTCCGACATAAAATGGCATATTACTTTCTGAAGGCCAGTTATCATCGGGTGATAATCTCAGGAGTAATTCACCAAAACAACATACTTTAGGGGGCATCGTTCAGGCTTAAGTACTGTTTTGCATTGTGGTAACAGATATTCTGTATGATCTGACCAATCCACTTCTCATGATTCGGTAATAAACCTGCCTCAATCTCAGACCCAAACATATTACACACGAGACGCCTGAAATCTTCATGTCTTGAAAACGATAAGAAGCTACGGCTGTCAGTCAGCATGCCTATAAATGTACTGATCATACCAATTGATGACAGGGCATTTAACTGCTTTGTCATTCCATCGATCTGATCTAAAAACCACCAACCACTACCGAATTGAATTTCCCCCCTGATTATACCATCATTAAAATTACCTGTCATAGCGGTAAACAACTCATTATCTGCCGGATTTACATTAAAAAAAAATATTCTGGCAAGTTCATTGGTTTTATCGAGTTCATCAGGTCTGAAACCAGGCAATACCTTGGTAAAAAGTGCTGACTGAGTAATACTTTTATGATATCTTAAATCATCACATGGGTCATCTGTTGTACAGGCCACTTTGACTTTAAAGTGTGAAAGCAAACCTGTTGTTGAAAATTTATCATCACTAAGCTGCTCATTGCAATGGCTGTAAATTTTACCTGCTGACTCCATATTGAGGTATTGTTTTACCTGAAACGGATCATTGAGTTCTAGCTGTGTCCAGTGAAATAGTGGGTTACGTTTAGTCTGGGGCACGCAGGTGGCCCAGACATGAAATTTCTGCTCAATACTGGCAGAGCCTGTTATGAGATCTTCCCTGATGCCGAGGGTTCGCATCGCCCTCCATTTATAGTGGTCGCCCTCAAGCCAGATTTCAGTAAGATTTTTATATTTCTTTTTTTCTGCAATTTCATTCACAGGCAGGTGATTATGGTAATCTATAATTGGTAGACCAGCAGCATAGCCGTGATATAATTTTTTTGCAGCATCAAACTGTAATAAGAAATCTTCAGTTAAAAGAGTTGAATACTTTGCTAATAAATCTGCCATATTTCTTTACTGTTCTTTAAGGGTAAGGAATTACTTAGATTAAACAAGGTTTCTTAAAATACCGAGTTCAAGGCCCCTTATTTCAGCGAGACCTCTTAACCTGCCAATGGCCGAATACCCAGGGTAGGTCTTTTTTCGCAAGTCATCAAGCATTTGATGACCATGATCAGGACGAACAGGAATATCTGTCTTTCTGGCCTGCATTAAAGTTACCAGTTCTTTAATAACCCCATACATATCTACATCACCTTCAAGGTGGTTTTCTTCATAAAAATCACCGTTGATATTGCCCTTTGTACTGCGCAGGTGAATAAAATTTATGCGTTCTCCAAATTTTCTAACCATTGCTACCAGGTCATTATCGGCACGTACCCCCAATGAACCCGTGCAAAAACACAGACCATTATTCAGGGAAGGAACTTCAGAAAAGATATTGGCAAGCTGCTCCTCCGTGCTTACAATTCTCGGCAAACCCAATACCGGAAACGGTGGATCATCAGGATGAATAACCATTTTTATACCTACTTTTTCAGCTACCGGGATAACCTGCCTGAGAAAGTAGATAAGATGACTGTGCAATTTATCACCATCGATATTTTTATATTGCGCGATTGCTGTATGAAACTGTGCCAGGGTAAAGCTTTTTTCACTACCAGGTAAACCAAGTGTAATTGATTTTTCGAGTTCAGCTTTCTCCTGGTCACTCATCTGTTCGAATCGCTGAGCCGCACGTGTTAATTCTGCGGCACTATAATCATATTCTGCTCCTTTACGCTTAAGAATATATAGGTCAAAAGCGATAAACGCAGCGCGTTCAAAGCGCAGGGCTTTACTGCCATCAGCAACAGTAAAAGATAGGTCTGTACGTGTCCAGTCAAGAACAGGCATAAAATTATAGGTGACAATTTTTATACCACAAGAAGCCAGATTAATTAGTGTTTGCTTGTAGTTTTCGATGTACTGATCAAAGCCGGAAGCTTGTGTTTTAATAGCCTCATGTACCGGCACACTTTCGACAACACTCCAAACCAAATCAGCAACCTCGATTTCATTTTTTCTGATCAGTATTTCTGACACAGGCCATACATCGGTATTTGGAACATGATGTAAGGCAGTGACAATACCCCTGCAACCTGCTTGTCTTATATCTTGCAGGCTAACGGGGTCTTTAGGACCATACCAGCGCATGGTCTGTATCATACTGTTTTTAATGCCTTTATAAGAGGGGAAATTTAGAATCATATGATTAATTAATTATATACCGCTAAATTTAGTAAAACCACCATCTACATAGCTCTCTGAACCTGTGACAAAGGCAGATGCATCACCCAATAGATAAATTAGCGCACCCGCTAATTCTTCAGATTGCACGAAGCGCTTGAAGGGGTACTTTTAATAATAGCATGCCTGCGATCTTTTAGAGAACCATCACTTTCAGTCAGCAGATTCCCTTCAACCAACCCTTTACAGGCAGAATTTTGTTAAGGTACAGTTCTTTCTTTACTTGGATTTCTGAAAGCAGAATCGGCAGGCGGATATTTGACGTAGAGAGTCCTATACTATTCATACCTCTGGTCTTTACATGACTCAGCAGGTTAACTCTTCAAATCAATATGGGGAAAGAAGCCATCAAAGTACCTTTTAAATACCTGGGTAGAAATCAGACCCTGATTAAAAATGAAAATATCATTCTGAGTTCTAAGCTCGTCAAACGTGATTCAACCAGTGCTGATTTTGCTCATTGAAATAGAGCCTATGAAAAGCTTGAAAAACGAATAGAAATTATTCGTCTGAAGTACCTACAGCTAATTCACGATATACACTTAAACCGCCATACTAAATACAGAGGCCTCAGGTTGGTTTGCCCAAAACCGCAAATCAAGTGCCATGCAGATTGTTCTTAGAAAATGCTCACCCAGAGGTGTTACAACAAGGCCAAGTTCATCCATCATAATCAAGCCATCGTGAACAAGCAGTTCTAGCCTATTATACATTGAGCGATACCCGTCAATAGATGAAGTGTGATGATTCCATACAGTATATCCATTACACATGATATCAAGAATATTGCGGCGTATAATCTGATCATCACTTGTTAATATATGACCTTTTAACAAGGGGAAATTACCTGCATTAACCAGGTGAATATATTCTTCCACACCTTTGACATTCTGCGCGAAACCCGTACCCGAGTCACTGATAGCCGAAGCTCCTAAACCTATTAATAAAGCTGTTTGATGACCGGTATAACCCATAAAGTTTCTATACAAGCTGCCTGATTCTTTTGCTTCAAGCATAGAATCTGAAGACAAAACAAAATGATCCATACCAATTTTCTGATAGCCGTAATTTAGGAGTGCCTGTTCACCACTCAATGCCAGCAAGTTTTTGAGTTCAGGACCAGGTAAATCGTCGGTTGTGAACTGACGCTGTCCTGGTTTTATCCAAGGAATATGGGCATAACTATAAAAAGCGATTCTGTCTGGCTGAAGCTCATTGACCAGTACCATTGTTTTTAGCAGACCTGCAAGTGTTTGCAAAGGCAGTCCATAAATAAGATCATAATTGATAGAGGTAAAACCAATTGATCGGGCCTGCATGGTTACCAGCCTTACCTGTTCAAAACTTTGCTTGCGGTTGATGATTAGCTGAACCCTTGGGTCAAAATCCTGAATCCCCAGACTCAGCCGGCGAAATCCAAGATCATATACTGTTTGTAGGTGTTTGATACTGGTATTTCCAGGATGTGCCTCAAAACTAAAATCAGCATCTGAATGTATGATTGAGCCAGCAAGCAACCCATTAATTAATAGTTTCAGGTTTTCAGCTTCAAAAAAGGTGGGTGTGCCTCCTCCCAGATGAATCGCTTTGATCACGGGTGTGTTGACCATTAAACCACGATACATTTCCCATTCATGCAATAAGGCTGCGATATACGGCAGCTCAACCTGATGATTTTTAGTAATTCTGGTATTACAACCGCAATAAGTACATAAATCTTCACAAAAAGGCAAATGTATGTAGATACTTATCCCACATGAATCATTATACTGATTAAAGGTAGTCTTAACAGATTGTTGCCAGTATGTGCTTTTAAAGGTTTCAGGATTCCAGTAAGGCATCGTTGGATAACTTGTATACCGGGGAGCCGGCACATTATATTTTTGGATCAATCTAAAGTCAGACATTTTGTGATAATTAGTATCCAAAACTATCTCCTGTTATTAAACATACATATGAGTAAGATCAGCTCACCAAATGATTGTAGTCAAATTTGTAGAAATAAAGATGAAATTCAGGATTACTGAAACTGATATTAATAAGAATAAAACATCAGTAACTTTAATTTTTCATCTGTTCCAGTTTTAATAAATCGAGCACGGTGATCAGACTTCCTTTTTTACCTATGAGACCTTCTTCTTTAAAATCTGATAATGTTCTGCTAACAGTTTCAAGCGCCATGCCAGACATAGCGGCAAGGTCTTCACGCGTGATTTTAAAACATTCCGTATCGGCTATTTGAAGGCCTGAGAGTCTGATTAATGCAGCAGCCATTTTTTTTCTGACAGAATGATAAGCCATTTCTACAAGTTGCTCTTCTTTAACGTGAATATCATTGGCTAATAATCTGATAAATTCTTTACCTACATCAGGATAATTAGTTAGTAATTGGTCAATCTGATCTTTTGGAATGAAGCACATTACACAATTATCTAGGGCTGTAGCTGTTTCAGCATAAGGCTGGTTTAATAAAATGGCGTTGATACCCAGGTAATCATCTGTTGTATAAATTCGCGTCATTAACTCACGGCCATCATGAGCAAGTTTAATAGTTTTTACTTTTCCACTAATGACAAGGTATAAACCATGCCCGATATCACCATCAAAATAAATAACCTGATTTGCTTTAAACTGCTTGACCTTACGTTCTTTGGTAATTTTTTTAAGCTCTTCAAGCCCACCTTTTTTATTGATCAGCCTATCTAATCTGTCGAGTGATTTACTAAAAACTAACTGATGTATTTCATTCTTCTTAAGTCTGATATCAATTGCGGTCAGCAATTCAAGAATATCAAACGGTTTGGTCAGATAATCATCTGCACCAAGTTCCATTCCCCTTCTTAAATCAAGTCGCTCAGCTTTTGCTGACAAGAAAATAAAAGGAATGGCTACAGTATACTGATTTCTCGTAAGCATATGTAGCACTCCGTAACCATCCAGGTCAGGCATCATGATATCACACAAGATAATATCGGGAAGTTCGCTGATTGCCAGTTCAACTCCGGCTTTCCCATTATCAACTGCATAAACATAGAAGCCAGCTAACTTAAGAATCTCAATTATATTTTCACGGATATCGGTATTGTCTTCAATAATCAGGACTTTCTTACTCATGGTTCTTAAAATTGACTCAGGGGTGAACCGGATGTTAATTGAAAATTTCTTTTATTGAAAATTTCTTTTATCGTTATTTTATCAAGTCGTGATTGACAAATACAATTTTAAATATGGTACTAGATTCAATTTCACTGGTATAGCTGACATCCCCCTTCATTAGTCTGGTATAACGTTTAACAATATTCAGGCCCAAACCAGTGCCCGGTGTATTACCCGTATTATTGGCTCTGTAGAAGGGTTCAAATAAATGATTACTAGCAGATTCAGGTATTCCTATACCCCGATCTTTGATCGTAATAAGATAAGCGGTAGGAGTAATTTCTGTTGTAAATTCGATTAAAGTACCCTCTGCTGAATATTTAATTGCGTTTGAAAGAAGATTGATGATACAATATTTTAAAATATTTGGATCAAGGAATACTTCTTTAAAAATCCCCTTATGCTTATATAAAATCACCTGATTGTTTTTAACCAGAATTTGCATTTCCTCTGTCAATTCTGTTGAAAAATTTACAAGGTCGAAACGAATAAATACAGGTTCGACCCTGCCTACCTCAAGCTTTTCTAGGGAAAGAAAATCATTTAAAATGGTGGTAAGAATTATAACCGCTGTTTTTATTTTACCAACGTGTTTATTAATATTAGTGTTCCCGTATGGAAAAGCATATTTATCAATTAATGAGGCTGAAAGCTGTACCGCACTCAGTGGAGTTCTGAATTCATGAGATGCCATAGAGACGAAACGCATTTTCAGCTTTCCAAGCTGTTTTTCTCTTTCAAGTGCCTGGCTTACCTCTTCTTTTGCCTGGCGCAAAGCTGTTACTGTATCAGTCAAAGCCTGAGTGCGTTCTCTAACTACCCGTTCGAGATAAGTGGCATATTCTTTTAACTGGGCCTCAGCTTCTTTTTGCCGGCTCAGGTCGTGAATAAAACCTGTATAAATCGTTCGGTCAGCAAATTGAACATCACTCACGCCAAGCCTAAACGGAAAAATAGAGCCATCTTTTCGCAAACCACTGACTTCACGTCCAACTCCAATGATATGTGCCTCTCCTGTTTGCTGGTAACGATGCAGGTAATCAGTATGCTGCTCTTTATCTGGGGTAGGCATCAGAAAAGACACATTTCTACCAATGACTTCTTTTGGTAAATACCCAAATAACTTACAGCCAGCAGGGTTAATAGTTTCAATAAGTCCATGAACATCAATAGTAATGATGCCGTCAATGGCATTTTGGATAATCGCATTTAGTAAGGCGGCATTTTCCATCATCAGTTTATCGATGTAAGTTTTACTAATGCTGTTTGATGGGCAGCAATTCGTTTATTACGCTCTATTTTAAAAGTTTCAAGATCTTTCTTTTGCAATAAATCTCTAACAGCATATTTTTCTTTTGAGTTGAGTGTTGTAACTAAAGATTTAATTGCACGGGCTTTATCTGTCAGATCAAACAACGCAATATTAGAAGCTTTTATTGGCATGGCAGAAGATTCATGGAATAGTGCCTTTGTCAAAGTTGATACTTCGGCCGATTCCGTTACCACAGCCGGAAACCAAATTCACTTCTGGCTATCATTTATCAGTTGTCTTAAATAATCACCTTGCTGATTAACTGCAATAACTTCATCGTTGATAAATAAGCTTTCTTCAAATTTTCTGTTTTCAGTCATAGTACCTCATATCATCAGGAGAGACCAGTAGATAGCCCAAAAGATCAGATGGCTCATGCGTTCATCATTCACCAAAAGGCTACAAGGCTCAGGCCCTATGGGTCCCCTTTTTATCCATTAGCAGCCGGGATATATAAGATCCATCTTCGAGGCGCTTTTTTGAAGCTGACAGAGCATAAATAAACGTCAGCTGGAAACAGAAAAAAAGTAGAACCACGCAATTTTCATCTAGAAAGCTACGCTTTTATGGTGGCTTTTGATCAAAACTGATAAGGCAATAATCAGAAGAATAGATCGGCGACCAGTATAAATAAAATCTTCAGTCTGATTTAAAGGTACATTAATTGATCGGCTGAATGATCTGTTTGTCTGGGACCCTGTTAGAAACCTGCCATGCTCACCAAGCCTATAATTACCTGCTTTTAAAAAAAAATAAGATTGGACGAGAGCAGTTTCAGTAAACTACCTGTTAGCGCAAGAATAAATTAGAAGAACCTTTAGAAGGTGATGAACTGATTTTGGTGTAAGAATGGCATTCGGAGCAATTATCCTAAATTGCCGGATGAAAAATATTCATACCTATGATTTATTAATTAATCCAGTATGGCATTCACTTGAAACCGTGCACAGAAATATGAGAATAGGTGACGATGTAATGAAAAGATATCCCTCT
>ENA-OBIO01001312-OBIO01001312.1-metagenomes-genome-assembly--contig:-NODE-1312-length-10161-cov-5.60776_pt1 | contig 10161 bp, 3 predicted proteins | sample MGYA00153383_OBIO01 | MGnify analysis MGYA00153383 | reverse complement strand
GTGGAGCCAACCTAACTTTTGGTTATAACGCCATGCAGCAGCGTGTGTTAAAACGGGTTGTGCTTGCAGGAGATACAACACGCACATATTACATCAGAGATGCGCAAGGAAACACAATGGGTGTTTATACACGGCATAATGACAGCGTGAGTTGGCGTGAACAGTATATTTTTGGTAGTAGTAGATTGGGTTTATATCGTGCAGATACTTTAGTGAACAAAGGTTTGCAGAGTATTAATAAATTTTATGAAGGCAAAAGAAATTATGAACTGACAAACCATCTCGGTAACGTGATGGCGGTGATTAACGACAGAAAAGCAGATACGACAATTGGTGTTAATAAGGGCTATAACGCGGTGGTTATGAGCGCGACGGACTATTTTCCGTTTGGCATGGCGATAGATTCGAGAAGTTATACATCGTCGTTGTATCGGTATGGTTTCAACGGCAAAGAGAATGATAAAGAAACAGGCGAGCAGGATTATGGCATGCGGATTTATGACCAGAAGGGATGTAGATTCTTAAGTTTGGACCCAATTGGACGGAAGTTTCCTGAATTGTCGCAATATCAATTTGCTTCTAATTCCCCAATCCAATCCATAGATTTAGATGGATTAGAGGGAGTTCGGGAAATAGATATTTTAACGGGCAACAATACCATGATGATTGATTTATATTTTGTCCCTAAAAACTTGCCCATCAAAACCTATGATCAACGCTTTACTCTTGAGCAAGCTATGGAGGTTAAAGAGGGGATAATGAAAGAATTTAACAAACAAGACTTCTTTGACGAAAAAGGGAATAAAGTAGATCTTGAAATAAATATAATTCCAATAAGCGTTAAATCTAAAATCGAAGCTTTATCAAAAGTTTCTATCGCAAACGCCTCATATCCTGGGCACCTCCAAGATCCGAGAGCAATTTTATTAGAGAAGTTTGATGAGGTTACAAATTATGATAAAGATGGAAATGTAACGGGAATAACTATGGCTAATTCTACGACAGGAATACTTAGGGCAAATTCTAAATTTAACACCCATGCTAACACCCATGAACTATTCCATGATTTTATACACAATCACCCAAATGCGTCTGAAGAAACAAAAAAATTAATTGACCCAAGTAATCAAGAACCTGGTCATTTAAAGTCGGGAGGTATTTTTGTATACAAAAATGTAGATAAAGGAATTAAAGAACAGGGTTTGAATCAAAAAAACATATCCGATGCTCTAAAAACTATGCCTGTTGCTAAATTCTCTAGGACAAATAATAACAAATTAATAGATAAATTGAATGAAATTACAAAAACTAAAAACAATAAAAAAATATGAAAAAAAATTTATTGTTTTTAGCTATTGGCAGCTTTTTGCCACTTCTTTCTATTACAGCTCAAACCTGTAACCAGAAATGTGGTGAAATTATTTATGTTAAATTTTTTTTTGAGACTAAAGATAAATCATTATGGGGTTTAGATTATTATTATTTTAATGACACGCTTTATTCAGGAGAGATGGAAAAAAGTATTTTAAATTCTCATTGCCAACTGGATTCGTTATGTGTTTTTTCGGACGATTATTTTGTTATGAAAAAAACTTCAGATAGTGTTAGAGTCAAACAGCATTTTAAAACAAGATATAAAGAGATTAATGATTTTTTTTATTGGCAATGCTATAAAATAGAAGCAAAATTTACTTTTTCAAGTTGCCCAATTGAATTTCCAGATTTTTTAAAATTTAATTATAATCATGTTTATACCACTTTACTGCCTATTTCAATAAATCTAAAAAGTGTAAAACCTACCAAGATGCCAAAAAATCTTGTGAAGTTGTTTTATAAAAATATTGAAAATATAAGATACTTGGAAGAAAATGACTACTGGAAATTTGAAGAATATATTTCTAAGAATCGAAAGTGAGATGCTCTAAAAATTTTGAATGAGCTGCTCCCCATTTTTTGGACAAAAACAGCAAAAAGATAAGTATTAAAAAGTAAAACGCGAAAAAAATTTTTTGCAAAATGTTCATTGACATCGAGGGAAAAAACATAAAATAGTGCAAAAGTAAAATGGCTTTTGCACTAAGCTGCTCCCCAATTTCCATACAAAAATTATCAAAAAGATAAGTGTTAATACAGAAAAAGTAAAATGGTTCTTAGAAAATTACAAGCGAAATAAATTCAAGCGAAATAAATTTTAAAGGATGTTTTAAAATGATACACACATGAAAAAATTAATTGTTTTAATTGCTTTATTAGCAAATTTTTTTGCGATAAAGGCGCAAGTTCGGTTCATTGTTCAACCGCTTTTTGAAGGTGTTTTTTCCCAAGATCGTGTTTTTCAATTCAGTGTCATTAATAACCAAACGCAAGGTAATGCGCAAGGGTTTATCAATGTTGCGTTAACTAAACTCAATGGTGAACCCATTGTAAGTTATCAATCGGCAATCATTCTATTAAAGCCAAGCGAGGTTCAAAGTGGTGCGGCAATGGATTGGCTAAAAAACGCACAGTTCGCGAATAACGAAGAAGGCAAACGTTTACGCGATTTTGGCGTGCTGCCGTTTGGTCATTTCAATATGTGCTATATGTTCAACAACAACCCTAACACGCGCTTTTGTTCGGAAGTAGAATCGCAACCACTCACGCCACCGCGCCTCGTTTATCCCGATGATAAAGAAATTATAACAGATATTAATCCTGTGCTTTCGTGGCTTCCGCCAATGCCTATTTTGGATATTCCGTACAATTATGCTATGAAATTAGTTGAATTGCAAACGGGTCAGACGTGTGGGCAAGCATTGCAACAAAATGTGCCTGTGGCTCAAGTTAATAATTATAGCGAAAGTAATTATTCTATCAATGGGAGCAATGGCAGAGATTTGGAATTTGGCAAAACATACTGTTGGCAAGTGGGTGTTTACAATAGAAATGTTTTTATAGCCAATACTGAAATTTGGCAGTTCTCGCCCAAACAACCTTTTGGTGTGCAGGCACTTTCTACGGCTGCTGTTGTCGATAACGCGCCCTTCTCTTATTTAAAACATGGTTTAGATGGTGAAACGATAAGTGCCAAACCACTTCTGAAATTTATTTTCGATAATGTTGCTGGAATGCCACTGTTGAAATACAGTATTTATTCGCCAAGCCAGTTAGATAAACAAAGCATAACCTCGCAACAAATACCCATCAATTTTGGGCCAAACTATTTAACAGTTGATTGCAGTTCTCTTACTGGATTAGCAGCCAACAAACCTTATATATTAGAAGTTACAAACGATAATAATTCAACTTTTTATTGCCGCTTTATTTATGCAAAATAATTTTTTATGGGTGCTTCTACTTTTGGTTTTTGGCTGTAATCGTTCAGATGTCAGCACAGAAGGCTATATGGCTGCATGGCAAAAAACTAAAAACTCTGTGAGTGTTAGCAGCAAAAACAATGCTATTGAAATGACACTTACTTATTTACCCTCTGAATTTTTAGTGATTAACGATATAGGCTTAAATATGAAACAGAGAGATTACGACAAAAGTCTCGAAAATTTCTGCGACCATATTTACTGCACACTTAAAATTAAAAATACTGCTTCAGCTTCTAAACAAAACGCTATTGATATTCCCAAATACTTTGCACGCGATAGACAAAGGCAAATCTTCGGTATTCACGGCACGGATGATACGCTGCGCTGCGTGATGTATCAGCCTGAATTAATAGGTAATAAATCGATTGAAACAACTGTGAACGTTGTTTTTAATCGACCGCTCAATCAGAAATGCGGCATGCCTTTAGAAAACGATTTCACGTGTTTATTTAAAATGTCAGATAGTACAAACAGCGATATTAAGCTTACAATTAGTAAAAATGCTATAAATCAATTACCCAAGTTAAAATTTTGATTATGAACTTTAATTTAACTAACAGAAAGAGAGTTGCATCTGTTTTATTGGTCTTAATGATCATTCAAACTTTACATCCATTAACGGCGCTGGCTTTAACAAGCGGTCCTGTTCAACCCGAGTTTCAAGGTTTTAAACCAATTGAAGCCACCAACATGGTTGATTTATTCACGGGTAATTTTTCTTATAATTTACCGCTTTTCGAAATTGACGGTTATCCCGTTAATATGTCTTACAGCTCAAATAATCGCCCTGAGGACGAGGCGAGTTGGGTGGGACTGGGATGGAGCCTTAACCCAGGTTCAGTTAACCGCGATATGCGTGGTTTGCCCGATGATTTTAAGGGGGATGTCATTCAGAAAGAATATAACATCAAAGACGATTTCACTGTTGGTGGCGGGGTTGGCTTTGGCGTTGAGGTTTTTGGTATAAAAAACACCTTTAATGCCAACTTAGGTCTTTCCTATAATAATAAAAAAGGTTATAGTATCGGTGTTGGTCTTTCAACTAAAGCGCTTGGGTTATTAAACGCTAAACCTTCATTAAATTTCGATACGCAAAATGGTTTGGACATAGGTTTAGGCTTATCGTATAATACTGGCAAGATACATGACTTTATAGGTGGCGCAAGTGCTAAAACAAATATTAATTCTCGGTCAGGTTTGAAAGCTATCTCTTTACAAACAACAACTACTTTAAAAAACTATGGCGTAACCGGAGATATTAATTTTGATATGGGTGGATTCCATTATTCTCCAACAAACCAGTTGCCTATTCAAAACAAATCTTTTAGTCTTCATTTGTCGGGTGGAACTTCTTTTTTTGGCATTTCTGGACTTGGTATGTTAGATGGCTATTTGAACGTGCAGTCTCTTCAATTTCATAAACAACCTCAAAGTGCTTTTGGATATTTGAATAGCAAGCTTGGCAGCCAAAATATAACAAACCTATTAGATGTCAATAGGGATAATCAACTTACTTATCATGAAAACACACCCAATCTCGCTATTGGTTATGGCACATACGATTTCTTTTCAGTGTCAGGTCAAGGCGTCGGTGGTCAATACCGTCTGTTCAAAAACGATATAGGTGTTTTACAATCATCTTATTCAATCAATTCCAGTTCATCAGCTCCTTTAGGTATTGAGCTTGCTGGCGGAGGTTATTTTCATTTTGGCGGAGATTTAACACCAACACAAACGGATTCACGAACTTCAGGTTGGCTAAGTGGACTTGATGGAAATAATACTCAAAATACTTTAAAATTTACTGACAATGACAAGAATTACGAAAATGTTTACTTTCGTGAAAACAGTGAAAAAACAGTTGTTGATGATAACTTTAATACAAAAATTGGAGGAACAGACCCAATTTATACAAGAATTGCACAAACAGATGCTGATGTAACGGCAGGTGCTGATTTTGATATTCAGCGAAATAAAACAAAAATTGGTTCAACATCATTTACGAGTAATGCACAAAAAACAGCACGTGCAAAACGGTACAGTGTTTTTAATTACCTTACTGCTGACGAAGCATCAAATGTTGGATTAGATAAAAGTATCCTTAGCTATCCTGACACTACACTGATTTACGACTCTGCTACATGCAAAGTTCCAACAATTATTTCAAGAACAGAAAAGGCTAAACCATATCATATTTCAGAAGTCTCTGTTTTAAAGACAGATGGGTCACGGTATGTTTTTGGTTTGCCTGTGATGAATAATTTGCAAAGAGATGTTAGTTTTTCGAGTGCGCTTTCAGGAAACTCTACTGTGACTGACCCCTATATTAAATATACTCACAACGTAGATAATTCTCTAAACAATAAAAATGGAAGAGATAATTTATTTGATGCACAAACAGTACCAGTTTATGCACACAGTTATTTGTTAACAGGAGTTTTATCGGATGATTATGTTGACGTTAAAGGCGATGGTATAACAGATGACGATTTAGGAAATGCTGTAAAGTTTAATTATACAAGAATTAATCCTGCCTTTAAGTGGCGCACACCTGTAGGTTTAGATTCAGCGCGTCTGATGAGCGGTATAAAAATTGATCCGTTAGACGATAAAGCGAGTTATGTTTATGGTGAAAAAGAAATTTGGTATATGCACTCTATTGAGTCCCGCAATATGGTCGCTCAATTCTATACAAGTGCGAGAGACGATGGACAAGGTGTTCTTGACCAAAACGGCGGCATTGATCCGACTCAAAAATTGAGAAAACTCGATTCGATAAAAATCTATTCTAAATCAGATTTATTAATGAAAGGGAAAAACGCGGTTCCTATTAAATTTGTACATTTAGAATACGATTATAGGTTATGCCCGAACACGCCTAACAGCTCAAATATAACATTTAACAAAGGAAAATTAACCTTAAAAAGTGTTTATTTCACTTTCGGGACGAATGGGAAAGGGAGATTAAATGCGTATAAATTTGGTTATAAAACCGGAAATGGCACCGCTCCGTTTGCTTACGATAATAACGCTATTGATCGCTGGGGAAATTACAAACCTGTACCAGCCAGCTATCCTAAAAATACAGACTTCCCTTACAGTCTTCAAGATACTTCCTTAGTTAATAAGTATGCAGGTGCTTGGAATTTAGATACCATTTATTTGCCTTCCGGAGGATCAATTATAGCTAATTTTGAATCGAATGATTATGCATATGTTCAGAATAAAAAGGCAGGTCAAATGTTTTTTATAAAAGGTTTTTCGAACAATGGCACTGTAGCTACCACTGTACCAAATTTATATAGCGGTCTTCCTTTTCCTTTTGGCTCAACAATAAATAATAATTATGTTGCGGTAGATGTTTCGGCCTACTCCAATATTTTGAAAGGATTAAGTCAAGCCGATGCCAATGCACTGGTTGCTAAATTGTTTTTTGCTGACGTCAATAGTTTATATTTCAAAGCCAAAGTTGAATTAACAACAGATGCTTCCACTTTTGAGCCTGTTACTGGATATATGAATTATGACAGAACAAATATTAAATATGATTCTACAAAAAAATGGCTATTTGTACCTGTAAGTAGTATCAATGATAACAATACCAATTATCATCCTATTACTATTGCCGCCTTACAAATGTTGCGTTTGAACCTTCCCTCCATAGCTTATGGACCTCCGGGCAGAAATGATACTACTGCTTTAAATAGCAATAGTATAATTGACGCGCTCAGGGGTTTATCGGGTTTTTTTAGTGAAATTCAGACGTTGACGAGAGGTTATAATAATGATAGAGTCTCAAAAGGATGGTCTAATTTAGTAGATACTTCTAATCAATCTTGGATCAGATTATCAAATCCTATTGGTAAAAAATACGGTGGTGGCTCGCGCGTTCAATCAATTGCAGTGACCGACAATTGGGCAGCACCAAATGGCGGTGGTAGTTCAAGCTATGTACAGTCATTTACTTATACAACTAACGAAGGCGGTAAAATTATCAGTAGTGGCATTGCAGCTTACGAGCCGCAATTAGGTGGTGATGAAAACAGCCTTAAAGAACCTATGCCTTATACAGATGCTAAAGTATTATTAGCACCCGATAATAGTTTTTACAATGAAAAGCCTCTAGGTGAAAACTTTTATCCAGCACCAGTGATAGGTTATAGTGAAGTGCGCGTTGAATCGGTTTATACGGGTGTGAGTCGAACAGGTACAGGCTATTCAATCAGTAAATATTATACAGCAAAAGATTTCCCGGTTAAAACTGATTTCACGAATATAACCGATGGAACAGTTAAAGCAAAGCCTGGATTCGCAAATACTTTTTTTAAAATTAATGTTGTTGAACAGCGCGGCGCATCTCAAGGTTTTGCCATCGAAACCAACGATATGCACGGAAAAATGAAAGAAGAAGCTACTTTTAATCAGCAGGGTTCTATTTTAAGTGCAACTAATTATTATTATAAAGTGGATAGTATTGCCGACTCGGGCGGTAAGTTAGTTGGGCAAAATACATTGAATAATAGTGTGCCTGTTGTGAACCCTGACGGTTCTATATCAACAAGAAATATGGGATTAGACATCGACATTTGGCAGGATATGCAAGCAGATTTAAGTAATTCGGTCACAAACGGTGTTGAACTTAATACAGTTGGGTTTCCTTTTATATTTGGTATTCCACTCGTTATACCAATCCCTTTATCAGTTTTTAAAAGTGAAAGGAAAGGCGTTAAAACGAGCGTTACTACTAAACACATTAGGCGGCAGGGTATTTTAGATAAGGTTGTTAAAACCATTGATGGTTCAACTTTGGCAATCCAAAATTTGCTATACGATGCTGAAACGGGTGAAGTTTTGAGTACTAAAACACAAAATGAGTTTAACGACCCCGTATATAATTTAACATACCCTGCACACTGGGCATATAGTGGTATGGGGCCGGCTTATAAAAACATTGGAAATGTGTTCAAAAATGTAGTGCTTGACAATGTTCCTAATGGACTGCTCATAAAAAACATTCCCAATTACAAAGATTTTTTTACACCAGGTGATGAGATTGTTATTATTGATCCAAAAACTGGCGTTGTTTTTCCTACTGGAAAACTCTATGTTGTTGATGTCGCTGGTGTTTATATGGTTTATGGAGCTGATGGAACTTTACTTAATTCAGATACAGCGCCATTATTTACTGTTAAAATTGTTAGATCAGGTCGTAGAAATAAATCCTCTATGCCAATTGCGAGTTTAATGTCGTTAGCAAGCCCAATAAATACATTGGGTTCTGGGTTAAGTATTGGTGCTTCTACCAATGTTTTACAAGCGAGTGCTAAAGAATATTCGGATAGTATGCGTTTAAATTGCTCTAAAACGGCTGATTTAACAGGCACAACACCTGATGCTTTAAGTCCTACCGATTTAAACTTTGGTAAAGCTACTATCAATCCTTATACTTCAGGCACATTAGGCAATTGGAGAACAAAACGCAATTTCGTGTATTACGATACGCGAAACTATACAAGTATTCCTGCTACTACTGCCATAAGAACAGACGGAATAATTCCTAAATTTATTCCTTATTGGTCTTACAATACTTCAAGTAGCAAATATTTAGGAAATGTGACAAACGATAACCGTTGGGTGCGGAGTGATAGCGTTCAATTATACGATAATCGTGGCAACGAAATTGAAAGTATTGATGCCAATAATATTGTCTCTGCTGCTTATTATGGCTATAATAAAACGCAAGTTGTTGCCGTAACTGCTAATTCAAAACATCAGGAGCAAACGTTTGAGTCATTTGAAGATTATAAATTCATGAACGATTGTAGCAATACAACTCCCTACGTTAACGATAAAAACATCAGATTTTTTACTACGCCTATAGCTGCTGGTTGGGGCATAGTAGATACTGTTTCTCATTCAGGCAGATATTCTTTGGCTGTTAATACTGGTAACAGTTTGACAATAAACTCTAAGGTAAATTATGATTTTTGCTCGGCGTTAACTGCGCTTCCGCCACCTTGTAACAATACCTTAGTTTGTCCAGATTCTGGACACTTTTTATTGAATTCTAATGTTGCAACATGGAAAGTACCAACACCAGATTCTTGTTTTATTGATTGTTTAGTATCAACGACTCTACCATGTACGGTTTTTTCGACAACGCAAGTTACAACAGTGACATATACGGGTTATTTTAAAAATAAACAAGTTGGGTCGTGTTGTTTTCCGGTTGATCCTAAAGGAACTGTGGTAAATCCGCAATCTTGTAGTCAACCACCCGCACAGCCACGCTGTAATACTTCACCTAAACCACTGGCAGTTCCTTGTAATCTGAGTTTAGCTGCGCCTGTTTTAGCTTTAGCAGCAGCGCCTGCGGCTAATGTAGCTAGATCGCCAATTGTGCCTCAATGTACTGATTGCTTACCATTGTTTTCATTGCTTCCTAATAAAAGATATGTTCTATCTTACTGGATAGCAACTGATAATTCTTTAGCTTGTAACGCCGTTCCAAGTAACGTTACAATAATGTTATTTAATGGTACTACACCAATTCCAGTTAATTTGGTTTCAACGAGTCCTGTTATTGATGGTTGGAAAAAAGTTGAGGTATCTTTCACGACACCTGACGCTACAGGATTTGTAAATTTCACATTGGCTAATAACAGTCTTATTCGCGCTTTTTTCGATGACATTCGCGTTTATCCTTTCAATGCTAAAATGAAATCCTATGCGTACGATACACGTTCACGCCGATTGATGGCAGAGTTGGATGAGAATAACTACGCTACTTTTTATGAATACG
>ENA-OBIO01001307-OBIO01001307.1-metagenomes-genome-assembly--contig:-NODE-1307-length-10207-cov-3.06718_pt1 | contig 10207 bp, 9 predicted proteins | sample MGYA00153383_OBIO01 | MGnify analysis MGYA00153383 | reverse complement strand
TGATTACCACTGGAGCACGTGCCTCTATACCCAAGATTGAGGGGTTGGAGGGGATTCAATTTTGGACGAGTGATCAGGCACTTTCTGCCCAGAATCCGCCCGAATCAGTGTTGATAGTTGGAGGGGGACCGGTCGGATGTGAACTCTCGCAAATATTCATGGGCTTTGGGGTCAAGACGACCCTAGTTGAATTCAGCGAGCAGCTTGCAGGCAAAGAGCACCCCGAGATTGCTGCCCTGTTAGCGAGTAATTTGATCGGTCAAGGCCTGGACCTTTTTCTAAATACGAAGGTGGTCAAGGTAGAGCGGGCCGCCGAGGAGAAGACGCTTATCTATCTTTCAAACGGGCGACAGGTCAAAGTTGAAAAGTTGATCATCGCTGCCGGACGTCAACCAAATAGTGATGAAATTGGGCTAGAACTTCTGGGAATAATTCCATCAAAGAATGGTGCACTGGAAATTGATGAACTCTGTCGCGTGAGAGGTCAGAAGCGGGTCTGGGCGGCAGGGGATATCACCGGGATTGCCCCCTTCACTCACACTGCGAACTATCAGGGCAGAATTGTTGCCGGCAATATTTTAGGTGGGCATCAGACCGCTAATTACAGTGCCATTCCGCGGGCGATCTACACGGACCCTCCCGTCGCTAGCGTGGGAACGGTGCAGGGTCCAGGTGAAGCCAACGGGTTAATCTCAGAGCGCTTTGAAATGGAGGGACTCTCCCGAAACACCACAGACGGGGAGTCGGGAGGCCTGCTCATCCTCACTGCGGATCGAGTGAGAGGAATTCTCGTTGGCGCAACTGCGATCGGTCCTCATGCAGACGAATGGATGGTGGAGGCCACACTCGCCATTAGAGCGCAAATTCCACTTTCGATTTTATCTGATGTGGTGCATGCCTTCCCTACCTTCGGTGAGGCCTTTGAAGAACCGATAAGAAGATTGGCAGAACTCATTTCCACCCTTTCCAAATAAATGTTGTTGAAATAACCTCTTGCCTTATTCAAAAGTGGTTCATCTGAGGCTAATCTCATCTTTGTGAAAACCATTTTGGATGCCATCGGCAATACTCCACTGATAAATATTGAGGGCATATACGTGAAGATGGAGTACCTCAATCCTTCTGGCTCGGTGAAGGCTCGGATAGCAAAGTACATGATTGAGCGAGCTGAAGATGAAGGGCTCCTCAAACCGGGAGATACGATAGTTGAGGCGAGTAGCGGCAATACCGGCAATGCGATGTCGATGGTTGCTGCGGTAAAGGGCTACAAGATGTTGGTCGTTATGCCAGAGGGTTTGAGTCAAGAACGGACTGCTATCTCTCGCGCCTTCGGAGCGGAAGTGCGAACCCTCGGAGATTTCCATGTCAATCGGGCTTTAGAAGAAGTACGTAAAATCGCGGAGCGGCCTGGTTTCTATGCGCCGCAACAATTTGATAGCGAATGGAATGTCATTGAGAACTACGAGTGGCTTGGCAAAGAGATCCTTCGGGAGTTGCCGGCCAAGCCAGATCTTTTAGTTTCAGGCGTTGGGACCGGCGGTACCCTGGTTGGAGTCGGGAGAGCTTTTAAGGAGGTCAATGAAGCTTCGCTGAGTTATGCGTTAGAACCTTCCGAATCCTGCACCATCGCGTGCAGTGAAGTTGCTAAACATTTAATCGAGGGAATTTCCGATGGCTTTGTTCCGGGTATTATTGAACGCCATGCAAAGGAGATCGATGGCTTTGTTCATATCCATTCCGACGATGCGGTTGAAGAGACTAGACGCTTAGCCCGAACACATGGAATATTTGTAGGACCTTCTTCCGGCGCCCACATGTTGGCGGCAAAGCGCTTAAAGGTTGAACTTGGGGTAGAAACTGTTGTCACGATTTTTTGCGATGAGGGCGAAAAATATATTGCGGACTATTGGCTAAACGTTTAAAATTGAGTCTAAAAGGCTTGTATGGAGTTTGTTAGTTTTGCAGAAGTGATCTGAAAGTCAACTCCCACTCCTGCCATTGACCGCCATCTGCGCGAAGGCGTAAGTTTCTTTGCAGAGGCGGTGCGTCTCTCGGGAAGGAAATCATGGTTGAAATCTCTGAGAAAGATGCTCCAATTATCTGCAATCTCTGTCGTCGTAATCCCTGCATTTGCCCGCTTGAATTACTCTGACAGCCTTTATTTAATAAAGCTGGGCTGGAGAACCCCTAATCCAAGTGCTCTCTCGGCATGAGACATCACATTGATAAGAGGCTCCTCTTGATCTCGGCCGACCACAAAACCGAGTCCAACGGGTAACCCATCTACTAGACCCATTGGGATAGTGCCGATGGGTGTTCCGGCAACTGCGGGCACCGTTGAAATCCAAGTAGCTGTTCCAAAGTCATCACCGTGACCTAAAGTGCTGGTCCAGGCGGGTCCATAGGTGCAACCAATCAAGACATCCGCGCTTTCTAACCCAAGAGCTAAAACTTGGTTTGCCCATTGCAGGTTACGAGTTCGTTCCACTTCATACTCTGCGCCGCGTCCACCGAGTTGCAATGCCCTTTCAAAGAGCTCCTGACCGAAGTGAGCGAGTTCGGTCCCTGCGTGCTCACGGTTGAATTCAACGATATCTTGCAAGCTTTTTACCCGCACCCCTGAACGTCCGGCAAGATACTCCGCCATGCCAGAAACAATCTCATGGAGCATTACGTGGAGTTCATCTTCATCATTTGATTCTGCGGGCTGTGGAAGATTGAGCTCTATGATTTTAATTCCGGATACAGAGAGCGCTGCGACGGCTGATTCGAATAGAGCATTTACTCGGTCGTCTTTGGTAAACCATTCCTTAACAACCCCGACTCGCATCCCTGCTTCAGCCGTGGTGGCTCGTGTGTAGATTCGCTTATCGGTGAGGATATCGAGCAACAGCGCGGCTTGGCTGACAGTTTGGGCCATTGGGCCTGGAGTATCTTGACTGCGGCTGATCGGAATCATGGCATCCCGCGGGATACTTCCTACCGTTGGTTTGATGCCAACACAGCCATTTAGGGAGGCCGGACAGATAATCGAGCCATCTGTCTCGCTACCAATCGCCCATTGCGTTAAATTGGCGGCAACGGCTGCGCCAGAGCCTGAGGATGAACCACCGGCGCTTTGTGTGTGCTTCCACGGATTTGCGGTTAATCCTCCAACCGCCGACCAACCACTTGTGGAGCGGTCTGATCTGATATTTGCCCACTCCGATAAATTTGTGGCTCCAATGATGATCGCACCAGCGGCGCGTAGCCGCGTTGCAATTGTTGAATCACGAACCACTGGGGTATTGGCTAATGCCAACGATCCGGCCGTAGCGGGGAGGCCAATGGCTTCAATATTGTCTTTGATGAGAATGGGGATCCCCGCAAGGGGCAAAGATACATTTGACCTATCGTGCTCGCCCGCTTGTTCGAGTGCGTCTGGAGCTACTGCCAGCACTGACTTAAGTTCATAGCCCGAGTGATCGATTGATGTGATTTTATCGAGCGCGGCTTCCACCATCTGGGTTGCTTTCATAGGCGGAACTCTTACCTACCTGGCAACTCTTCGCAAGGCAAAAAAAGTAGGCAACGCCAGACTTTCCAGGGTTGCCTACTCTTTGTTCAGGTTTAGGGTTTAAGCGGAAACTGTTGCAGTAGCGATTGCAGATATCTCGATTTCGAGCTTTACATTCTCGGAAACCAAGAGACCACCGGCCTCGAGTGCAGCGTTCCAAGTGAGACCGAAATCCTTGCGATTGATCTCGGCAACGCCCTCGAAACCGAAGCGAGCATTGCCATAAGGATCTGTGGCTGTCCCGGTGAATTCGAATTCGATCGCGATTGGCTTTGTCACATCTTTAATTGTCAGATTTCCTTCAACGATGGCCTTATCGGTACCGGCATCTTTGATAGATGTCGAAGCAAAGGTGAGTTTTGGGAAGTTGGCTGAATCAAAGAAATCAGGGGAGTTCAGATGAGCGTCGCGGTCCACATTGTTGGTGTCGATAGAGCTGGCGGTCATTTCAATGTGAAGTTCGGCGCTGCCGTCTTGAACTGTGCCGGAACCAGAATATTCGTTGAATGAACCACGTACTTTAGAGACCATTGCGTGGCGTACGCTAAAGCCGATTCGGCTGTGTTTTGGATCAATAGTAAAGGTGCCTGTTGGGAGTGTTGAAAGTACTGACATTTTCTTCCTTTGTTAGTTGGTGATATCACGTTACGTGGTGGAAGCGAACTATAGGTGGATTTAATTGAAATTTCAACTAAACCAGTTTACCGTTCTTTGACCTCTTGCTAACAACTCGCGTTAGCGAGCTGGTCGCAAGTAAATCTGACAGGTGGACCCTGGCTGGTTAATATCTCCTTATGGAAATAATTGAGTTTAAGCCCACGACGCAGGAGCTGGCTTACACCTTTGGAGGATGTGCACCACGCCTCACTATTAAACCTGGCACCGCGGTACGACTATGGACTCAAGATGCCTTCAACAACACCATACAGACCGTAGATGATCTCTCCAGTGAAAAAGTCGATATGCGTTTTGTAAATCCCCAGACCGGCCCTTTCTACATCGAAGGAGCGGAACCAGGGGATGCGCTAGCAATTCATATCGTTGACATGAAGCCCGCTCGTTCTTATGGCATCTCTTCGACAATCCCGTTCTTTGGAGGGCTGACCTCTACCGATCGCACCGCAATGCTGCAAGAACCATTGCCGGATACCACGTGGGTTTACGAGGTGAATACTGAGCGCCAGACGGTCGGCTTTGAGGCTCGTTATGGGGATATGAAAATTGAATTTCCGATCGAGTGCATGTTTGGAACTATTGGGGTAGCCCCTGCGGGCAATGAGGTGCGCTCTGCTCTGGTTCCCGAGCGTTTTGGTGGAAATATGGATTCACCTGAAGTTCGCAAGGGTTCAACTGTTTATCTTGGTGTCAACGTTGAAGGAGCGCTCTTCTCCATCGGTGATGGTCACTACCGCCAAGGCGAGGGGGAGGCTTGCGGGACTGCAGTTGAGGGTGCGATGGATGCGATTATTATTATTGATCTGATCAAAGGAGCAGCGCCGGCTTGGCCACGTATAGAAGATGATCAGTTCTATATGACCGTTGGATCTTCTCGTCCTATGGAAGATTCTTGGCGAATCGGTCAACTCGAACTCGTGCGCTGGTTCCAGGAGCTTTATGGTCTGCATCAACTGGACTCTTATCAACTGCTTTCGCAGATAACTAAGGCCCCTATTGCGAATGTTGTTGACGCCAATTTTAGCGTTGTCATCAAAGCGGCAAAGGATCTGGTTCCTCATGCCTTAGCTTTTAAAGGAATGCACGAAAGTCTGCGCGAACGCGCAAAGGGGCTCTCCCTGTAAAAGCAGTTCCAATATTCAAGATGGAATATCTCGCATGTTGCGGGTATTTATTCCTCTCTTTGGTTACAGTTCGCGCAACAGCGCAGCGCTGCGGCTGACCAAAGGAGAATCATGAGCAATTCAGATAACCAACTTGCGAGAAACGCCATTGGTTTACGTGAAGTAGTTTTCCAATCGATCTGTTCCATGGCGCCAGGTGCGGCAATCGCAGCATCTATTCCATTTGGCTCACCGCTTGCTGGTGGAGCCTTGCCGTTAGCGGTGGTGTTTGCATTCATTGGCATTCTCTTCACCGCTTCAAGCATCGGACAGCTAGCCAAGCACATTCCTGCTGCTGGTTCAGTTGCTACCTACTCCGCCATCGGACTTCGCCCGTGGGTGGGTTATCTCGTCGGATGGGCTTACGCCGCCGTCGAAATCCTGATCGTTCCCCTGGTCATGCTTCAACTGGGCTATACCGTTGCCGGCGAATGGAATTCAAACTCCAAAGGCTTCCCACTCTCGTCATGGTGGGTTTTCATGACTCTGGGTACCTTGATTGTCTCTTACCTCGTTTACCGTGGAATTGGCACCTCAGCCAGGGTGGGAACATGGCTTGGATTCTTTGAGATCACAGTTTTTGTGGCACTTGGTATCTTCCTCGTAATCAAGGCCGGTCATCACAACACCCTTTCGGTATTCACGACTCAGCATGCAAATGCTAAGGGCTTTCATGGATGGTCCGGGGTCATAGCCGGTTCAGTCTTTACCCTTCTCGCCTTCTCTGGCTTTGAAGCTGCCGCCCCCCTTGCTGAGGAATCCAAGGACCCACGCAAGAACGTCCCTAAGGCAATCATGATCGCAACCTTTTCTATCGCTGCGGTCTACATTTTTACAACGTATGCAGCGACCGTGGCATTTGGCCCAGAAAAGTTCTTTAATTTTGCCGCGGATAACAATGGCAATCCTTGGGACCATCTGGCCCGTGGAATTTCAAGCCTCATGTACGTCTTAATCCTATTGGCCATTGTTAATTCAACGATTGCCAACGCCAACGCCGGTGCTAATGTCTTCACACGCACCGCATTTGCTTTTGGTCGTGTTGGAGCATTTCCAAAATGGATGGGCGCTCTTGATCCAAAGTATAAGTCACCGAAGAATGCCCTGATGGTGCAACTGATCGTTGGACTTGCCCTTGGTTTAGGTCTGGGCTTTAAATACACCCCACAAGTTGCTTTTGGAATTGTGGCCACGGGCTTGGTTGTGGTTGTAGTTATTGTTTACATGATGGCCAACTTGGCCTGCATCGGTTACTACATCAAGCACCGCAAGGAAGAGCGGCGATTGTTCTTGCACCTTTTTGTGCCTGCCCTGGGTTTCCTGTTCTTGATCCCAGGCTTCTTGAACGCCGCTGGAATCACTGGAATTCCGGGCTTAAGCTTCATTGTTTCACTAGCCGCCCCGCTCTCCTACGCCGCATACGCGATGGGAATTTGGATGCTTATCGGCGTCGCCACCCTCTTCTATCTCAAGGCTAAAAACCCCCAGGCGATTGCAGAAGTGGCAACGGTTCATATTGAGTAATTAAAGTTTCGGTATTGCACTCTCTATAAATGCTGTAACACATTTGCGAACGTCGGCCTCCGTATGCTCCGCGGAAAGTTGAATTCGAATCCTGGCCTTTCCCATTGGAACGACTGGATATGAGAAGGCAACTGCGTGTATTCCATGTTCGTGTAACCCTGTCGCAACTCGAAGGGCCTCAACTTCGGTTGCGAACATCACCGGGACAATCGGGTGTTCCCCAGGGAGCAAGGTAAAGCCTGCATGGGTCATCAACTCCCTAAAGAGTTGCGCATTCGACTTTAACTGCGCACGAGCCTTTTCTCCCGCAGCGACCAGTTCCAGAGCTTTGAGGGAGCCAGAAACTACCGAAGGGGGGACGGAGTTCGAAAATAAGTATGGCCTCGCCTTCTGGCGCAAGATATCTACGATCTCGCTCCTGGCGCTGATATAGCCACCAGAAGCGCCTCCTAACGCTTTTCCTAGTGTCCCAGAGATGATGTCGAGCCGATCGGTCACTCCAAAATGTTCAGGAGTGCCCGCACCGCTCATCCCCATAAATCCAACAGCGTGTGAGTCATCCACCATCACCATGGCCTGATATTTTTCTGCGAGATCGCAAATTTCGGGAAGAGGTGCCAGGGAACCGTCCATAGAAAATACGCCATCTGTCACAATCATGCGCCGGCGAGCGGATTGAGCGGCAATTAATTGGATTTCTAGATCCGCCATATCGCGATTTTTATAGCGAAAGCGTTGGGCTTTAGAGAGTCGGATTCCATCGATGATCGAGGCGTGGTTCAGTTCGTCAGAGATGATGGCATCTTCTGTTTTCATAAGGACTTCGAAGATCCCGCCATTGGCATCAAAACAAGAGGGGAAGAGAATTGTCGCTTCTTGGGAGAGGAAGGTACTTAACTTCGCTTCGAGTTCGAGGTGGAGATCCTGGGTGCCACAGATAAATCTGACACTCGATAATCCGTACCCGTGCTCGTCCAAGCTAGATTTTACTGCTTGAATGATTGCGGGGTGGTTAGAAAGTCCAAGGTAATTATTGGAGCAGAAGTTGAGAAATTCCTGCCCATCAATAGTGATGTGCGAACCTTGAGCCGAAGTAATTTTCACTTCGCTTTTGGTCATCCCTGCTCGCTCAATCTCGTGTAGTTCATGCTGTAACTCTGCTCTTACCTCGCTAATCATCTTAACTCCAATCTAGAACAACTTTGCCGGCGCTTGCCCGGTTGGCGATTTCAAACCCTTCCTCCCATTGGGAGTAAGGCAACTTATGGGTAATAACGGGGGAGATCTCTAGCCCCTTTTTAATCATTGCGGTCATCGCGTACCAAGTTTCAAACATTTCGCGGCCATAAATTCCTTTAATGGTGATCATATTTGTAATCACTTTGACCCAATCAATCTCGATGGAGTTAGTGGGCAACCCTAGGAGTGCGATGCGGGCACCGTGGCCGAGGACTTCTAGAATCTGGGGCAGAGCCGTAGAGCTCCCGCTCATCTCAAAGGCGATATCAAAGCCCTCGGTCATACCCAGCATCTGCATTACATCACGTAAATTTTCCTTCTGGATATTTACCGCGACATCTACTCCCATAGTTCGTGCCAGTTGAAGGCGATCCTCTGATATATCTGTAATTACGATGTATCTAGCGCCAACAAACCTTGCTACTTGAGCCGCCATTAAACCAATCGGGCCAGCACCAGTGATAAGTACATCTTCGCCCACGAGCGGAAAAGAGAGCGCGACGTGAACCGCGTTGCCTAGGGGATCGAAGATCGCTGCCAAATCGAGATCAATGCCGGGGTCGTGTTTCCATACATTTGATTCTGGCAGACATATGTACTCTGCGAAAGCTCCATCGCGGTTCACTCCAATGCCAATCGTATTCATGCAAAGGTGTCGCCTTCCAGCGCGACAGTTGCGGCAGAGGTTGCAGACGATATGTCCCTCGCCAGAGGCGATATCGCCCACCTTTACGCTCGTGACCTCAGTTCCAACTTCGACAACTACGCCACTAAATTCGTGGCCTGGAGTGAGAGGAAGAGTAATTGTCTTTTGGGCCCATTCATCCCAGCTCTTTATATGGAGGTCGGTACCACAAATACCCGTCCGCAGCACGCGAATTTTTACTTCTTGAGAAGTAGGTGAAGGCTCTGGTAAGTCGACTAGAACAAATCCAGCGCCCTCTTCTAACTTACGCAAAGCCTTCATGACGACTCCTTTAATTACGAAGAGTCTACTTCCCTTGAGTGGCCAGTCCCGTGCCTACATAGGCATAGTTTCGAAAACTCGAATTCCAGCGGCATTTGGACAGCTTTTTGCAAAGGTCACCGCCTGCGCCAGATTCTCAGCGTTTATCAAGGAGTATCCGCCAACTAGATCGGTAAACGAGTTCAATTCAGTCGCTGCATCCCCCTTCACCAGCGTCCCCCCTTGAATGGGATTTCCGACATCCACGAGATGCTCTCCAATTGATCCAAACCAGGCCATCCAGTCATCCATCGAATCAGAACTGTGATCTGCGCTCGCGTTGTATACGAATAGAAACTTCTTCATCTCTTCTCCTTTTTAAGTTGCTTCTTAAATTCGATTGTCTGCGCATAATTTTCCAGTGATTCGGCTCCGCCGTCCCAATGTGCTTGAAATTGGTTTATCCAATTTTGGATGCCCCGCATCGATGCGCGATTAAGTGTTAGGAAGGTGGTTCTCCCTGACTTTTTTCTTGTGACCATGCCAGCTTTTACGAGCAGGTTGATATGTTTGTGGATTGCCTGCAGCGAAAGATCGCGCTGCAATGCTAGTTCGCTAATGGAGGCTGGTTGTAGGCTCAATGAGTAGATGATCTCTCTGCGATGCACATTTGCCATTGCGTCAAAAATCAGGTCAAGTTCTTTGGGCTTCGAATCGGCTTTCATCAACACTTAACTTAAAGGTTAAGTGTTGTGGCGTCAAGGGGTTAGCAGATCTGCTTTTTCGTAAGGGGTGCGGGTGTGGAAATGTTAAGGGATTTTAGAATCTCGGTGGCGGCGGAAGTGAGACAGTAATACGCCCACTTTCCGCGTTGGGTGCGTTCCAGGAGGCCGGCTTCAACGAGAATTCGCAAGTGGTGACTGACGGTACCTTGAGTTAGTCCGGTATTGGGGGTCAGGTCACAGACACATGCCTCGGCGTTGGCGCTTCGAACTACATTTACAATTAGTTCTAGCCGCGTTGGATCACCCATCGCCTTGAATTGCAAGGCCAGCACCGTTATCTCCACTGGAGACTTGGTGAGCACAACTGCTGCCGACATAC
>ENA-OBIO01001306-OBIO01001306.1-metagenomes-genome-assembly--contig:-NODE-1306-length-10208-cov-2.88368_pt1 | contig 10208 bp, 8 predicted proteins | sample MGYA00153383_OBIO01 | MGnify analysis MGYA00153383 | reverse complement strand
AAAAAAAATCCCCATCAACTATTTTGATGGGGATTTTTAGTTTAGGATTAATACTACAAATTTCCAGTTACTGAATAATGATTTTTTGTGAATTGACTTTTTCTACGCTCTGCTTTAGCTGTAATACTAAGGAATGAACCGCTTATACCAATATTCGTTCTAAAACATCCAAATAAACTCATTTTTTTTCACCTCACGCTTAGGCGTGATCAAAAATTAGTTCCGTAGATCAGACTGATAATAGATTAAAAAATAATATTTTTTTGTGGATAGTTAATTTTAAGACAATAAAAATTAATTCCTATTTAGCTATGTAAATACTATCTATTCCAACTCTCAAACTATCAATTAGTGTTTGATGGATTATAGTATCGTTAGTTTTTTCTTGAGGATAAATATCATTGAAGTACATACTTAAATCTATGTTTTTATTTTTTGGAATTTTAAACTGGTAACTATGTTTTTCTGGATTTGATAGTTTATCGCCAATTAACCAGGCATTAAATGTTCTAAGTGTAATCACATTGGTTTCTAAATATTTTGCAAATGCTGATAAATTTGTGATTGAAGAATCTACTTTAATAATTTTAAAACTCGGAAAATTTGCCGATTTTTTAAATTTAGTATTGATGCCAAAATGTTTTGGATTAGATAATAATGTTTTGAATGCCAGAATACGGTAAATAAAACTCCCTGTCTCATTATTTAGTAATAGATCGTAATAATTATCGGTGTCTTGTTTTTTTAAAGCCTTTTGTATTCCTCCAATGCCAACATTATAAGCAGCCGCTGATAGTGTCCAATTATGAAAATAATGGTAAGCGTCTTTAAAGTGCTTACAAGCCGCCACCGTTGCCTTTTCAACGTCGTTGCGCTCATCCACTTCTTGGTTTACTATTAAACCATAACCTTGCGCTGTATTGGGCATTAATTGCCAAAAGCCAGTTGCACCCATTGGAGATACAACATTTGATAAATGACTTTCAATTACCGCAATGTATTTAAAATCATCCGGAATGCCTTCCCTTTTTAAGATGGGTTCAATTAAAGGAAACCATTTACTAGCTTTTTGAAATAGTATAAGTGAAGAGTTTTTCCAAGATTTATTGCCAAAAAATTCTTGTTCTAAGCTCTCTTTTATTTCATAATCGTTTTGTGGAACTAATTCGCCTGCAAAATCTAATTTTGATGGAATGTTTAAACCTAATACTCTAAAATTACTATCACTATAATCACTTTCTGAATGCTGAATTTTGAAAAACAATAATTTGAAAAACAAAATCAAAATAATAAGTGTAAATACACTCAACCCTAATTTTTTATAAAAGGTTAAGGGTTGTCGAAAAGATTTTAATATCCAAACAGATATATTCACTTACGTTTTATTATCGTATTGAGATATAAAGATAAGAAAGTGATGGCACAAAACACAATTGAAATAATAACCCAAGTTAAATTGTAGTTTAAAATTATATTTAAAGCGAGCGATAATCCAACCAAGGCTATTGCAAAAAACAAAATCGCAATCCTTTTTTCAGTAATACCTTTAAAAAATAAGTGATGGGTTGTGTGATCCTTTCCTCCAACAAAAGGAGACTGTCCGCGTTTTAATCGGTTAATGGTAACAGTAATCGTATCTGTTAAAGGTAAAATAAATACTAAAGATACAACTGTAAATCCCATTAAAGCAGGATTAACACAATACCAACTACCACTTATTAACGAGGATGAATTCCAGCAATATTCAATACCAACTATTGCCAAAAAAGAACCTAAAAACTGGCTGCCTGTGTCTCCCATAAACATTTTTGAAGGATGCCAGTTATAAACTAAAAACCCTAACAATGAGCCTAGCACTCCTAATGATAATATTGGCAATGGTGATATGATTGAATGAAGATTAAGATTAATGGCGATGATAAAAAATAAAATTACAATAGATACGGTAGTAGTTATGCCATCCATATTGTCAAGCATATTAATAGAGTTCATTAAGCCTATTACCCAAAATAAAGTAAGTGTAAAATTATATGCTTCCTCTGTAAAAATATTTATTTTAGTCCCGGTAAAATATAACACCAAGCCACAAATGAGCTGAGTAATGAATTTTAATAAAGGTTGAGTATTATAAGCATCGTCTGCTAATCCCATTAAAAAGGCCAACGTACAAACTAAAAGAATTCCTATTTCCTTTAAATTATTATAATGTAAAGGAAGTATGTTATTTATAAAATTAAGTATGATAAACGTAATTAAAAAAATAACAAAAAATGAAATACCTCCGAGTGAAGGTTTTATAGATGGATTCCAACGAATTTCTTTTTGTTGCGATTGTCTTACGCCTAATGTTTGCGAAAATTTTAGGAGTATGGAATTTATTAGTAATGAAAATATAAATGCAATCCCTAAAGAAAGCACAACAAATAATAAGTTATTGTTTTCGAAAAACTCCATTTAAAACGGACTATTAAATTCTTTAAATGGAGTTCCCATCATATCTTTCTCAGATAATACAGGGTTTACAATATTCCAATTAATATTTAAATCTTTATCGTTCCATAACACTGTGCCTTCTGATGCTTTATTATATAAATTAGAACACTTATAAGAGAAAACAGTATGATCATTTAGCGTTAAAAACCCATGCGCAAACCCTGGCGGAATATAAAACATGGTTTTATTTTCCGCTGTTAATTCAATACTAACATGTTGCCCATAGGTAGCTGAATTTTTTCTAATATCCACAGCAATATCTAACACAGCCCCATTAATTACCCTAACTAATTTGCCTTGAGCGAAAGGGGGTGCCTGAAAATGAAGCCCTCTAAGTACACCTGAATTTGATAGTGATTGATTATCTTGAATAAAGTTCACATCTATACCATGTTGTTTAAAAACACCTTCATTATAGCTTTCAAAAAAATATCCTCTCGCATCTTCAAAAACTTTTGGTTTTATAATAAGTAAATCTTTTATATGTGTTTCTATTACTTCCATAATTTAGAGAATCGTTTTTTGCTTTTTGCTTTATCATCCGAATAATAACCACTGCCGTAACCGTAGCCATAACCATATCCGTAACCATAATTGTATCCGTATGTATTTCTGGATGTATCTACGCCATTTAATATGATTGATAAGTTTTTAATATTGCCTTCATGCATTAATTTATCTAAAATTTGAACAAAGTTGTTTTTTGAATAATCAGCTCTAAATACATAAATAGGAAAATCTGCTTTCTTAATCGTTGTAATACCGTCTGTTACCAATCCAATAGGAGGATTGTCGAATACAATATAGTCATACATTAATTTCAATTCAGCAATCATTTCATCTAATCGTTTGCTGATAATTAATTCGGAAGGATTTGGTGGTATCGGTCCTGCTGTTATATAATCTAAATTAGGAAAATGACTTTTATTGATGCATTCTTCAATCGTGGTTAAGCCTGTTAAAATGGTGCTCATGCCAGTTTCGTTAGATACGCCAAACCCTTTATGTATTTTTGGTTTACGCATATCCAAATCTAAAAGAATTACTTTTTTGCCAGTATAAGCTAAAATGCCTGATAAATTGAGAGCCACAAAGGTTTTTCCTTCACCAGATATAGAAGACGTTAACGCAATAATTTTAGAACCTTCACTGTTATTAATAAACTGCATATTAGAGCGAATATTTCTAAAAGCTTCTGCTATTAAAGACTTTGGGTTTTTATCAACGACCAATTGAGAAACAGGCACATCACTTTCGTAGTAAGGGACAATCCCTAAAACAGATACCGAAGCATTAATGTGTTTTGTGATGTCATTTACTGAGGTAATGGTATTATGTAAAAAATAACGAATAAAAATTACAAGTAACGATAATAATAAAGCTGATAGTACTGCAATTATCATCGAGTTTTTTTTATTTGGTGATACTTTTGCTCCATCTTTAATGGCTTTTTCTAAGATCACATTTTGTGATACAAACCCAGCTTTTGATATCGAAAACTCAGTTTTTCGTTCAAGTAGCATGGTATAATATTTCTCACTAATACTAAATAAGCGCATTAAACGGGCATGTTCCATGTCTTCATCAGGTGCTCGTTCGTATTTACTTTTAAACTCTGATGATTTTGCCATCAGGTTAGTATACTTTGATTTGTATTTCAATCGAATGGCATTTAAGCTTTCAATTAATAATTTTTTTTGAGTCTCTATATTGAAATTGATTTGTTTAATGTTTTCGCTTTGGGTAGTAACTTGATATAATAAATTTTCTTTTTCAAGTAATAATTTTTGAATGCCTTGCGTATATTCCCTGATAGAACTTTCATACTCCGTACCTGCAATTAATGAAATGAGTTGATAGGTATCAATACTTTTGTTTTTAGCGATGTTAGCTTGTAATTCTGCCAATAGCTTTTCTTCCATTTCTACCTTTAGCATTTCATCTTCTAAACTATTAATACGCATCATATTAGCGCTAAGCACAACGTCTTTGTCGGTATAATTTTTTCCTTTTCTAAAATCTTGTAAATTATTTTCAGATTCTTTAAGCGATTCGTAAACTTTTTTAAGTTGATCATCGATAAACGTAATAATGCTTTTAGAGCTCTCACTTTTACGCTCTACATCAAATGATAAATATTCTTCAGAAACTATATTTACCAAGTCTTTTGCTTTATTAGCATTAACATCTTTTACTGTGATTAAAATAGTTTTAGCAGCTTCGTTTATTAGTTTGATTTCTAATTTAGATTGTAGTTCAGCAGTAACATCGTCTACATTATTAATTAAAAAATAAGCCTTATTGTTTTCGGATAATGTATTTTGAATTTGATTCTTTTCAAATAGAGAATTGAGAGTCACGCTTAAATCAAAATAATTAGAATTAACCACGTTGTTAGTTGAAAAAGGTATGGTATAAGATTTACCTTCTGCTATGTAGTTTAGAGTTCCTGAATTTAAATTATTAAAGGTGATGTAAATCTTCACACCATAAACACTATTTTTTTTAATATTAAATTTTATAAAATAGGGAGATGATTTATAGAGCTCGTTACTTTTAAAGGTGCCTTCATTAAAATAACTTACTTGCACATTTGATTTTTCTACTACCCTTTTTAAAAATATTTTTGAGCGAATTTGTTCAATAGCTTCAGCCATTTTATTGGTAGCCCCTTCTGTTGCCCCTATTTGTAATATTTTTGATGCTTCATTATTATCATTAATCTGAATAACAGTTGAAGATTGATAAATGGGCTGACTATATCTTAGGTATACAAATGCAGCGCTTAGGCAAATGATAAAGAAAACGGCAACTATCCATAAACTCTTTTTTAGTATATAAAAAATTAACCCTAAATCTAGTTCACTACTAAATTTAGATACCCGTTCTCGGTAACTATCAATGCCACTATCTGATTGAGGTTGTATCACTTTATTTTCTTACAAATAAGGTATATATTAAAATCGTAGATGTTAACAACGAAATAATAGGCGCTATTTCCGCTACTAACGTCTTTGCTAATCGATATCTAGGCTCTACGTAAATAATATCATTAGCTAATACTACTGAGTTTCCGGCGGCTATTCCTTCTATTTTTGATAAATCCATTAAATATACTTTAGGCTTTACAGAACCATCGTTTCTGATAAGTTTAACTTTATATGCTTTACCATCCTCTGAAATTCCGCCCGTCAAAGCCAATGCCTCTATAACAGTTGTATTGTTATTAGTTAAATTTAAAACTTTAGCAACACCTCCATTTCCTGGAAATACAATGACACGCTTGTTGGTTACTTTAACAGTTACGTATGGTTTTACATAAAACTTATCATAAATATCTTCTAAGTAAACTTCGGCTTCACGAATCGTTAAGCCAGATATCTTTACCTTGCCTGCTAAAGGGAGTTTAGTGGTGCCGTCTCTATCCACTATATAATCTAAATCTAACCTAAAATTTGCTGTTGAATTAGCTAAATCGATGATTTTAAAACCATCATTCGAGAAAATACGAACTTGTAAAACATCATTGCCTTCTATCCTATAGTCTTGCTTAGTTAACGAATCGGCAAGTTTGTCATACGTATAATCTCTAGGCGTTTTAAGCATTAAGTTAGAACGGAAAATTTTACAAGATGAAAAAGAAATGGCTACTAATAAAATCAGAGAATAATGTATAAAGCGCATAAGTTTAGGTTAATACACAAAGTTAATATTTATTGGCTAATTTCAAAAAATTGAGCCTATTTAAGTAATTGTTGATAAAGCAATCGCATATCTGTTACCAAACGCGTATAACTAAACTTTTGCAACGCCCATTCAGTGCCTTTCTCAGCCTGTTCAGCATTTATTTCATAATTGTTACAAGCTGATAATAGATTAGTGCAAAATTTGTCTTTGTCTGCAACGATTGATAGTAAGCCGCAATCCGGATGCAACACATCTTCAATGCCTCCAACGTTGGTTGATACTACATATTTCCCTGCTGCCTGCGCCTCAATAATACTGACGGGTGTTCCTTCATTTAATGAAGTAAGTGCCACAAGATCCAGGCCGTGCAAAGCCCAATCTACATTGGTAATCCATGATGTAAAAATAACATCTACGTCATCTGTTGGATTTGTAGAATATGATACTCGCCATTTTTTACAGGTTTCCATAATGGAATGCTTAGTGGCTCCATCGCCTATTATAAAGGCTTTAAAAGAAGGCGCTTGGTTTTGTTTAAGATAAGCAATTGCTTCAATAAATAAATCGTGATTTTTGATTGGCGCTAAACGACCGATAATTCCTATAGCTAACTGGTTTTCGCTTAAATTATATTTTTCGCGAAACTCTTTTCTGTTTTGTTCTTTGTTGATCGTGAATTTAGTTAAATCAAATCCCAATGGTACAACGTGTATTTTTTCTTTTGGTGCAATATGAAAGATATCTGATAATTCTAATTTTTGTTTATGACTGATTGCTATGATTGCTGTTGATTTTCGGGCCAAGTAGCGTTCTATTAGTTTATAGAAATTCGTTTTTAATTTTCCGAAATAGGAGTGAAACACATGACCATGAAATGTATGAATGATAATTGGAACCTTACAATGAATGGCTGCTAAACGACCAATAGCGCCAGCTTTGGAAGCATGTGTGTGAACAATGTCAGGATTAAATTCACGAATAATTTTTTTAATTTCTTTATAAGCGGCGTAATCTGCTTTTAAATTTAGTTCTCTTTGAAATTGTTTTAATACTAAAGGTTTTAATCCTAAGTTTTGAGGAATATACAACGAACTATCTTCGCCCTCCTCTTCAGGCCCACCAACCAAAAGGGTTTCGTAATCTGGCTCTAAATATTTAGATAAGTAACTCACATTATATGTGATACCTCCAATATTAAAACGATTGATAATTCTAAGTACTTTTTTAGCCATGTAATTCCTTCAACTTACAATATTAATTGATGTATAACTCTGTAGACAAGTGTTTAAAGTCAATGCCATCAAAGTTTCCGGAGCTCATCATTAATAACACAGAGTCTTTTAATGATTGTGATTTTAAATAATCTACTAACGTTTTACTTTCGGTAAATACTTTTAAATCTTTACGATTAAAATAATGCATGACCTGTTCGGGCGAAATCGCTTTTAGTTTTTTATGTTCGATGGTGTGTGGATTGAAGTATACAATAGCCTCGTCAGCGTCATTCATAGCGCCATTGTACTCCGCTAAAAACGTTTCATTTAAACTACTGAATGTATGTAATTCCATACAAGCAATTATTTTACGATTATCAAATTGATGTTTTACCGCTTGAGTCGTGGCTTTGAGCTTGGATGGTGAATGTGCAAAATCTTTATAAAACGAAAAATGCTCGTTTTTGAATACAAGCTCTAATCGCTTTGATGCTCCAGTAAAGGATTGTACGGCTTCATAAAATTTTGCGTCGTTTATTCCAAGTTGATTACAGACTAAACGAGCGGCATTTAGGTTTAATAAATTATGATTTCCGAAAATTTGTAATGGAATATTAGTTCCGTTTTCTTCAATGTAAGTAATGCCATTTTTGATATGATGTTTCGGGATATCATAAGCCATTTTTGTAATATGGTTCGTAAGCCCTGATTTTTCAGCTACTTTGCATAATTCTGCATCAGAATGGCAATAAAATAAATAGCCATTGGGTTCAATTAAATTCACAAATTGTTCAAACTGACTCACATAATTTTCAAACGTAGGAAACACATTAATATGATCCCATGCAATACCACTTAATATTGCGATGTTTGGTTTGTATAAATGAAATTTTGGGCGCCTATCAATGGGTGATGCTAAATACTCATCACCTTCAATAATCGCTATTGGCGCATCTTTTGTTAATTTTACCATGGTAGAAAAACCTTCTAACTGAGCACCAACCATATAGTCGGTATCTATTTTATGGAAATTCAACACATGTAAAATCATAGCCGTAATGGTAGTTTTACCGTGACTTCCGCCAATTACCACACGCGTTTTATTTTTAGTGGCTTCGTAAATATATTCGGGATAAGAATATACTTTTAATCCTAACTCCTTTGCTCTGATTAATTCAGGATTATCCTCGCGAGCGTGCATTCCTAGTATGATGGCATCTATATCAGACGTTATTTTTGCTGGAAACCATCCTATTTCAGCAGGTAAAATATTGGCGTTTTTTAAACGCGTTTTTGAGGGTTCATTTATTTCATCGTCGCTACCAGTAACGTTAAATCCCTTTTCGTGTAAAGCCAAAGCCATATTATGCATGGCACTTCCGCCAATAGCAATCAAATGTACGCGCATAGTGTTGTTGTTTTATACGAAGTAAGGGGTTTTACTTATAAAATGTGCGCTAAAAATTATCCATTTTAAACAACGGTTTGTTAAATGATGTTGCGGATTTTATGAAAAAAGAGAATAAAAAAAGCCTCTGCAATAGCAAAGGCTTTGTCGGGGTGGCCATCACGCTATAGCGTGAGAACTGACGGCTTAAATACTGTATTCAATATTATTTCGTTCTAAATAACGTTTAGAGCCATTTTTCTTTATTTGTTTTTCGAGTTTTAAAGCTTCAGATTTAAGTTCAATATCAAAATATTTGATGAGTCGCCACGGAATTCCTTTTTTTGAAAAATGGTTTTTACCTTCATTATGAAGTAAAAGCCGTTGCTCTATATCACTGGTAAATTCCGTGTAAAATTTCTCCAAAGAATCACTATATAAAATATATACTTTAAACATCATAAAAAAAGCCTCTGCAATAGCAAAGGCTTTGTCGGGGTGGCCAGATTCGAACTGACGGCCTCCACGTCCCAAACGTGGCGCGATACCGGGCTACGCTACACCCCGTTTTTTACAGCGTTTGTTAGTGTACTAACTCATTTTGTAAAAACAGTCCGCAAATATATACTTTTTTTTAATTCACACTTCATTTACTAAAAAAAATATTGTTTTTTTATTTTTAGACTACACTTTATAATTCGAAATGATGATTAATTTGTATTGTTTTGTAATGTATTCTACTATTTTATTACGTCTAAAATCCCTTTAAACACGGCTATTTTTACTAATGCTACGTTTTATAGCAATCATTTGCTTTAATTTCCATTTAGATTTGTAAAGAATTTGTGTGTCAAAAGTTTTAAACAGCGTTAAACATTCAAACTTAAAATTTGTAACTTAAACAATAAAATAAATATCATGGCAAAGAAAGTATCAGAAGACACAATTGAAGCAGTAGACAGAAATGCTGCTAGTAGCGAAAAATTAAAAGCGTTACAATTAACCTTAGATAAATTAGAAAAAACCTACGGTAAAGGAACCATTATGAAATTAGGCGATAGCGTTATTGAACCTATTGATTCTATTTCTACTGGTTCTTTAGGATTAAACATTGCTTTAGGTATTGGTGGATTACCTCGTGGACGTGTAGTTGAAATATACGGACCTGAATCATCTGGTAAAACAACATTAGCTATTCATGCTATTGCAAGTGTACAACGTGCCGGTGGTATCGCTGCTATTATTGATGCGGAACATGCATTTGACAGATCCTATGCTGAGAAATTGGGTGTAGATACAAAGAGTTTATTAATATCTCAGCCAGATAACGGTGAACAAGCTCTTGAAATTGCTGATAATTTAATTCGTTCAGGTGCTGTGGATATTGTTGTAATTGACTCGGTTGCGGCATTAACGCCAAAAGCTGA
>ENA-OBIO01001305-OBIO01001305.1-metagenomes-genome-assembly--contig:-NODE-1305-length-10209-cov-4.4349_pt1 | contig 10209 bp, 12 predicted proteins | sample MGYA00153383_OBIO01 | MGnify analysis MGYA00153383 | reverse complement strand
AACGTGATCCAGCTGCCCTCTGCATCGAGTGGCCAGCGGCATCCGTCACGAATATCGCGAACCATGCGCCCTCACGCGCTCCATAACCGGGCGGGATGCTGGAGCCGGCTCCGCAATAACTGTGCACAACCACAAGCCGGTGGTCGGGAGACGTACGGCGCGGGCATCCGATTCCAGCCGGGCGTCGAGCGAGACGTCGGTTTGGTCATGCCCACGGGTACCAGTCAACGCCCTCTCGGTCTATTCCCAGCGGAATTGAACCGATTCGGCGCGGGGTTCGCATGAACAGGTGACAGGCTCATGAAGTTGCATGCCACCTATCGCCAGAGGAACAGCCAATGACCGAACCAACATCTCTCACCCGCCGCGCTCTCATCAGCGCCGGAAGCGCCACTGTCGTCGGAGCGGGAGTTCTCGCGCTTGCTGCCTGCAGTTCGCCCGCAGCGAGCGGATCCGGCAGCGAATCCGGTTCGGTTTCGCAGGCACCGAAAATCGCCGCAGGCACAGCAGTCACCAAGCTGTCCGACATCCCGGTCGGAGGCACGAAGTTGGCCAAAATCGGCGACGTCACTGTAGTCCTTGCACAGCCGACCGCCGGAAAAGTTGTGTGCTTCAATGCGATCTGCCCCCACCAGGGATGCTTGGTCGGTGCAGCGGCAAAGGACTACGACTGCCCCTGCCACGGATCCAAGTTCAACGCGGAGACCGGAGCTGTGCTCGCCGGGCCGGCCGTAACGGGTCTTACAGCCATCAAAGTGACAGTATCCGGGGACTCTGTCGTGACGGCCTGATGGATTACGAATTCAACGGGCTGCCGCTTCATGTGCTGCTCGTGCACTTCGTGGTTGTCGTCGTGCCCGTGGCAGCGCTCTGTACCCTGCTCGCGGCGGCGTGGCCCGCTGCCCGTCGGCGGCTAGGAATCGTGACCCCGATCATCGCGCTCGGGGCCCTCATCTCGGTGCCGATCACCACCCAGGCCGGGGAATGGCTGCAGGCCAGGGTCGGTCACACCGAGCTCGTCGCGGCCCACGCGGCACTCGGCACGACCCTGCTGCCGTGGGCCGTTGCAACCTTCCTCGTCGCCGCACTGCAGTGGTTCTGGTTTCGCTTCGTCAACGCTCCGGATGCCAGATTCGCCTCCCGCGTACCCGGCAGGACCGCGCGCCGCATCATCACCATCGCACTGGCGGTGGTTGTCGTCGTTCTCGCCATCGGATCTGTTGCCACGGTCGTACAGATCGGCGAATCGGGCGTGCGTGCGATCTGGACCGGGTCCTTCACGCAGAACCCGAAATAGGCCAGAACCCGAAATAGGCCAGAACCCGAAAACGGCCTCAGCGCCGGGTGAAGACCAGAGCCTCTTCCACATACGGCTTCCACGCCAAACGCTCCCCCGTGCTCAGTCGGCGTGGTTTCATCGTTTGCGAGTCGCACAGCACCACCCGCGTCGTGGCCCGCGCGAACAGCTCGTCCGGCTCGATGCCGACCGGAGAGCGGATCTCGTAACAGACATCGATGTCTGCACCGCCGAGGCGTCCGATCCACACCTCGATGTCGAGCGGCGTGCGGCGATAATCGATCGGTGCGAGGTACTCGATCTCGGTGCGCGCGATGATGCTCAGGGTCGCCGAGCCGAGCCGGGCATCCAGCACCGCACTCGGCGCGCTCGCCGGGCGTTCCGCCTCGTCGTCAGGCATCCACAGCGCTTGAATACGGGCCTCCTCGAGCAGGCGCAGAATCTCGACGTTGTTGACATGCCCGTACGCATCGAGGTCACCCCAGCGCAGCACTGTCGGAATGTGCAGCCGCGCCATGAGCGTCAGTCCCGGGTGAGTTTGCGGTACGCCGAGCGGTTCGGCTTCGCGGCATCCGGTCCGAGGCGTTCGATCTTGTTTTCCTCGTAGGATTCGAAGTTGCCCTCGAACCAGTGCCAGTGACCCGGGCTCGCGTCGGTGCCCTCGTAAGCCAGGATGTGGGTGGCGATGCGGTCGAGGAACCACCGATCGTGAGTGATGACCACCGCGCAGCCGGGAAACTCAAGCAGCGCGTTCTCGAGGCTGCCGAGGGTTTCGACGTCAAGGTCGTTGGTTGGTTCGTCGAGCAGGAGCAGGTTGCCGCCCTGCTTGAGAGTGAGCGCGAGGTTGAGGCGGTTTCGCTCTCCACCGGAGAGTATGCCGGCCTTCTTCTGCTGGTCCGGACCCTTGAAACCGAACTGCGAGACGTAGCCGCGGGAGGGAATCTCGGTCTTGCCCACCTGGATGTAGTCCTGTCCGTCGGACACGACCTCCCACAGGGTCTTCGTCGGGTCGATTCCGCCACGATCCTGGTCGACGTAGGAGATGTCGACGGTCTCACCGATCTTCAGGTCGCCGCCGTCGAGAGGTTCAAGACCGGTGATCGTCTTGAACAGAGTGGTCTTGCCGACGCCATTCGGGCCGATGACGCCCACGATTCCGTTGCGTGGCAGCGTGAAGCTCAGGCCATCGATGAGCACGCGGCCGTCAAAGCCCTTTTCGAGCTTCTTGGCGTCGATCACCTGGGCGCCGAGACGCGGGCCCACCGGGATCACGAGTTCTTCGAAGTCGAGCTTGCGCGTCTTCTCCGCTTCGTTCGCCATCTCCTCGTAGCGCGCGAGACGGGCCTTCGACTTGACCTGGCGACCCTTGGCGTTGCTGCGCACCCACTCCAGCTCACTCGACAGCCGCTTCGCGAGCTTGGCATCTTTTTTGCCCTGCACTTCGAGGCGGGCACCCTTCTTCTCGAGGTAGGTCGAGTAGTTGCCCTCGTACGGGTAAAGGTGGCCTCGGTCGACTTCGGCGATCCACTCGGCCACGTGGTCGAGGAAGTACCTATCGTGAGTCACGGCGAGAACGGCACCGTGATACTGGGCGAGGTGCTGCTCGAGCCAGAGGACACTCTCGGCGTCGAGGTGGTTGGTCGGTTCGTCGAGAAGCAGGAGATCCGGCTTCTGAAGCAGCAGCTTGGTGAGCGCGACACGGCGCTTCTCTCCGCCCGAGAGGTTCGAGACGCTGGCATCCCCGGGTGGCGTGCGTAGAGCATCCATCGCCTGCTCGAGTTGGGAGTCGAGGTCCCACGCGTCAGCGGCATCGATGGCCTCCTGCAGCACGCCCATCTCCGCGAGCAGCGAATCGAAGTCGGCATCCGGGTCCGCCATCGCGGCGGAGACCTCGTTGAAACGGTCGACCTTCGCCTTGATCGGGCCGACGCCCTCCTGCACATTCTCGAGCACGGTCTTGGTCTCGTCGAGCTCCGGCTCCTGCATCAGGATGCCGACGCTGTAGCCCGGGCTCAGGCGCGCTTCGCCATTGCTCGGAGTGTCGAGGCCGGCCATGATCTTGAGGATCGTGGATTTGCCCGCGCCGTTCGGCCCGACCACGCCGATCTTGGCGCCGGGAAAGAACGACATCGTGACGTCGTCGAGGATGAGCTTGTCGCCGACCGCTTTGCGGGCGCGGACCATCGAGTAAATGAATTCGGCCATAGCCCAAGTTTAGTTGGGTTGATCGACCCCTACATTTACCGGCAGGCTCCTACCAATCGATGGCACGGGTCTTGCCGATCAGGCAGAGACCACTCTTCAACGCCGGTTCGACCGCACTGCTGTAGCCGCCCGCGCCGTGCTGGCCGAGCAGGCAGGAGTCACGGATCTTCACCGAGAAGAGAATCGAGTCGACTCCCCCGTCGATCGAAGTTGTGTCCGGGGTCAGCTGCATCGACGCCTTGTCGAAGCCGGCGGCGACCAGCGAGTCGATTATCGCGCGGCCGTTCGCTGATTGATTCGCGACGAAAAGCCTCGTGTTCGCGGTATCGAACCACGCCTTGTTCGCCGCCGCAGAGCTGTCGGGCCGAAAGCTCGCTGCGGGAGCCGGGATCGTCGCATCCTTCGGGGAGGCGGTTGGCGACGGAGCCAAGGAAGCCGAGGACCTGGTTATGGTGTCGGGCGCAGTGGGCACACAACCCGCCAGCGGGACTGCACACACGAGCGTCATGAGCACGAGGAGATGCCGACGAGTGGTTGCCATCTCGTCGACCTCCCCGAGTCGTTCGTGCGGGACCAATCGCCCACCGCGATTCTAATTCGGAAGGTGCAACATCTCTCGCCTGCCAGTGCAGTACTGCTCATTTTCCGGTGCATGACACGCGTAAGGGCCGGTATTCCGCGACAACCGAGCTGCTTCTTCGCGCGGACCCTGTCGCCCGCGGGGATGTCATCAATCAGGGAACCGAGGGGAGCAGGGTCGACCGGCCAGTTGTCGACCGGCCAGTTACCGACCGGCCAGTTACCGATCGGCCAGTTGCCGACCGGCCAGTTGCCGACCGGCCAGCTGCGGATCGGCCAGCTGCGGATCGGCCAGCTGCGGACGAGGCGCAAGTCCCTCGCGACCTGTCGCTCGCCACCGTGGTGCCGCTCACCAACGAGCAACTCACAGCGGCTGACCGAGGCGGCCTGCAGTGGCCCAGCTCCTAGAACGGTACGGCCGCGCCGTCCGCTGCAGCGCCGACGAGTTCATCGTCTCCGGCCGAAGGTGAATCATCGGGGCCATCCGGCGCGCCAGGTGTTGCGGTCGGCCAGCCGTCGCCAGCGGAGGTGGCGGCTGTCACTGCGGACGACTCGGGGGCGGCGGCATCCGCCTCTGCCCGCGTAGACGCGTCGATCGCCGCGCTCGACATGCTGCGGGTAAACGACGCAGTACCCCAAGTGAGGTCGTGGCCGATGGAGTCCGCATCGATCTCGATTGACGTGCCGACCTTATCTCCAGCGGTCCAGTCCCGGATGCGCAGGCGGCCGGTTACGATCACCCGCTCGCCCTTCCTGATCGAGCTGTTGGTGTTCATCGCGAGCTGCCGGAACGAGGTGACGGTGTACCAGTTGGTGCCGTTGTCGACCCACAGGTTGCGAGAGCGGTCGAAACGACGTTGGGTAGAGGCCAGCCTGAAGCTGGTGATGGGAAGCCCTTCGCCGGTGACGAAGTGATTCGGGACGGTGGCCACAAAGCCGGTGAGTGTGATGGTGTCGGTCATGTGGCCAGTGTGAGACCCGTCCAAGACTCCCGCACTTGGCGGCACCGAAACCGGGGAGAACCGCCCTTCACACGTAGGTGTGGAGGAGTTGCCATTCGCCCCGGGAAGCGTCATAGAGCACGTCGAACATGCGAGTGTCCCCGCTGTCGGACGTACCCTGGAAGCGCCAGCCGAGCGGCATCGAACCCGGATGGGTGATCGCCGCATAGTCGACATCCAGCGGTGTCGGCGTGTCGGTGACTCGATAGCGACTGCTCGCCCAGACGAACCGCTCTGGTATGCCCCTGGCTCCGGTCCAGACGGTCACGGTCGCGCCAACAAGGGTCATTTTTCCCACCTCCGACATTCGAACGTTTGTTCGATAGTCGACTGTAGACGCCATAGTCACGACACGCCAAACGTAGCGGCCTGATCGGTCAGTGCTCGCGAAACTCCGGCCACTCCGAGCCCGGCAGCAGTGCAGCGTAGAGCGCGCTTTGCGCGACATCCAGGGTCGGATAGACACCGCGATAGCCGTCATCCGTCAGAAGCTTGAAGGTGAAGCCGCCCTCGACGCTGTGCACGGAGCCGAGCGCTCCAGCCGGCCCCATCGCCACCCAGCGGTGACCCGTCAGGCGGTGTTCATTAGAAACGTGGGAATCAGACATTGACTGCATTGTGTTGCTCATCATTGAGCTCCTTTGTTCGTACCTGCCGAATCATGCTGGCAGCAATAGCCTAAGTCCGTACACCGCCATCGACACGAGCTGGTACCGATAATCTGATGAACTCCGGGAGAACACTGATGCCGTCCACTACGCGCCTCGGAGTCGTATTCGACTATGCCGACGACTTCACCACCAACGCTGCAGAGGTCACCGAATTCGAGCGGGTTGGGGTGGACCTCGTCTCGGTGGCGGAAGCCTATTCCTTTGATGCGGTGAGCCAGCTCGGCTATCTCGCCGCGATCACCACGACAATGACTCTCGCGTCGGGCATCCTGCCGATCTTCTCGCGCACGCCGACGCTCCTCGCGATGACGGCGGCGGGGCTCGATTCGGTCTCCCGCGGCCGGTTCGAACTCGGGATTGGATCATCCGGAGCACAGGTGATCGAGGGATTCCACGGCGTGCCGTTCAACGCACCGCTCGGCCGCATCCGGGAGAACGTGGAGATCTGCCGCGCGATCTGGCGACGTGAACGCCTGGAGTTCACGGGCGTGCACTACACGATCCCACTACCCGCCGACCAGGGCCGCGGCCTCGGCAAGCCGCTCAAGATCATCAATCAGCCGGTGCGCGACACCATCCCGATCTCGATCGCCGCTCTCACCCCGAAGGCCGTGGCGCAGGCCGCCGAAATCGCGGATGGCTGGCTGCCGCTGTTCTATCTGCCGGAGAAGGCGGATGCTGCATGGGGCGCGTCCCTCGCCGCGGGCGGAGCGAGGCGCTCCCCCGATCTTGGAGCGCTCGACGTGATTGCGCAGGTGCCGTTTTACCTCGGGGATCACGCGGACCAGGCTGCCGAGGTATACCGGCAGAACGTGGCGCTCTACGTCGGCGGCATGGGGGCGCGCGGGGCAAATTTCTACAACGATCTCGCCGTGGGATACGGATTTGCCGATGAAGCGGCGCTGGTGCAGGAGTTATATCTCACCGGGCGCAAGGATGAGGCGACCGCTGCCGTGCCGGACCAACTCGTGCGGGGCACAGCCCTCATCGGCACCGAAGCCGAGGTACGCGGCCGCGTGGACGCTCTGCTCGCTTCCGGTGTCACCACGATTTCGGTGAAGCCCCTGGCACGGTCACGCGCGGATCGCGTCGAACAACTTGAGGCTCTCCGCGCCATCCTGAGCTAGCAACACGGGGGCGAGCACCCACTCCCCTGCCGAAAACGCAGGAGATTCACCACCAGGAAGGCACTTTGGCGACGTACGCGTGCTTCCGATGGCGAATCTCCTGCGTTTTGAGTACAGCCAGGCGCGGGGACGGATTAGGAGGCGAGCACGTACTCCGCGAAGGACTTGCGGATCTTGTTCACCTTGGGCACAGCGACCGCCATGCAGTAGCCCTGGCCCGGGTTCTTCGCGAAGAAGTCCTGGTGATATCCCTCAGCCTCGTACCAGATGCCGAGCGGCGAGATCTCGGTGACGAGCCCGCCGTCCCAGTACTCGGATGCGCGGTCGCGGGCCGTCTCGAACTGCGCTTTCTGCGCGTCATCCGCATAGAACATGGCGGAGCGGTATTGCGAACCGACGTCATTGCCCTGGCGGTTGAGCTGGCGCGGGTCGTGCAGGGAAAAGAAGACGTCGAGTATCACATCGACGGGGATGATCTCGGGGTCGAAGGTGACCGCGACGGCCTCCGCGTGGCCCGTTCTCCCGGTGCAGACGGCGTCGTAGTCGGGGTTCTTGGTGTCGCCTCCGGTGTAGCCCGATACGACATCGCTCACACCACGAAGGGTGCGGTAGACCGCGTCGAGACACCAGAAGCAACCGCCGGCGAGAACGAATGTGTTCATTCGAGGAGCCTACTTTCCGCTTGTGGGGGTGGCAGTTACGCTGCCTCTCTACACAACACCATCGCCCTCGGCGCAATTCCGCGTTCACAGCCGCCTTTAGGGTTAGAGCATGACCTATGTCTCGAATGCAGACCGCTACCAGACCATCGATTACAACCGTGTCGGCCGCAGCGGCCTGAAGCTCCCCGCCGTCTCGCTCGGCCTGTGGAACAACTTCGGGTTCGACCGCCCGATCGAGACCCAGCGAGCTATCCTTCGCCGTGCTTTCGACCTCGGTGTCACTCACTTCGACCTGGCGAACAACTACGGTCCGCCTGCGGGAAGCGCCGAGACCAACTTCGGGCGCATCTTCGCGGATGATTTCCGCCCGTACCGCGACGAGCTCATCATCTCCACGAAGGCGGGCTACGACATGTGGGACGGCCCGTACGGCGAATGGGGATCGCGCAAGTACATGCTGTCGTCGCTCGATCAGAGTCTCGGCCGAATGGGCTTGGACTATGTCGACATCTTCTACTCCCACCGCCCGGACCCGGAGACTCCCATTGAGGAGACCATGGGCGCGCTCGCGACCGCCGTAACCTCTGGCCGCGCCCTGTACGCCGGAATCTCGAACTACAGCACCGAGCAGACTGTGGCGGCGCATCAGGCTCTCGCCGAGTACAAGATCCCGCTGCTCATCCACCAGCCGCGCTTCAACATGTTCGACCGCCACATCGAGACCGAAGGCCTCCTTCCGGTGCTTGAGGAGATCGGAATGGGCAGCATCGTCTTTTCTCCGCTCGCCCAGGGCATGCTCACGGACCGCTACCTGAAGGGCATCCCAGCGGATTCCCGTGCCGCCGAGGGCCGCTGGATCAACTCCGACAACATCAGCGAGACCTATCTCGAGCGCGCCAATGCCCTCAACGAAATCGCGAAGGGCCGCGACCAGAGTCTCGCGCAGCTCGCGCTGACCTGGGTGCTGCGCCATCCGCAGGTCACTTCGGCCTTGATCGGGGCATCGAGTGTCGCGCAGCTAGAAAACAACGTTGCCGCTCTCGAGAGCGCACCACTCACCGAAGCGGAGATCGCCGCGATCGAGCCCCTTGCGGTGGATGGCACTACCGACCGATAAGCGGCGCGGATGTCGGTGGCCCGACCTACAGTGACACCACACAGACAACCGGGCCGGCTGAATCAAGGAATCCGCATGACCACTCTTGCTTTCACCAGCACCCAGGCCGTCGCTCGTCCCGGACTCCATCTTGTGCAGTTGCACGACGAGCTGTGGAGGGTGACGCGACCGTCCGGCGACGTGCTTGGCTACGTTGAGCAGTTTCGGGTGCGCGCGGGTCTTCGATTCCGCGCGAAAAGATTCATTGCGCGCCAGCGCCGATTCGTTGAGATGGGCGAATTCTGGAGCATGGATGACGCGATCGATTGTTTCGGGTTCTGAGCCAAGGGCCTCGCTGGGTGTACCGACCGCTATCCGGTGCCAAAACCAGTTGGAGACTCGCCACAGCCGATTGCCGAAACTCGCCGCGGACCGGGTTAAAGTTCGGGCATGCAATGGTGGACCGACTTTCTCGACTGGCTCAACTCCGACAACGGCTGGCGCATCATCTCGACGGCGGTTATCCCCTTCGTGGCGATCGTCGTCGCGGGTATCGTCGCCGCCGCGATCGGGCGCGCTTCGGCGCGCAAGGTGATCGAACTGAGCGAGCGTGAGGTGCGCGCATCCGCCGTCACCGCCCTCATCAGCGCTGCCCGCAAGGCGGCCGTCTGGAACACACTGCCGGCACCGGAGCAGCAGCACATAGACCATCTCATTGGAGACGCCGAAATTCGCCTGCGCCTGCTTCCGATCGCGGGTACCGGTCTCGCTGCGGACTGGGCCAGCCACGAGATCGCAGGAATGAAGCGTAACGCCATCTCCTTCAGCTTCCAGGCCGAGCAGTCCCTTCTCGTTTTCCGCGATCGACTGATCGAGTGGCAGGGTCGCCCGAGCCGGGCCAAGAAGCTCTTCAAGAACGACATCGACTCCTGGGCATACGAGTCTTCGGCGAGTGAGCAGGAGCTCGTACACCAGCAACAGAAGTGGGCTGCCCAACAGGTGACGGAGACCGGTCCGATCCCCACGGTGACGACCACCCCGTTGACCCGCCCCCGGGCGCTTGCGCCGATCGATGCGCCGCTCACCGAGACAACTTCGGCCGTTGCTGCCGCCGGCCTCGCTGCCAGCCTCGCGTCCGCCGCGGCCCCCGCCGCCGAGACTGTTGCGCTGGAGATGGGCCCTCCGGGGGCCACTGCCGCCGCACGCGTCGAACCGGGCTCGCCCGAGGCCACCGGGCCCGTCGGCGACGGGCCTCATCCCCTGGTCGAGCCAGCCGACACCTCATCACACGACGTGTCGGAGGCATCAATCTTCGCTGCCAACCCGCCGCCGAAAGTGGTCGAGCCCGAGAAGGTCGAACCGGAGAAGGTCGAACCCGAACACGCAGAACCAGTTCACGCAGAACCTGTTCACGCAGAACCTGACACCGAGCCGCAGTCGTCAGAATCCGAGATCATCGAGGGTGAGATCGTCCAGTCGGAGACGCACCAGGAGCCGCCGTCAGAAGGTTCAGCTCCCGAAAATCACGACCACGATGATCATCACGACCACGACAACCACGACAACCACGA
>ENA-OBIO01001303-OBIO01001303.1-metagenomes-genome-assembly--contig:-NODE-1303-length-10232-cov-3.05945_pt1 | contig 10232 bp, 9 predicted proteins | sample MGYA00153383_OBIO01 | MGnify analysis MGYA00153383 | reverse complement strand
CTCTTCCGCGAGTTGTTCAGGCTTCATAGTAAAACCAGTTGTAAACATTTCCGGCAAAACAATAACGTCTGTATGGCCTAGAATTGAATTTATTTTAACTGAAAAATGTAAAAGATTTGCATCAACATCTTCCCAGTGTAAATGAGTTTGTATGGTTGTTATGAGTAAATCCGTCATTTTTACTAATTGAATCAAATGTGTGTTATGCGAATTATATAAAAAACTACTTCTTCATTTTCTCTATTAATCTTGTCGTTGAAAATCCTTCAACTAAATTAACAGTGATGACTTTACCACCTTTAGCAGTAACCACGTCATATCCAACAATGTCTTCGGCTTTATAATCATTTCCTTTTACTAAAACATCTGGTTGTAAAAAAGTAATTAATTCAAGTGGCGTGTCTTCGTTAAACAATACAACGGCATCAACACATTCCAATCCTGCTAATATCATCGCCCTTGTATCTTCTGAGTTGATAGGTCTTTCGGGAGATTTACCTAAACGTTTCACTGAGGAATCTGTATTTAATCCTAACACCAAATAATCTCCTAAATCGCGTGCATGGCATAAATACTCGACGTGTCCGCGATGCAAAATATCAAAACAACCATTGGTGAAAACCACTTTTTTACCCTGAAGAGTCAGGCTTTCCAAAAGAGCTTTTAAAGTTTCTTTTGTAAATTGTTTGGCAGATAATTTATGATGAAAGCTCATCGGTAGTTTTATTTTTATTAATGATGGGAAGGAGAATTAAACTTAATAATCCAAGTACAACAATTAAAATAAACTGAGAAGTCCATGCCATCCACGGAAAAGCTACTGCTGAAATTTTTTCAACGTGATATGTGTATACTAAAAGGCTTGTAATAATAGCCGGATACGCTCCTAATCCACCAGGAGAAAACACCACGCCAAAAGTTCCAAAAAGCAATAATACCAGGCATTCCGAATGGCCTAATTGTGCCGTGCCACTGAATGCAAAAAAACAAGCGTACAAACTGTAAAAATAAGAAGCCCAAATTGCAAAGCTTAAGGCAATAAATTGAAATTTTTTATCAATATCTTTTACTGAGCTTAAACCGTTACCAAATCCTAAAATAATTTTTCCGAATTTCCCTTTCAATACTATTGCTAGTTTTTTACGTATTAATATAAAACCAATAATCATACTTATAACTACTGCAACCAATATAATTATACCAGTAGGATGGGCTGAAATTACTTGTAGTTTGGACATTAGCGGTGTTAAAATATATTCGTTCGCTAAATCTTTTAACTGCTTGAATTGTGCAAATAGCGTCAGTAAAAAAATAAGTAATAATAATAAAAGATCAACAATCCGTTCTGTAATAACAGTTCCCAGTGCGACTTCAAAAGGCACATCATCGTATTTAGCAACCAACGTGCAACGCGTAAGCTCTCCCATACGAGGCAAGCCGTAATTAGCAAAATACCCAACTAAAACGGCACCTATGGAATTAGCTGGTTTTACTGAGTATCCCAAAGGTTTTAATAAATAATTCCAACGATAGGCTCTTAAAAAATGACTTAAAAAAGAGATCAACATAGAAATTCCTACCCAAAAATAATTGGCTGTTTTAAAAGAATCGGCGATTTTATCTCGGTCAGTCCAAACAGATTTAATAGATAGCCAAGCCAACAAAATACCTATACCAAGTAATACTACAAACTGTATGATTGATTTGGTGCGCTTGTTCACGTTTTTATTTTAGACGGTTAGTTTCGGTATCCGGAAAAACAACCCATGGCTTAAAAGTTTTAGCGGCTTCAAAGTCCATATTGGCATAAGAAATAACGATAACAACATCACCCAAATTAACAAGTTTAGCAGCCGGTCCATTTAAACAAATAACACCAGAACCTCTGTCTCCTTTTAAAACATAAGTGATAAAACGATGTCCATTATTTTTGTTTAAAACATGCACTTGTTCGTTTTCGATTAAATTGGCCGCATCCATCAAATTTTGATCAATGGTAATACTTCCTATATAGTCTAATTCGGCTTGTGTTACAGTAACACAATGCAGTTTAGATTTCATTACTTGAATTTGCATCATGGGGCAAATGTACTAAAAAAGTAAATAGTGTTAAGGATTTATACGCTCAATATTACAGGTTAAATTGTTCGAAATGATGTTCAATATGTTTATAAAACGAATTACTCTATTCTTGAGCAGTTAATTGACCACACGCTTCGTTATTTCTGCCCTCAAAATAAGCAACTCCTTTCATTTCAATATCGTTTAAGTTGGAGATAAATGTTGCTTTTTTCAAAACCTCTCTCATCTACAATAATAAACTCGGCAACTGTAAGAGAACTGCAGGGGTGTGATTTTTTGCGAGTAACAATAACCTTTTACAATTAAATTAAGCATCAATTTTTCAAAAAAAATTGGATTCGTTTTTTTGCCTTCGTGCGCCAAATCATAAGTCACGTTTAAATGCGCAAACAAGCATCCGCATTCATTTTGCTCTATTGTGGTTTAGTTTCGTTAGATAATTTATTTAAACGCTGTAAATATTGTTGAGTTGTATAATGGCCGAAAGTGCTTGGTAACGGCATTATGTAGTGGTTTCGTTAATTGTAGTATTAGATTGTAATGGTTGATGTGTACCTAATTTTTTGGATCTGATCATCATAAATATACCTACTAATATAAAAGGGATACTTAATATTTGTCCATTATTAATAAGTTGAGTAGCCTCTGAACTTACCTGATCTTCTTTTAAATATTCAACTAAAAATCTAAATGCAAACATGATAACGCAGAATAATCCAAACATAAAACCTTGTCCGAATTGATTCCGTTTATGTTTCCAAAGCCAATAAAAGAAAACAAATAACAAAATATAAAACAAAGCTTCGTATAGCTGTGTGGGATGACGAACGGGGATTTCTATACCTGCATTTTTTAAATTCATAAAATCTTCATCGTTATTAGGAAACTTAAAGCCCCAAGGCAAAGTAGTTGATTTACCTACTATTTCGGAGTTCATTAAATTACCGAAGCGAATCATAAAGGATGCAAAAGGAACTACTACTACAAGCCTATCAAAAAGCCATAACCACTTTTCTTTAGCACTGCGACAATATAACCACATGCCGATAATAATTCCAATAGCGCCACCATGGCTGGCCAAACCGCCTTCGTATATTTTTAAAATATCTAAGGGATTTGCTAAATAATATTCAGGTTGATAAAACAAACAATGGCCTACTCTTGCTCCCAAAATAGTAGCAACAACAATATAAAGCGTTAAGCTGTCTAATTGTTTATCGGTGCGCCCTTCTGCTCTGAAAATACGATTCATAAAAAAATGACAGCCAATAAATGCTAATGCCCATGAAAGGCCATACCAGCGCACCGGCCAATCGATAAATGGTATTGTAAAAATATCCGGACTTGGATTCCAAGTAATAAATAATAATTGCATAGACTCTAAATATAATTAATAAATTTTGCTTTTCATGTTATACCCACTACTGCTAATTTAATTGAAAACAACAGTATTTAATATTTTCTCCTTTATCTGTAAATAGCTTCTCATAGTGGGTTTTAATGGCAATGAGTTCTTGCCTATCAGCGGGGCAGTTTTGATATAAATTATCCGTTGAAAACAACAATGTATGGTTATTTTCTTTGATGACTTCAAGCGTGTATTCATACATGCTAGTACTATCCGTTTTTAAATGCACCAAACCACCTGGTTTTAACATCGTTTTATAACGATTCAAAAAAATAGGATTTGTTAAACGTTGACGCGTTCTAGCCTTTTGTGGCTGAGGATCTGGAAAAGTGATCCAAATTTCAGACACTTCATTTTCAGCAAAACAATAATCGGTAAAATCTATTTTAGTTCTTAAAAAGGACACATTATTAAGTTTACTTTCTAAGGCTTGTTTAGCGCCTGTCCATATTCTATTCCCTTTTATGTCTACGCCGATGAAGTTTTTAGATGGATTTTTTTCTGCTAAACCAATCGTGTATTCTCCCTTGCCACAGCCTAACTCAACGATAATAGGATTGTTGTTTTTAAAAACTGATGCATGCCAATTTCCTTTATTAGCAAATACAGTATCTAAATCTTTAAAAAATAAATCGAAACAATTAGGAAACGTTTTTAAGTCGGCAAATTTTTCTAGTTTACTAGGCATAGGTGTTTAATATAAAAGGGTAAAAGTACTATAAATAAATTACTATTAAAACGTTGATTTGTCTAATAAAGACCGAATCCATTACTAATACTACTGTTTTAGCAACACTATAATCTTTAAAATTATTCAAACAGCTACTTTAAAAGATTTGTATATTCGCCTGTAAAACAAATACCACCACACATGAAAGTAACAATCAACGTAAAACTTGTAAACTCAAAATATAATCAAGCTTATGCCGACAAAGATAATGAAGGCGAAGAGACGGAAGACAACATTAAATATTTATGGGAAGATGAATTCAATGTTCAAGGTAACGTCACAAACTTTAAAGTGATTAATAATACTACTTATTTATTAAAAGGATTGTACGATGACGATGATGAGTTTTGTTTTGAAATTCCTGATATGACAGTGCTTGAATGTACGATGGATAATGGCTCTCAAACCCTAATCCCTTTTTCTAAAAAAGCAGTAAGTAAAACCACCAAGGTTGATACCAAAGACGGATTTTATTTTAATGTGCATTTAAAAAGTGTTAAAGAAATTGTAAATCCAATGGAAGGCGTATACATTTTAAAAGATGATTACCCTCAAGAACTATTAGGATTTGTAAATGACGATGAAGAGGAATAACGTATGACGAAAACGCTTTTTGCTATACTTAATCTATGGTGCTTTATTGGCATAGCGCAAACGGTTAATTACGAAACTTATGTAAATCCCTTTATTGGCACGGGCGGACATGGGCATACTTTTCCCGGGGCAACCGTTCCTTTTGGTATGATGCAACTAAGTCCTGATACCCGCATTGATGGAAGTTGGGATGGGTGTAGCGGCTATCATTATAGCGATAGTATCATTTATGGTTTTTCACACACACACCTAAACGGCACTGGCTGTAGCGATTACGGAGACATCATGTTTATGCCTTTTAATGGTGAATCAAACACTGATCATAAAAATTATTCTTCCCAATTTTCTCATGCAAATGAAAAAGCATCTGCAGGCTATTATTCTGTAAAATTAAATAATGGTATTTCTGTTGACTTAACGGCTACTATAAGGGTAGGTTTACATCGTTATACCTTTCCTCAAAATAAACCCGCTCATGTTATTTTAGATTTAACGCATCGTGATAAAACATTAGAGTCATATATTAAAATTACTGGTCCACGAACAATAGAAGGCTTCCGCCGAAGTGAGGCTTGGGCAAAGGATCAATACATTTATTTTGTAGCAGAATTTTCAGAAGATTTTACATCAGAAACATTTATTAATGATACGAGTGTAAATAACCAACAGCCTAAAGACCATCTTTTCAGTGGCCAAAATGTAAAAACTATTTTTACGTTTGCGAATAGTAAAAAACCAATCTTGCTCAAAGTGGGCGTTTCTACTGTTGGTGTAGGAGGTGCTAAAAAAAACATGCAGCAAGAATTACCGGACTGGGATTTCGGAAAAACAAAATCAAATGCAGAAGCCTTATGGCATAAAGAATTAGCTAAAATAGAAATTGGCTCCAGTGATATAGAAAAACTAACTGTTTTTTATACAGCCTTATACCACACCATGATACAGCCAAATGTAGCAATGGATGTAGACGGCATGTATCGCGGCAGAGACAACAACATTCATAAAGCGGAAGGCTTCACGTATTACTCTGTGTTTTCTTTATGGGATACATTTAGAGCTGCTCACCCACTAAACACTATTATTGATCAAAAGCGTACGAGTGATTTCATCAATACTTTTTTAGCACAGTACGAACAGGGAGGCAGGCTTCCAGTATGGGAATTAGCAAGCAACGAAACAGATTGCATGATTGGTTATCATGCTGTAAGTGTTATAGCAGACGCTATGGCAAAAGGCATTAAAGGGTTTGATTATAATAAAGCATTTGAAGCAAGTAAACATAGCGCTATGTTGGATCATTTGGGTTTAGCTGCTTATAAAAAAAACGGTGTAATCACGATGGATGATGAGCCGGAAAGCGTTTCTAAAACGGTTGAATATGCTTATGATGATTGGTGTATTGCGCAAATGGCTAATTTATTGGGTAAGACAAAAGAGTATGATTATTTTATCAAGCGTTCTCAAAATTGGAAAAACACTTTTGATCCAACAACAGGCTTTATGCGTCCAAAAAAAAATGGAGGATGGTTGACGCCTTTTGATCCCAGTGAAGTAAATAATAATTTTACAGAAGGTAACTCATGGCAATACAGTTTTTTTGTTCCACAAGATGTATATGGTTTAGTGGATATGATGGGCGGCAACACTGCTTTCGAAAAAAAATTGGACGACTTATTTTATGCCGATTCAAAAACAACAGGTCGCGAACAAGTTGATATTACTGGGCTTATAGGGCAATATGCACAAGGCAACGAGCCCAGTCATCACATGGCTTATTTGTATAATTATGTAGGCAAACCTTTTAAAGCACAAAAACGCATACGTCAAATTTTATCTGACTTTTATAAAAATGCACCTGATGGATTAATTGGTAATGAAGATTGCGGACAAATGAGTGCTTGGTATGTACTCAGTGCTATGGGCTTTTATGCTGTATGTCCGGGCTCTATGTATTATGAATTAGGCTCGCCCATTTTTCCAACCTGTAACATTCATTTAGAAAACGGAAAAACCATTAATCTATTTACAAAAAATTACAGCGATCAAAATTATTATGTTTCTAAAGTATTAGTAAACGACAAGCCATTATCCGAATCTACCATAAGTTACCTTGAATTAGCCAATAAGACAGGCATGATGAACGGTATTAAGGTAGGCTTTGAAATGAGTGCAACTGCTAAAGACAAAACGCCTGATGTTATTCAAAAAAGAGCAGGATACGAAACTCCTCCTGATTTTGTAATTTCTCCAATCATTCAGGCTACCTCTCTTTTTTTTAAAGATAAACTTAGTATAGAACTAAAAAATGTTTCTCAACATTGTAAACTATATTATACAACTGATGGATCAGCGCCATCCATAACATCCACAGCGTATTCAGGAGCAATTAACATCACTGAAGTTACAACTATTAAAGCCATTTCCATTAATGATAAGGGCGAACAAAGTTTTATGACGTCAGGAAGTTTTTATAAAATGCCACATGCCGATTGGAAAATTACGTTAAAATCAACCTACAATAAACAATATACGGCTGGCGGAGATGATGGTATTATTGATGGGATGCACGGAACCATTAACTGGAGAACCGGCAGTTGGCAAGGTTATCAAGCCCAAGATTTTGAATGCATTATTGATTTTGGAAAAGAAAAACCAATTCAATCCATTACCTCAAGTTACCTTCAAGATTCTCGTTCTTGGATCATCTTTCCTAAACAAGTAAGTTATTTTACTTCGATAGACGGTATAACGTTTACACCCTTTGGTATGATTGAAAATGGCATTTCTCCCAATGATTACTCTATCCAAACACGCCGTTTTAGCAGTAATAACGCTGTTAGTAAAACAGCCCGTTTTATTAAAGTAATAGCAACTAATTTTGGCAAGCTTCCTGATTGGCATCAAGGAAAAGGTGGTGATGCGTTTATTTTTATTGATGAAATAGAAGTGAAATAAATCAATCAAAAGTAATTTTTATTCACGGTTCGAGCGGAGTTAAGACCTTAAGACTCATTATTATCAGGCATCTCGACTTCGCTCGATGTGACAAAAAAAGGCTGTCCTTTAAAGACAACCTTTTTTAATTAATTTATAATCGAATTTTAATTTTTTACAACCTTCGTTGTTTTCACTATTTCGTTTTGATTATTTTTTATAGTTACATTATAAATACCATTTGCATATTTAGAAACATCAAACTCTACTTGATCGGTGAACGATTGGGCTACAATCTGTCTTCCAGTAATATCAATGATTTCTATTGAATATTTATCATTGGTGTTAACGGTAATTGATAATAAATCAGACATTGGGTTAGGGCCAATAAATACAGATGCTATCTCTAATTCAGGCACACCAACCATAATCGAATTATCTTGCACTGGGCCAATTACTTTATTTAAAATCCAATTAGCTGGATCAACAAACACGCTAGTTACAGAGCCTGTTAAAGCCACTGTATAATTTTCAATGGTTTGTCCGTGCATCAATCTTAATACAGTATCTGCCTTTGCTGTGCGTGAAACCCGGTAATCCACATGTGTTATAAATAAAGACGTGGCGCTTGGCATAGATTGCGTTTGTGTTGATTTCAAATAAAATACGTTTCCCGATTTTGCAAACTTCACATCAAAAGTTGGGTAACCTTGTCCGTAATACCATTGATTAAAAAATTGCGTAAAATTAATTCCAGTATAGGTCGCCATAAAATTTCTAAATTCAATTACAGATGCTACACTGTTTTTGTATGCATTTTGAAACGCTCTGATGGCAGGGAAAAACACAGAGTCATTATTTATTTCATAACGTAAACTGTGTAAAATAGCGCTTCCTTTGTCGTATGTTAAACGAGAATCAAAAATAACATTTGCATTCATGGTATCTGCATTTGTAAAATAGGAACTTCCGCCCAATTGCGACATCACATTGTTATGAACCGTTGTCATTTTTGCGGAAGCTGTGGTTCCTGAAATACTTGGTAAATATTGATCGCATAAATATTCCGTATAACTAGCCCAGGCTTCATTCATAAAAATATCTTTCCACGATGCACAGGTTACATTATCGCCCCACCATTGATGTCCAAGCTCATGCGCATCAATTTCGAAATCAAAAAAACCAAGACTGGTCATTGTTTGATGTTCCATTCCTCCTCCAAAGGGAGCCATGCAATGTCCGTATTTCTCCTTATAAAATGGATACATACCATATAATTTAGATTCCAATTCAATAGTAGCTACGATTTTATTAAGCGCAGTTTTTTGAGTATTCCATGCGGCATTATTAATAGCGTTATCATAAATAAAGTTTTGGATAAAGATTGAATCAGGAGCTAAATACATCGGATGCGCATATAAATTATACTGTTTGTATTTTGCTGTAGCTACAGATATTAAATAATAAGCAATCGGTTTATGCGATTTCCATTCGAAACGTTTTTTCGCACCAACCATAACAACGTTTGTTAACAAGCCGTTTGAGCCAACAAGGTTTGTAGAATCTGTTGTTGCAAATACCCACGATGAATCTATTTTATCTCTTAAATCTTGTTTACAAGGAAACCATTGATAGGCCACTAAACTTTCACTTAAACTCCAACTTACTTGATTACCCCAAGAGCCAGATGTTCCTGCACTATAACCATCTCCAATAGCAGCCCCGCCGCCACTTGGCGCTGTACCTTTATAATATACAACCGCATCAAATAACTGGTTTTGAAGAATTGGTGTTCCTGCTGTTGCTTTAATTAAACTATCCTTGCGAATAAAATTACGCTTAGCTCCGTTTACATATACAGAATCTATCGTGAAATTTTGGTGTAATAAAAAAGCAAACGTATCTAAACTTGCAACCACAACCTTCGCTTTACTTAATACATTTCCACTGATAAACGTAGTGTTTCGCTCAACATTAAGATTAAGTTTATAAAATTTCAAATCATACTTGCTTTCTGGTGGCACATAACCCGGAGGTAACGCTGCCGACATATTTTTATGGATATTTTGTGCTTTATGTTGGGCGCAATAGTGTTCTTGAGCAATAATTTTTCCTATAGAAAACAAGGCAAGTGTTAGGTAAAGTATCTTTTTCATTTTTAAAAATTTTAATGTACACTCTAAACTAAACCATAATCTGCTTTAACACCAAAAAAATTAAGTTAAATCTATACGAACGGCAAATTAGATTGATAAAAACGCTCTATTTAAGGTCAATTAGGAAGTATTTCTGGAGTTATATCAAAAACAATACGCTGTAGTGGCGCGATCTACTCGTTTTAAAATGTGTGTTTAATTAAAAAACACCTTACATTTACGTCCATATTTATGGTGACATATAATCCTAAAGACTGGTTTAAATTAATACTACAATTTCACAAAAGTGATACGTTTAGAATACTGTTCTTTTCGCTTATTTCTATTG
>ENA-OBIO01001301-OBIO01001301.1-metagenomes-genome-assembly--contig:-NODE-1301-length-10239-cov-3.1519_pt1 | contig 10239 bp, 5 predicted proteins | sample MGYA00153383_OBIO01 | MGnify analysis MGYA00153383 | reverse complement strand
TGGGCACAAAATAATATTGATAATACTGGCAATCCATAAACTTTTCATCGCCATAACGGCATCGCCTGCACCGCGAAAAATACCATTGATTAAAAACAAAAGAATGATGGCAAAACTTCCACCCATCATAATGCGCGTAAAAGTTTTTCCTTCAGTCACAACATCGGCTTGCGCGCCCATGAGACGAAGAATATCGCCCGCAAAAATGAAACCGAGTAAACTGATAACGACAATTAATAGCAGCGCTACTAAAATAGATTGCGCACCGGATTTAGCAGCAGCATCCGGATTTTTTTCACCGATTCGACGCGACACTATTGCCGTTGCTGCCGTACTTAAACCAATTGCTACCGAATAAATTAATGTGATGACTGACTCCGTTAAACCTACCGTTGCAATCGCGTTCTGACCTAATTTGCTCACAAAAAAAATATCAACGAGTGCAAACACACTTTCGAGGCTCAATTCTAAAATCATCGGAATAGCCAAATAAATTACCGCTTTCGGAATACTACCTTCCGTGAAATCGCGTGCTTCACCATCCAGCGATTCTTTAAGCGTAGCTATAATTTTAGAAAAAAGTGAGGTAATAGTCATTAACGTTGGACGGTTCGCTTTTTAAGTCTATCGAAAAAATGCCGCAAAATTAATGAGAACGATACAAAGCGAATGAAATTTGAGATTAAATCAGAAAATAAAAAAGTAAATCCATCTGAAATCAAATTTAAATTTAATAAAAATATTTTTAAAAATCTTTATTCAAATGCAAACCACTCGCCACTAAATCAGTGTGTAACCAACAAACGTTTAGTGTCCGTAAATCTGCCGACTTGTACACACATTTTGTACCAAGTAAAAATAATATTAAGACCGAGTTCACATTTGTTAGTATATTTGTAATGCTAAACAAGAGTAAATGGTGCAAATTTTATTAATCGAAGACGAACAAAGAATTGCCGAACTTATTAAACGCGGTTTGGAGGAACAAGGCTTTCGAGTTACCATTGCATTCGATGGATTAATGGGAAAGAAATTAGCGCTTGCGAACATTTATGACCTTCTCATTATAGATATTATTCTACCAAACATAAATGGCTTAGATCTCTGTAAGGAAATACGTTTGCAAAAACCAAATATTCCTATAATAATGCTAACGGCATTGGGTACTACAGATGATAAAGTGGAAGGTTTTGATGCTGGTGCTGACGATTATCTTGTAAAGCCGTTTGAGTTGCGCGAACTAAATGTACGTATTCGAGCATTATTGAAACGGAGTAACAATAATCCTAATTTGCAAGGCTTTATTTTAAAATATGCTGATCTCGAAGTGAACGTTCACACCAAAATTGTAAAACGAAACGATAAAGAAATTTCTTTAACACCCAAAGAACTCAAACTGTTGGAGTATATGATGCAGAACCCAGAGCGTGTTTTAAACCGCATTGAAATCGCAGAAATGGTTTGGGAAACAACCTTTGATACTGGCACTAATTTTATTGATGTTTATATTAATTATCTTCGAAAAAAAATAGATAAAGATTTTGATGTAAAACTCATTCATACCAAACCAGGTCTTGGTTTTATTTTTAAACATGATTAACGATGCAAATTAAAACAAGACTCACGCTGTTGTTTACTTCGTTAATTGCTGCTTTGTTATTGGCATTTGCCATGATAGTATTTTTCACCTCATCTGAAACCAGAAAAGATGAATATTTTAAAAGACTAAAACAACAAGGCGCTACAAAAGCGAATTTGTTTTTTGATGCTAAAGTTGCTCCTGACGTTTTACAATTAATTTATAAAAAAGCACCTAACGCTCTATTTCAGGAAGAAGTTGCTATTTATGATACTACATTTAATTTGCTTTATCACGACGCAGTGGAAATTGACAAAGTGAAAGAAACAAAAGACATGATTGAGAGCATCATACTACTAAAACAAATAGATTTTTATATTGAGGATATGCAAGTAGTTGGTTTTTTGTACGAGCATAACGGTAATAAGTATGTCATTACTTCTGCTGCCATAGACGGTTATGGAATTGCAAAATTAACCAACCTCCGCAATACACTCATCATTTCTTTCCTTTTATCCGTTGTAGTCATTTTTTTTGTTGGTAGGTTTTTGGCGAGGAAGTCGTTACAACCTGTTTCATCAATGGTGGAAAAGGTAAAAAAAATTACCGCTACTAATTTTGATTTACGAGTTGATGAAGGTAACCGTAAAGATGAAATTGGTGCGTTAGCGATTACCTTCAATGAAATGCTGAACAGACTTGAAAATTCTTTTGACGCACAGAAACATTTTGTATCGAATATTTCGCACGAGTTAAGGACTCCGCTCACAGCAATGCTGGCAGAAATGCAACTTACTTTACAAAAAGAAAGAAATAATTTAGAATATAAACAATCGCTCGAACACATAATTTCTGATACACAAAAACTGATACGCCTCTCTAATAGTTTATTGGATTTAGCTAAAGCCAGTTACGACCAAACCGAAATTACATTTAAGGCTATCCGTGTAGATGAAATTTTATTAGATGCAAGAAACGACGTACTGCATAACCAGTCTAACCATAAAGTAAATATTATTTTTGAAAAAGAAATAGATAATGATAACTTTATTTCGGTTAATGGCAACGAATATTTATTAAAAGTTGCTTTTATCAATTTGATAGAAAATGGTTGCAAATTTTCAAAAAATAATCAAAGCATCGCATCAATTTCTTATGATGCTAGAAACATTATTCTTACTTTTCTGGATAATGGTATTGGTATCGGAGAAGAAGAAATGCAATATATTTTCACCCCATTTTACAGAGGCGCGAATAAAAAATTCATAAATGGAAACGGTATTGGTCTCTTCTTAACCCAAAAAATTATTTCGCTGCACAACGGGACTATCTCTGTTTATTCCAAACTAAATGAAGGAACAACTTTTACTGTAAGGCTTCCGCATTTTTGATTTCCATTTTCTAATAATTTTCTAATATTATTCTAATGTATCTCTAACAGTTATTGTTGGTGAGCTAAACTACTTTTGCGGTGCAATTAACAAAGATTACATCATGACAATTAAAAAACTTCAAAACTGATACCCCTATTATGGAAAAAGTCAGTAGTCGTTGAACGGTAGAACACGCGTAATACAAGTGAGTTGGGAAGTTTCAGGAAATTTAACTGATATTTAAAATGTGTAGAATGAAAAATTTAAGTCAATGGGTCAATGCCTTCATTATTTTGTGTATTTCAGTTTTATTAACGGATACAATCTCGTCGTGGTTAAAACACTCATCTGATAACAACACCAATTTTGTTTTCATATTTATTTTCAGTTTAGCTACATTATTTACGCTTGTATTCTGGAATATCTATAATAAAAAAAAACTAAACCGCAATAAAAAATAAAATTATGGTTGAGGTAAAAACAGAGAGCTTCAAAAATAAAGTAACTTTTTCTCAAACTTTAAACGGCATAGACGATGTCGCTGCCACTAAATTAAAAATTGCAAGTCGAAGCGATAAAAATTCTTGTTTTGCTATGTTCGATAGCAGCAATGAAGGTTTATCCGACGCACAAGTTGAAGTTAAGCTAAAAATTTTTGGTTTCAATGAAGTGAATCATGAAAAGGCTCCATTATGGTACATGCAACTGATAAGGGCATTTTTCAATCCGTTTATCGGTATTTTAATCATCATTGCAGTTATATCCCTCATCGTTGATGTTGGTATGGCTATACCGGGTGAAGCAGAATATAAAACAGTTATCATGGTGGCAATTATGGTTATTACAAGTTCTCTGCTTCGCTTTTTTCAAGAATATCGTAGTAACAATGCCGCAGAACAATTGAAAAGCATGGTCAAAACTACTGCCACTGTTTTGCGCAAATTAATCGGTAAGAAAGAAGTGGATATAAAAGAGTTAGTACCAGGTGATATTGTCTTTCTTTCCGCTGGAGATATGATACCAGCAGATTGCCGCATTCTTCAATCGAAAGATCTATTTGTAAGCCAAGCGATGCTAACTGGAGAATCTTTTCATGTTGAAAAGAGGAACTTGATTATACGCGATGCCGATACTAAATCACCTTTTGAATTAGATAATATTTGTTTTTTGGGTACGAATGTTGTCAGCGGTTCTGCCTCTGCCATTATTGTTTCAACCGGAAATCAAACTTATTTTGGCTCTCTTAGCAAATCTATTGTAGGAGTAAGTGCTCAGACCAGTTTCGATAAAGGTGTTAATAAAGTGAGCTATTTACTCATAAAATTTATGTTGGTAATGGTGCCCTTAGTTTTTTTGATTAATGGTTTTTCAAAGCATAATTGGTGGGAAGCTTTATTATTTGCAATTGCTGTTGCTGTTGGTTTAACACCAGAAATGCTACCTATGATAGTAACAGCAAACCTTGCAAAAGGTGCAATGAATATGAGTAAAGAGAAAGTAATTGTAAAGCGTTTGAGTGCCATTCAAAATATTGGAGCAATGGATATACTATGCACCGATAAAACAGGTACACTTACAATGGATAAAATTGTACTCGAAAGACATCTCAATATTTTTGGTGATGATGATGAAGAAGTGTTGAAATGGGCTTACCTAAATAGTTACCATCAAACAGGCTTAAAAAATTTGCTGGATGTTGCCGTACTTGATCATATTGAATTACATGACTACTTAAAAGTAGAAGAATATTTTTTAAAGATAGATGAAATACCTTTCGACTTTCAGCGCAGACGTATGAGTGTTATTTTAAAGCAGCGTAATGGAAAACATTTATTGATTTGCAAAGGAGCAGTAGAAGAAATGTTGGATTTATGTAGTCATGCTTTCGACCCTGGTGAAGACCACGAATTACACATTGAAACAGATACTATAATATCAATGGATCGTAGTGTTAGAAACAAAATTTTAAACACAGCTAAAAAATTAAATGAAGAAGGTTTAAGGGTTTTGCTAGTTGCTATTAAAGAATTTGACGACAGAGCATTGACCTATTCGGTAGAAGATGAAAACGATATGGTACTAACTGGTTTTATTGGTTTCTTAGACCCAGCTAAACCGTCTGCCAAAACTTCTATTGAAGCATTACAAAAATTAGGTATTAGCGTTAAAGTTTTAACTGGCGATAATGAAATTGTTACAAAAAAAATATGCAGAGATGTAGGTATTTATTTCGATAAAATTTTATTGGGAGCTGATATAGAAAAAATGAGTGATGAAGAATTACAATTACAAATTGATGACGTATCTATATTAGCAAAACTAAGCCCAATTCAAAAATCGAGAGTTGTAAAAATATTGCAAGCTAAAGGACACACTGTTGGTTTTATGGGTGACGGTATTAATGACGCAGCAGCACTTCGAGATGCAGATGTCGGCATTAGTGTAGATACCGCTGTAGATATAGCGCGAGAAAGTGCCGATATTATTTTATTAGAGAAAGATTTAATGGTTTTGCGCAAAGGCGTTATTTACGGACGTAGAACTTTTGGTAACATCATTAAATATATTAAAATGACGGCAAGTAGCAACTTCGGTAATATGTTCAGTATGTTAGGAGCAAGTGCCTTTCTGCCTTTCCTTCCAATGTTGCCAGTTCAAATATTAGTTCAGAATTTGTTATACGATATTTCTCAAACATCTATTCCTTGGGATAATATGGACGAAGATTTTTTAGAAAAACCCAAAAAATGGGACGCTGGTGGCATCTCAAAATTTATGCTTTACATAGGCCCTATCAGTTCTATTTTTGATTATTCTACTTTCTTTGTAATGTTCTATTTTTTTAAAGCAAATAGTGTAGCTTCCGAATCTTTATTTCAAAGCGGTTGGTTTATCGAAGGTTTATTGTCGCAAACCTTGATCGTACACATGATACGAACACGAAAGATTCCTTTTATACAGAGCTGGGCTGCAGCACCGGTAGTCGCATTAACTTCCGTAATTATGTTGATTGGAATAGCGATTCCTTTCAGCCCTTTTGCAAGTTCATTAAAATTACAGCCCTTGCCATTCATCTATTTCCCATGGCTGATAGGTATTCTTATCAGTTATTGTTTGCTTACGCAGATGATAAAAAATTGGTACATCAAAAAATTTCATCAATGGTTGTAGGTGAAAAATTTGATAGAAAAATTATGTGTTTCAAAAAAAGATTCTTTAGTCTAACAAAATTAAATTTAAAAATTTAATCAACAAAAACTTTTCAAAAGTCTATTAAAAATTATTAAACACCTTTCTGAAATTAATTCTCAAGAAGATGTATTTGCAAAAAAATGATTTTATGAAAAAACTTATTTCCATCATCGTTTTGATTATATCGTCAGGAAGCCCGTTTTGTTTTTGTCAAGCGGTTGACTCTACAAATTTAAAGACAGAAAATTGGATAATTCATGCTCAATCAACTTCAATCGGGCAATTAAAGCCATCTTTTACAGCGAAATATAGCGGAGACAATAGTATTCAAACCGAATCTGAACGACAAGGTTCACAAACGTTTACGCTTTATTTAGGTACGCATCTCTGGAAAAATGCGGCGTTTATTTTTAATGGCGAAGTTGCAGGCGGTAGCGGATTAAGTAAAACCTTAGGCTTAGCTGCGGCAAGCAATGGTGAAACATACCGCATTGGCGACCCAAGTTTAACTTTCTCACCTGTGCGCTTGTTTGTTCAACAAATTTTTTCACTGAGTGAAAATAGAAATTACGACAACGGTAATTTGAACGCGTTAAAAGGCTACAAACCTGAAAAGTATTTACAACTCACGGTTGGTAAAGTTTCTTTGCTTGATTTTTTTGATGCGAATCCTTATAGCCATGATCCTAGGACACAATTTAGTGCTTGGGCATTATTTGGTAACGGTGCTTGGGATTATCCCGCCGATACGCGCGGTTATACATCGAGTATAATTCTTGAATACATTAACCCAAACACCGAATTGCGTGGCGCTATTTCGCTTTTACCACTTTCGGCGAACATGGCAGAAATGAATTGGCGTTTTTGGGAAGCTCAAGGTTTAACCTTAGAACTTACAAAACATTTAACGATTAATAATAAACCGTGGAATTTGCGGGCACTTGTGTATAATAACACGGCGAATATGGGTAATTACAACCAAGCTACGCGAGCAGGAACAACATTTTTTCCGCCCAATATTATTTCAACACGTGCTATCGGTAGAACCAAATTTGGTTTTGGTATTTCATCTGATTGGCAAGTTCAAGATAACGTTGGCTTGTTTGTGCGCACCGGTTGGAGCGATGGTAACAACGAAACATGGGCGTTTACAGAAATTGATCGCTCGCTGAGTTTTGGAACTGTTATAAAAGTAACTGCATGGAAGCGACCTAATGATGAATCAGGATTAGCTTTTGCTATATCTGGGCTTAGTGAACCGCATAAAAACTATTTACACGCAGGTGGTTACGGCTTTATTATTGGAGATGGCGATTTAAATTATGCAAATGAAATTGTTGGTGAATTGTACTATGGTATGTCTTTTTTTAAAAATATTGTAAAACTTACGGGTTTCTATCAATTATATATGAACCCCGCTTACAATGCCGATAGAGGACCCGTTAATATTTTTTCACTTCGTTTACATATTGAAAAGTAATTTATAACGTGAACTCAGACTTAATTTTATTTTTCCCTTAGAATAATCACAGATGGTTTACGATCCATAAAGTGATATTCTCCTAAAGCGGCGAAAGTATTTCCAAATGAATTTTCTGCATTTCTGTGTCTGGTAAGCTCTAAGTACAAACCGTTTTTAAAAATAAACACCACCACAAATGTCCATTAGAAGAAAAGTTATTATTTTTACCACCACAAATGTCCATTACACCTTCAATTTAAATAAATTAAGTACGAGTTCACGTTAATTAATAAATTGACGAAAAGGCGTGCTTCTATTTATTTCATTTTCAATACTTAAGTTATCGGCAATAAATCTTAGGTTCAAATTAGAAGTGCAACTTTTTTGCTAAAAACACAAAACTGTAGTATTTATAATAAATTGGCAAATATAAATTTTAGCTTTTTTTATTTTACTGTAAGTTTTATAACTTATTCTCTTTCAGTTGCTTCAAAATTTATTGTTTTATTTTTTTCCCAATACTTTTCCAATAATCTGATTTTCAGAAATCAGCCCAAACGTGCGTGAGTCAATGGAAACAGTTTTGTTGTCGCCTTCAACGAAATAATAATTTTGTTTGAAGACGTAGTAATTCGCTTCTTTGTTGTTAATAAAAATTTTGTTGAGAATTTTTCCTGCGAGTACGTGTTCGCTATTTTCGATGAGCGGTTTGTAAAAATCGAAATTATCATTCGTTATTTTTATTGAATCACCCGTTCGAGGAATTCTGTAAAGTGATTTTAAATAAATTTCATCTACAGGTGACATTACGTCTATTATTGGAGGTGGGACTAAAGTATCTTCAGAACAATAAAATTTTCCACCTAACCAAGTTATATAATCTCGAGATTTTCCCGTAATCCGCTTTACAAAATTTTCATTGCCGTGTGAAAAACCAATGATATCGCCACGTTTATACTCACTGAGTTTAATTTTATTCAACCAAACTTTTGAACCTGTTTTAATCGTCGGTTCCATCGAATCAGTCGGCACAGTAAAAACTTCAAAAGCAAAAAATTTGAGCGCAAAACCGAACGCCATCGCGAAAGCAATTAATAACCAAAGATTTTTCATTTCTTAAAATTTGAACGATGTATTAAACCTCGTAGATTTTTAAAACCTACGAGGTTTGAATCAATCCTCAAAAGTAATAACTAAATATCGCTTTCAAAGTAAATGGTGTTCCGGGTGTGAAGTGTAATTCGTTTGTAGAAGTTATTTCGTTCTTCAAGCGCGACTCTGTAGCAAATTCTGCTTCATTCCATTTTACGTTCAATGCGTTTTCAACATTGAAACCGACGCGGTATTTTGGCGTTTTGTAAAATAAATTCAAATCCATGAGTGTATAGCCGATTGCATTTACAGAATTATCTTCAATCGCTGGGCGATCATTTAAGTGGCGATAACGCACTGAACCTTCAATGCCCGATGGAAAATGAAAAGTCAATCCACCCGTTGAACTCAAAGAAGGCGCGAGGGGAATAAAATAATTCTCCGTCAACATGCTGCCGAAAACTTTATCAACCAATCTGCCACGCGTGACATTTACGTCTAAATCTAAAAACAACCAAGGGGTTAAAGTTGAGCGAACACCGACATCAATACCCAATCTGCGCGATGAACCATTATTAACGGTTGTAGCATCGTCGCTATTAAAAACCAATTCGTTTTCCAATTCCATTCCCCACAAAGCCGCAGAAATAATAGTATTTTTGAAAGGATGCAACAGCACACCAATTTCACCACCAAATAAATCTGGTAAACGGTGATTGCCAAAATCTTGAACAACAGCGCGCGCATCATTCGAGTGAAATCCGCGACCAAAATTTAAAAATAATCTATCTTTTTCGTTCAACGAATACGTTAAATTAACTTTTGGTGCAACTTGAAATTGGTAATTCGTGTTCGAGTAATTTTGGTGCATCGAATCAGAAGGAAGTAAATCTTGCACATCATAGTTGAGGTAATTAAAACGCAAACCCACTTCTGCTCTAAACTTTGGTGCTAGTTGGTAAACCTCTTTCACATAAATATTTGTGTTCGATTCTGCCACATGACCTAAACCAGCCTCGTCTAAGAATTGTCTTTTCGCAACATGGTCCAATTGGTTATGAATATCGTCGTACCGATAACCGCCACCAATTGAAAATTTACTATTGCCAGCGTTAATACTATATTCTGAGTTAACACCTGAAACGTAACGGTGATCTTGCTGATTAATTTCGTCGCCGTTGATCGGATCGTTTAAGAAAAAAGTAAAATCAGAATATAAACTGAAATCGTATTTCGAGGCGTATGCTTGTAATTTAAATGATTGATTTTTATCGAAATAATTGTACGTCAAACTTGCATTTTGGCGCGATGTATGCCCACCTTCAGAATTATCGATGCTGCCAAATCTTTCGAGTGTTCCATCATCAATAGAACGTTGCGGAATTTGACCAGACGCATCCCAACTTGAATTAAAATGCGTAAGCAAAAGCGACAGCGACGAATTATCTGTTAATTCGAGTTTAGTTTTAGACATAATGCTAAAACGTTTGAAGTTTTGAGACGCATCGAAATAACTTGGCGCAAAAATATCTTCTACCGCT
>ENA-OBIO01001300-OBIO01001300.1-metagenomes-genome-assembly--contig:-NODE-1300-length-10249-cov-2.95684_pt1 | contig 10249 bp, 7 predicted proteins | sample MGYA00153383_OBIO01 | MGnify analysis MGYA00153383 | reverse complement strand
TGATGGTTGAAGAAAAAGGCATTTATTCTATTGAAAAATTTTTAGTAGCACGCCGTTTAATGTACTGGCAGGTGTACCTGCATAAAACAGTATTGTGTGCAGAAAAAATGTTACAACTTATTATTAAAAGAGCAAAATACATTAAAGCTTATACCTGCACCCCATTAAATAAATTTGTAAACGGAGATATTAAAAATGTTACCCTGCAGGAGTTTTGCAAATTGGATGATTACGATGTAATTGCAGCCATAAAGGAGTGGAGCACGCATGATGACAAAATTTTATGCATGCTTTGTGAAGGTATAATTGACCGGAAGTTATTTAAAATTAAATTTTTTAGCGAAGCAGTAGATATGGAACTTGTTATTCAAAAAAAAACCGGAGCAATGGAAAAATTTAATATTGAAGAAGAAGATATTCATTGGTTGGTATTTACCGGAGAAGCAATGAGTAACACCTATAATTTTGAAGATGAGCACATTCGTATACTATTTAAAGACGGAACTGTAAAAGATATTTCAGCGGTTGACAATGCCCTCATCAATCAAAACATGCAGACCAAAATTAAAAAATATTACATTTGTTATGCAAATTAATTGATGGTTAAATATTAAAATATCAAAGAATTTTACTAAAAAAATTATTTAAATAGAATATGCAATTTTCCGCAACTCAAATAGCCTCCATTATTAATGGCAAAGTACAAGGTAATGCCGATGTAACCGTGGCTACATTTGGCAAAATAGAGGAGGCCAAAGAAGGCCAACTTGCTTTTTTAGCAAATCCTAAATACGAAGAATATTTATACACTACCCAAGCGTCTATTATAATAGTAAGCGATACTCAGGAATTAAAAAATAATATAGCTGCAACACTAATTCGGGTTCCGGACGCCTACAGCGCCTTTGCAACATTATTGGATGTGTATCAAAAAATTCAAACGCAACAATTATCCGGTATTCAACAACCTGCTTTTATTAATAAAAGTGCAAAAATTGGTGAACAGGTTTATATTGGAGCCTTTGCCTATATTGGAGAAAATACCATTATTGCCGACGGAGCAAAAATATTTCCCGGTGTTTATCTTGGCAATAATGTTGTGGTTGGTGCAAATACCATCCTTCATCCCGGAGTTAAAATTTATCACCATTGCATTATTGGTAAAAATGTAGTAATTCATGCCGGTACCATTATAGGTGCAGATGGTTTTGGTTTTGCCCCGCAACCCGACGGATCTTTTAAAAAAGTGCCACAAATTGGAAATGTTATTATTGAAGATGCTGTAGAAATTGGCGCAAATGCTACCATAGATAGAGGAACTATTGGTAGTACACTAATAAAAAGTGGTGCCAAGCTGGATAACCTTTTACAAATAGCCCACAATGTAGAAATTGGCAATAATTCCGTAATTGCTGCACAAGCCGGTATTAGCGGAAGCACAAAAATTGGAAACAATGTTATGATTGGCGGACAAGTAGGTATTGTAGGGCATTTACAAATAGCAGATGGTAGTAAAATTAATGCGCAAAGCGGTGTAAGTAAATCCATTAAAAAGCCAAATACAAACGTTACCGGTTCACCGGCATATGATTATACAGCCTCTTTACGAAGTCAGGCTATTGCAAGAAGCCTTCCTTCAATGGAAAAGAGAATTAAAGATCTGGAAAAATTAGTAAAGGATTTGTTGATGCCAAAATAATTTAAAATAAATTCTATTACATAAATTCCGGCATATTTTTAATGTCTTTTACAGAAATTTTATAAATAATATCACATCTTAAATGTATTATATAAATTTATAATATATTATTTTATTTCACAAAATTTATTTTAATTATATTCATTTTAATTTTTAAACTCTCATAAAAGATAAAAATTTAAATCTGGCCTATAAAAGTAAAACTGCAAAAATGAAAAAATTTGCAACTATACAACCTGATTGATTAACTAAATTGTAACAACAAAATGCTGTTAATTACATTTTTATCATCAACGATTGTGCTACCCATGACATACTAAATTACCGATAAAAATTACTGAACAAAATAGAAGAAGGTATTTTACAGGCAATTGCATATGCAATTTTTACATAGAATATAGTTTAACCTGAAGCCGCAGGCATTAAAGTGGCAAAAAATAAAATATCTTTACCGGCTATTTATAAAACTACAAGCATGGACGAAAATTTTAACCCCGATAAACAACACACGCTGGTAGCAGCAGTCAGCATTTCGGGAACCGGTTTACATACTGGTATTAATGTAGATATGACACTTAAACCAGCACACGCAGGTTTTGGTTTTCAATTTCAGCGCATTGATTTACCAGGAATGCCAATTATTAAAGCCGATTGCGATTTAGTTACAGATACCTCCAGGGGAACAACTCTAGAACAAGGTGAAGCAAAAGTTAGTACCGTAGAGCATATTCTTGCAGCACTTGTTGGAATGGGTGTTGATAATTGCCTTATTGAAATTAACGGACCTGAAATACCAATAATTGATGGAAGCAGTGAACCTTTTGTTGAAATAATTGCTGCAACCGGTGTATTGGAACAAGAAGCTACAAAAGCCTGGTATACAATTGACAGCAATATTACTTACTATGATGAGGTAAAAAGGGTAGAAATGACTTTATTACCTTCTACTGATTATAAAATTACCACTTTAATAGACTTTAATTCTCCGGTTTTAGGCACACAGCACGCCAGCTTAAAATCAATGCAGGATTTTAAAACAGAAATTGCACCCTGCAGAACTTTTTGTTTTTTACATGAGCTTGAAGCTTTACTGGATAATAACCTTATTAAAGGCGGCGATATTAACAATGCTATTGTAGTTGTTGATAAACCCGTTACCGAAGATGAAATGAACCGGCTCGCAAAAGCTTTTGGCAGAGACAAAATTGAGGTTAAAAGCGAAGGCTATTTAAATAATTTAGAATTAAGGTTTCCCAACGAACCTGCAAGGCATAAGTTGCTTGACGTAGTTGGCGATCTTGCGCTTATTGGCTACCCTGTAAAAGGACATATTATAGCTAACCGGCCCGGACATAGCAGCAATGTGGAATTTGCTAAAAAAATAAAAAAGTACATCAAAAAAAATAAATATACTAAAGATGTACCCACTTATAATCCTAACCAGCCTGCAGTATATACTTTACAACAAATAGAAAAAACCTTACCGCATCGTTATCCTTTTTTATTGGTTGATAAAATTATAGAATTAACAGACAAGCATATTGTAGGTATTAAAAATGTTACTTTCAACGAGTATTTTTTTCAGGGACATTTTCCCGGTAATCCGGTAATGCCCGGCGTTTTGCAAGTAGAAGCCCTGGCACAAACCGGTGGTATACTTTGCATTAATGCTATGCCCGAAGGACAATATGATACTTATTTTATTAAGATAGAGAACTGTAAATTTAAACAAAAGGTGGTTCCGGGAGATACGATGATTTTAAAAATGGAACTTATAGAACCAATTAGACGTGGTATTTGCGTTATGCGGGGAAGTGTTTTTGTAGGTAATAAATTATGTACTGAAGGAGACCTTACCGCACAATTAGTTAAAAGAGTTTAAACGTTCTTACTGATTACTTAGTTTTTAAATTATTTAGTGTAATTAGCATTGGAATTCATTAAATAGATAAAAAATGATTTTAAAAAAATCAACCAAATCTGGCATTATTTTAAATTTCTAAATTTTTCAATTGGATAAGAACCACCCCCATACCTCCATACACCCAAATGCGATATTGGCTGCCAATGTAAAAATTGACCCTTTTAGTGTTATACATGATAATGTTGAAATTGGCGAAGGCACCTGGATAGGAAGTAATGTTACTATTATGGAAGGAGCCAGAATTGGTAAGAATTGCCGGATTTTTCCGGGAGCTGTAATTGCTGCCATTCCGCAGGATCTAAAATTTGAAGGTGAAAAAACTACCGTTGAAATTGGCGACAATACCACCATCAGAGAATTTGTTACCGTTAACCGCGGCAGTAAAGACAGGTGGACCACAAAGGTGGGCAACAACTGTTTAATAATGGCCTACAGCCATATTGCACATGATTGTATAGTTGGTAATAACTGTATTATGAGTAACAGCACTCAAATGGCCGGGCATGTAACAATGGGCGACAATTCTATTTTAGCAGGTATGTGCGCTATTCACCAATTTGTGCAAATTGGCCAGCATGCTTTCATTAGCGGTGGCTCACTTGTAAGTAAAGACGTGCCCCCATACATAAAAGCAGGAAGAACACCATTAAGTTATGCCGGTGTAAACTCTGTAGGTTTAAAAAGAAAGGGGTTTTCAGTTGATCGCATCAACCATATTTTAGATATTTATCGTATTATCTATAATAAATCGATGAATACCTCACAGGCACTTAATTTTATTGAAGAAGAATTACCGGCAACAGACGAAAGGGATGAAATTGTAACTTTTATCAGAGAAAGCGGCAGAGGTATAATTAAGCGCTTTACTAAAGGAAGTCTGGAGGATGAATAAAATTTAATATGCTTAATCAATAACATTAAGTTAAATCATTTAGTGATTTTTTATTTATGATTAAATGTTTTAAATCATCTTAATAATGCTATTACCGGAATTAAAATATTTTAACGACTTACAGCCTTACCGGCAAAATTTATTTCATTGGTTGTTAACTTAAGGGCATTGTATACTTAACCAAAAACTGCTTTTCTTAAAAGAAGTAAAATAAGTTTAAGAACTCATTTTACTTCTTTTAAAAATTAATAAATATTCTTTTTAGCATTGATTTACGCCGTTTCTTTAAGAGCATATACCGGAAGCTTTTGCTTTAAAATACCATGCAGATAACTTTAAATAATGTTGGCAAAAGATTTAACAGGGATTGGATTTTCCGACACCTGAGTTATGAATTTGCAGCGAAAAAAAAATATGCTATCACCGGTTCAAACGGTTCCGGAAAGTCTACCCTTTTACAAGTACTGTCAGGTGCTTTAAGTCATAATGAAGGCAAAGTTCAATTTATTACACCAGGCGTTATTGTTGAGGAAGAATACCAATACCGACATATTGCTCTTGCAGCTCCTTATCTTGAGTTAATTGAAGAAATGACAGCGACTGAATTTTTAAACTTTCATAAAAAATTTAAATTATTCAGTCAACCTAATAAAGAAATTTTGCAATTGGTAGGTTTACAAAAAGCTGCCAATAAACAAATAAGATACTACAGTAGCGGTATGAAACAGCGCTTAAAATTAGCACAGGCTTTTTTTACAGACTCCCCAATTTTATTGTTAGATGAACCTACTACCAATTTAGATGCAGAAGGCATTGCATTATACCATTTACTTATAAAAAATTACACCAATAATAAACTTGTTGTAATTAGTAGTAATGATTTGCAGGAATACGAATTTTGTGATGCAATACTTGCCATCGGAGATTTTAAATAAACTTATTACCGGTAAATTACTGCAGATACAAGCAAAGCCTGCAACATATTATTTACTACAATTTATAAAATAAAAATTACTGTCTTCGTCGAAACACAGTAAACAAATTAAAGCTTTTTACTACCTGCCTCGTTTACCTCAAGGTTTCTACTTTACACACCGTTCATTAACCCTTGTAAATTTAAAAAAACGCTTGTACCAGTCTCTTTTCATTGTTGGTTTTTCAATTAATAAAAAAAATATTCCACTAACAATTAAAATAATTGTCAACGCAATTATATAATGAATAGTACCATTTATCCAATTATTATTACTAAAATTGATGGTTGCAAAACGATGCCTTAATGAACCTAAAATACCCTGATGAATTAAATAAATGGAATAACACATACCTCCAATAATTGCAATAGGTTGAAAGCTGAGCCATTTTTTTAATGTAGCATTGGTAAGAACCAAATAGAAAAATATAAAAGTTAAAAGCATTTTTAATAAACAAAACCAAACGCTAACGTAGTAAGCAGGTACAAAAAGCGAAAGAATAAAGCAGCCTGCACCTAAGGCTGTTAAAAATGGCGAATTATGCTCTTTTTTTCGCAACAGATATAAATCTGTCATTAACATACCAGCTATAAAATTACCACCCTTATTTAAAATTGTGCCAATGTGGTATTGTTGATTAAAGTCTAAAATTATTCCAATAATTATAAACGTACATAAAATAATTCTGCGATGGGTACTATTTTTTAGGCAATAAATAAAGCAAAGCAGCGGGGCTAATAAATAAAACTGCACCTCAATTTCCAGGCTCCAGGCCACAGCATTTACAATTGGATGTGCATTGTAAATAATATTATGAAGATAAAAAAATGAAGCAAAAAAATGAGGCAAAAGTTCAGAAAAAGTTTCGTACCGCATTACCCATACCCGTAGTATAAAATAAATTACCAGACTTATAATATAGGCGGGTTCCAATCTGGTTAGGCGTCTAAAAAAATAATTTTTTATACTTACTTTTTTCTCGCTTAGTAAATGTTGCCGGGCAAAGGGTAACGATAAAATAAAGCCGCTGATAATAAAAAAAAACGGTACCCCATACGCACCATTCCAACAAAGGCTATATAAAAGGCTAAATGAATTTAAATGTAAAACATGACCATGAATATAGGTACCCATATGCAATAGAAATGCCACAAGAGCAAGTGCTATAAAACGTAATCCGTCTACTTCGGGCAAATAGGTGCCGCCGCTGGTTACCCTTCTGAAACGCTCTAAAAAAGGAGAAAAAAAAGGCATTGAGAGTATTTAAATAAACAGGAAAGAAATCACAAAAGATGTTGTTAATTTTTAGAATTTTTATTCCTTAAAAAAATATAATTTAATACAATGTCGTTAAGTTAAGGGTTGGTGGTGGCATCAATCCCTGCAATCAGCAATGGCCGGTACCCATCCGTCACTTAAATTTTTTATATTAAAGGCATTCTTATTTAATTGCATAAAAAATAATAAAAATAAATTTATGTTTAAAAGTAAAAATTAAACAAAATTATTTTAGAAGTTTTTACACATAGTTTGTGTTTCAAATTTCAAAATTTTAGCTATAAAATTTAATGCTATTTTATTACCGGCTGCCGTTAAAAATTATCTTCTGCTTGCTATCAGCAAATTAAGGTCAGTATATTTTAAATCGAACCGCTCGCTTAAATAAAAATTGGTAAGGCTGCCTTTAAACATGTAAATACCACTACGAATATTAATTTTATACCAAACCACGTTATCAATCCCTCCGTCATCTGCCGTTTCTAAAAGCAAGGGCATTAATACATTGCTTATAGCTTGCGAGGCTGTACGGGCAAAACCACTTGGTATATTTGGCACACAATAATGTATAACATCATATTTTCTAAAAACAGGTTTTTCGTGGGTGGTTACCTCGCTTGTTTCAAAACAACCGCCCCTATCAATACTAACATCTACTATAACTGTTCCCGGCCGCATCTGGCTCACCATTTCATCAGATACAACAATGGGCGTTCTGCCACCGGTACTACTTAAAGCACCAACAGCAACATCACAAGTTTTTAATTGCTTGGCTAAAATTTTAGGTTCTATAACAGAGGTCCATAATCTGCCTCCAATATTATTTTGCAATCTTTTTAACCGGTAAATACTGTTATCAAAAATCTTTACACTGGCACCCATGGCAAGGGCGGTTCTTGCCGCATACTCACCTACAATACCTGCGCCTATTATAATAACCTTTGTAGGTGGAATGCCACTTATACCCCCTACTAAAACTCCTTTACCGTGGTTGGCATTATTTAAGTATTGCCCTGCTATAAGCATAACAGCACTACCGGCAATCTCACTCATACTGCGTACTATCGGGTTATGACCACTATCATCTTTCAGGTTTTCAAAACTTAAAGCAGTAACTTTTTTATCCATCATTTTTTGCAAAATCTCCTTTTTCATAACGGCCAAATGTATGGGCGAAATAATATATTGATTTTGCTTAAGCAATTCACATTCCTCTTCACTTACCGGCGCACTTTTTACTAATATCTCACATTCAAAAACTTCCTTTTTATCGTAGGCAATTTTGGCCCCGGCTTCGCTGTAATCTTTATCACTATAACTCGCGCCTTCGCCTGCATTGGTTTCTATAACAACTTTATGCCCGTTGGCTACCATTACCCCCACGGCTTCCGGTGTTAGCGCAATACGGTTTTCATTAAAAGATGTTTCTTTAGGAATACCAATATTTAACTCTTCGCCCCTGCGTTTTACATCGAGTGTTTCTTCTAAAGTTTCGTATGTAAAAGAAGGAGATACAAATGGTTTTGATGTTGCCATAATAAAATGATGTTGAAGCGTACAAATTACAAATTAATTTTCAGCTTTCGGGTATTACTGTCAATAGTACTAATGGTAATGTGTAAAGTATTATCCGGAAAAATCCCCGGCGCTTTTTCCGGCCACTCTACAAAACAGCGGTTTCCTGAATATAAATAATCTTCCACCCCTGCATTTAAAGCCTCCCCCTCACTTTTTAACCGGTATAAGTCCAAATGATATATTAGCGCACCCTGCTTTGTAACATATTCGTTAATAATAGAATACGTTGGACTGGAAACCGTATCCTCAACCATATCAAGCGCACACACTGCCTGTACAAACGTAGTTTTACCTGCGCCCATTTCGCCATGCAATGCAAAAACACAGTACCCTGCTGTAAGAAGGTTAAATTGTTGCGCCGCTTGTTTAATATTTGTGAGGTTAAAAATTAATTCCATGATGCAAAGATATTTTCCTATTATAGCAATTAACTACAATTTGCAAATTATAATTTTACAAAATGGAAAAAGTTGAATGGAAAGTAGATGGGATGGATTGCACTAATTGTGCGTTAACAATTTCTAAATATCTAAATAAAGCCGGATTAAAAAATGTAAAAGTAAATTTTATAGGGGGCGATGTAAGTTTTGATCTGCAGGAAAATATATCAAAATCCGAATTAGCTAAAGGCATTCAGGGACTAGGCTATACAGTTACTAACACACCGGAAATTTTACCAATGAAGCCGGTTTTTAAAATATTTAAATCTCATTTACAGCGCTTTTTATTTTGTCTTCCTTTTACATTGATATTAATGTTACACATGCTGCCCTGGCATATTCATTTTTTAATGAACCCATGGATACAGCTCGCCATTTGTTTACCTGTTTATATTACAGGCATGAGTTATTTTGGTGTAAGTGCCCTTAAAAGTTTGCGGGGTGGTGTTCCAAATATGAACGTACTTATCGCAATAGGTGCTACTGCTGCATTTATTTACAGCCTTATTGGTACAATTGGTAGTAACGGCATGGACTATATTTTTTATGAAACTACCGCTACCATTATAACCCTGGTATTTTTAGGCGAATGGGTAGAAAACAAATCTGTTGCCGGCACCCAAAAAGAATTGAATAAATTAGCAAGTCAGCAAAAAGTAATGGCCAACATGATTGCCTTTGATGATGAACACAAGGAGAATATTTTTCCGGTAGAAAATACACAGCTTAGGGTTGGCGACCTTATTTTAATAAAAAGCGGCGAGCAGGTGCCGATAGATTGTAAAATTTTATGGGGAGAGGCACATGTAAATGAAGCACTTTTAACAGGCGAAAGCAAACCCGTTAGAAAGCAAAAAAAAGAAGCATTAACTGGAGGAAGCATGCTTACTGAAGGCACTGTAAAAGCACAGGTTACCGCCGTTGGAAAAGATACCGTTCTTAGTAATATTTTATTGCTGGTAAAAGAGGCACAAAGCGAAAAACCACCTATACAGCAACTGGCAGATAAAATTAGTGCCATATTTGTTCCGGTAGTTTTAAGTATTTCGGTGCTCACTTTTTTTATAAATCATTTTGTTTTTAACGTTGATGCTACAAATTCACTTATGCGCAGTATTGCGGTATTAGTTATAAGTTGCCCTTGTGCAATGGGGCTTGCAACACCCGCTGCCATTGCAGTTGGCTTAGGCAGGGCAGCAAAAAATGGTATTCTTTTTAGAAACGCAAAAAGCCTTGAATTATTTAAAAACATTAAAACAGTGGTATTTGACAAAACAGGTACACTAACAAAAGGTCAGTTTAAAATAACAAATTACCAATTTATCGGCATGTTGGAGAATGATTTTAAACGGATCATTTTTTCATTAGAAAAATACTCAAACCATCCCATTGCTAAAGCAATAAGTGTAGAATGGAAGATAAACGATGCAATAAATTGGAAAAATATTGAGGAGATAAAAGGGG
>ENA-OBIO01001298-OBIO01001298.1-metagenomes-genome-assembly--contig:-NODE-1298-length-10253-cov-2.74652_pt1 | contig 10253 bp, 13 predicted proteins | sample MGYA00153383_OBIO01 | MGnify analysis MGYA00153383 | reverse complement strand
CGTGCTGCGCAAGCCGAACATTTGCCGCAAGGACGACGCACCATAAACACGCCATAATCACCTACTTTAGCAGATTTAACATTTGCGCCAATTTGCGTTACCTGACCAAACATTTCGTGACCAATAATTAATTCAGTTTTGCCCGTTGGCGCATCAGCACGACCACCTGCTGCTTCTTCGCGATCTGTTCCACAAATACCAACTTCAATTATTTTCATAATAATCTGTGTCGGTGTTGATATTTGTGGTACATCGCGATCAATAAGTTTTAAATCGGTAGTACCTGGTGTAAGCGCAAGAGCTTTCATAGAAATTACTTTTATTTTAAAATTAAAGAGCGCAAATTTAGTCTTTAAGGTGGAAATATTTAGTTGGATGAAATAAAAAAGTTTTCACTGTCGCTTTTTACAGAAAATTTAACTTTGTTAAAATGTTTGACCGATTTGCAGCACCAAAAATAAAGCTATATACCCTCTCAAATAACTCACAATTATTATTTAGTTTTGTGAATGTTTCTGAAATCCAAACTTTATCAAGCGCAGCAATTCGCTAAATATTATAGACGCGCTAAAACGCGCTACAATATTCAAACACCCTTTGTATTTAATTTTATAGAAAATATTTTAGAGAATGATAGAAATTATTATGGATTTTCTATCATTGAAGCTCTCCGACACAGTCTATTAAAAGAAAATAAAAGTATTGAGTTAATTGATTTTGGCGCTGGTAGTCAAACTACAAAAACTAAATTTCGAAGAATTAATCAAATTGCAAATTCGGCACTATCTTCTGATTTTCAGTGTCGTTGGCTTTTTAATGTTGTTAATGAATACAAGCCTAAACATATTTTAGAGCTCGGTACATCTCTCGGTATATCAACTTTATATTTAAATGCGGCTTCTGATAATGAAACTAAACTTTTCACATTGGAAGGCGATCCAAAAATTGCACACATTGCACGAATGAATTGGCAAAACGCCCATCATTTATTGATGCAATATACATTAGCAAATTACGATGGCGTTACAGACGATTTGGAAAAGCATATCGAAAATGATATTTTGAAATCTGCACCAGAAATACGGCTTATTGAGGGCGATTTTGAAAAAACTTTAACAACAACTCTTAATTTATTAAAAACCGTTGATTTGGCTTTTATTGACGGTAACCACCGCTATGATGCAACGATGAAATATTTCCACCAAATTTTACCTTACACTAAGGCGCATTCCATTCTAATTTTCGACGATATTTATTGGAGCAAAGACATGACACGCGCTTGGAATGAAATTAAAAATCATGCTTCCGTAACGTGTTCAATAGATTTATTTTGGTGTGGTATTGTTTTTTTTAACACTGATATTTTAAAAATACAACACGTCACGCTTATTCGGGCTAAGCTCAAACCGTTTAAGTTTGGCTGGAGTTTTTAAAACTGATTCATCGCATTCCTCAGATTGCATTATCCAAGTAAAGAGTTAAAACTTATTTTCTTTTTTAATTTTTAAAACATAGTCAGTAGTGACACTAAAATCTTCAGCAATTTCTTCAATAGTTAACTTAGCTCTTCTTATAGCTTTTAGTATGCCTTGGATTTTTTCTTGAGCTACACCTTGAGCTACACCTTCATTTCTACCCTTAGCTATTATCGAATCGTAAGTTGACATAATTTTAGGATTTAAAGATTCAGAAGTTGCATTTTGAAGTTTCCCTTCAATTTCTTCGGCGGTAAGCTCTGATTTTCTTACTACATAACCAAAAAACATTCTAAAAAGTTCTTCTAATTCGGGTTTGTCCTTGAAAGATATAAAAAAATCAAGGAAATTTTCTTGAACAAATACTTTGTCACTCAGCTTTTGGTAAACTAAAAGTAAAGCGTGCAAAATACTTTTACCTTTTAATTTCTCAAGTATTTCTTTTTCAATGTCACTGACTTTTGTAATATGATAATCGAAACACGGAATAAATTTATGAAATTCTTCGGGCAATCCTTTGAAAAGTGCTGAGAAAGGTCTGTATTTCCACGTTTTTTTACTTTGATAAACTACTATTGGCAGAATAAAAGTTAGTTTTCTCTTATTTTAACATCGTTGTTCCAAATACAGCACATGTATGTGAGCAGCTGAACAAAAATATAAGCGAATGGATATGATTTATGCTCTAATAAAAAAGCGATAGCAAGCGGTTTACTTTTTTTATTTTTAAGTTTAAATGAAGCGCGATATACCCTATCAGCATCAAAAGCCTTCATATCGGATGTACGATAAGATGTTTCATCTAATTGTAGGTCAGCTAAATTAATATGAACTAAAAGTTCAGGCGGTAAAAAAAAATGCAAATAATCAAGCATCGTTTGTTTAATGCCAAAGAAAGCTTTAAAAAGCGCGTCGTGCTCATTTTTAAATTCGTTGTCGGTTAGTTTGCTCATATCGTATGTTGAAAATATGAGTAAAACTACATTGGAATTTGAGTTTAGAGAAATTTAAATCAAGTTAAATTCATTCAAACCGTTTTCCCATTTTTGATTCAATAAATCTTTAATTTTACCGAAAATTATATCATTGGGCTGAAAATAAATATCGCTGCAATTCAGCCAAATAACAGGAAAACGATTTTCATTTTCAAATGCGCGACGATAACTTAATTCTAAATTTTTTAAATACGCGTTCGGAATATCATTTTCCATCGCGCGCCCGCGTTTTTCGATATTGCTCTTTAATTCGAAAACAGGGCGGTGCAGATATAAAACCAAATCGGGCAAAAAATATTTTTCATCTAACTCAGAAAAAATAGCCTCAAAAAGTTGGAGTGATTCGTCTTTCAGATGTGTGTGTGCAAAAATTTTTGTTTTCTCGAAGATAAAATCTGAAAAAAAAGTTTTTCCTTGCAAGTCAGTTTCGGAAAAAAAATGGTTTAATTGTTTGAGTCGTATGGTCAGAAAAAACAACTCAACGTGCAGCGCATATTTTTCAAAATCGTCGTAATATTTAACGAGAAAAGGATTTTTTTCAAAATTTTCTAAAATGCACGGTACTGAAAACACTTCGCTGAGCATGGTTGCTAAAGTTGTTTTACCCGAACCAATATTTCCTTCAATGGCAATGTGTTTATACAAAATTCGAAATTTAATCTTCTAATAAAAAAACGTCTAATGGATCGCTGCACTCAAAATATAATTCTTCGATGGTTATATTTAAAACAGGATGATTGACTTCTGCGGCAATATCCATTAAAGGAATAAGTGCAAAATTGCGTTCGTGCAAATGTGGGTGCGGAATAATTAAATCGGGTAAATTAATTATGGCATCGTTAAACAGTAAAATGTCAATATCAATGGTGCGCGCTTCCCATTTTTCGGCGCGCGTGCGTCCCATTTCAGTTTCAATTTCGAGAATTGTTTTAAGTAAATCGTGAGGCAATAGTTCTGTTTCAACCAAAATAGCTTGATTTAAAAAATTAGGTTGATCTGTTTTTCCCCATGCACTCGTTTCATAAAGTTTGGAGAATTTGGTAATCGTTCCTACCCTATTTCTAATTTTATTACACGCATTTGTTAAGTTTGCTTTTCTATCGCCTAAATTTGTTCCGAGAAGTAAATAGGCTGCGCTTTGTGATGACATTTTCAGTTATTATTATTTTGCGCAAAAATAGCTAAATCAGAGGTGAGTGGTGAGTTATACGTTTTTTATTTTTTTGCCTCATTTCTTTAAAAACATTCCACCTTTGTTAAATGGAATTTTAATTTTAAAAACTATGGACGACCCTAAAATAGAATACCTGAACTCGGAGTATAAAGATTCTAAAATTGAAACCGTTAAACCGATTTCACAATCGTTGATGCGTTTTTTAAATTTTTACTTTTCTACGGTCGGTTTAGCTGCGCCAAAAATAGCCGTCAATTTTGCATTAACACTTTTTACAACGCCACGCATTCGCGCAGTTCATACCCGAACAGATGCAGTAATTGACAGTGCTGAAAAAAAGATTGTCACTATCGAAAACAATACGATAATGACCTATCAGTGGGGAAATTTTGAAAAAACGATTTTGTTAGCGCACGGTTGGGAATCGCGCGGAACAGCATTGCGAATGTTTGTTAAACCTTTAAATACTTTTGGATTTTCTGTTTTAGCATTCGATGCGCCCGCACATGGTGAATCGAGTGGAAAAACGTGTTCACTGCCACAAAATGCTTTTGTCATTAGTGAATTATTGAAGCAAAATAATGTTTGCGGTATTATTGCACATTCTTTTGGTTGCGCGTGTAGTATGTACGCCATACAATTTTACGCGCAAAAATATACTCCAATCCGAATGGCTTTCATGGCAGTTCCACCAAAACCACAAACTATTTTAGAAGGTTTTTTAAACAGAATTAAAATTTCTGCGCGATTAAAACAGTCGGTAATTTCAAAAATTTTATCGCAATATCCCGATCTCAAAAAATTCGACCCCGCACTTTCTGAAGGGTCTGTTTCTGTTGAAAAATTACTAATTATTCAAGATTCAACGGATGATGTTACGCCTGTTTCCGTAGCAAAAAATATTATTGCGCACTGGAAAAAAGCGCATTTAATTATTTCGGAAGGTTACGGACATTATAGATTGGCAAAAAATCCAGATGTGGTTAAACGAATTATTCAATTTTTAACCGCCTAAACTATGCGTGCTTCGCTATGGTTTTATTTTTATACATTGCCATAATTGAAACACCAAATGGCAAGCGTAATCTTAGTTTTAATAAAAAATTTTCGCCCGCAAAAATACGATAAAGAATAGTGCTCAATATTTTGTTTGAGCCGATCTCTAAATCGGATGGCGCATTTTCATTAATTTTAGAAGCATCTTGCTTTTTAAATTTTCGGAAAAAATTAAGCATAACCCGAACGAAAGCAATAGGCAAGAATAAAAAAGTATTAAAATAGGATTCAAAAATGGGCGTTAGGTCAGATTTGTTAAAAACTTTGCGGAGTGTATTTTTTGTATATCGTCTAAAATGGTGATTAATTTCATCGTGTTGCGACCATAAAAATAGATATGCTGGCACAGAAACAAAAACATAGCCGCTCATCTTACAAACTCGAAACATTTCTTGAACTGCCAAAACATCATTATCAACATGTTCAATAACGTCGAAAGCAACGACTAAATCGAATTGTTTATCCTTAAAGGGAAGTTCTAAAATTGAACCTTGAACGATAGAAATTTTGACAACGTCGCGTGTAAAAGCGTAACATTCGGGGTCGTATTCTAATGAAACTACTTCACCAAACTGCATCAACCATTCAGAACTGAAACCCGTTGCGCAACCTGCATTTAAAATTTTAAGGTCGGTTCGATTTGGGAAAGTTTTAATGATTTGTGTTTCTAATATTTTTTGGCGCCCTTTAAACCACCAATGATTTCTTTCAAGTGCGTAGTAAGCGCGGTAATATTCTTTTTCCATTAATTCGTTTCTGTCAAAAATATTTTACCGTTATACCATTCGTCTTCAATAATGGCTTTGTTTTTTTTATAGAAATAAATAGCAGGTTTGTTCCAATCGAGCACTTGCCATTTGGTTAAAACACATTTTTTGTCGCGCGCGACTTGCAAAAAAGTATCGAAAAGCATTTGACCAACGCCGAATTTTCGGTAGGACTCAGTCACGACAAAATCTTCGAGATACAACATTTTTCCGCGCCACGTCGAATACGCCATGTAATACAAAATCATTCCAATAATTTTATTAGTATCAGTATCAATAGCTACGTGCGATTCAAAAATTTTTTCTAAAAAATCTGCTTCGTAATCTGCTACTGTCGCTGTGTGCGATTCGGGCGACTTTTCAAAAACAGCCAGTTCATTCACCAAAGCATGAACGTCTGATAAATCGGCAAGTGTTGCTGCTCGAATTTTAATATTTTTAGACATTAGTTTAATAAATCAAAATTGTTCGCACAAATTTAATTACGGTAACACACTTAAATGCCAAAATAGAAATAATTTTGTGTTTTAATCTTTTACTTTTTCTCGTTTTGCGATACTCATTAGAGCGACACAAATAGCAAGTAGTGAAAGAAGAAGAAAGTCAGATGATGGTCCCATGCTTTAGAAGATTAAATATGATTGTTGTGAATGATTGATTATGTAACAAAGTTAGGCGTAAAAAAAATTCTATTTGTTAATTAAATATAAATTAGTGGTTTGACTTTTTACACTCGAATTAACAAAAGGTTTAAAATAATAGTTCATCATACAAATCTGAGTAACGATTTTAATTAGAAAAAAACGTTTATTTGATTGCAAAATCGCAAACATTAAATATCTAAAAAAACTAATTTCAGAATATTATTTGATGCCTTTAATAAAACCTTATTTAAATTTTAAAAATTAGTTTAAAAATAAAATTAGATGCGTAAAAATATTTCATTATACTTTTTCCCATTTTTTTATTAATATTTTGAAAAGCGGCTTAAATCTTATTTTTTTGAATCATTTTTTTGAATCATTTTTTTGAATCATTTTTTTGAATCATTTTTTTTAATTTTTTTCAATAAAATTTTCTAAAATTATTTTTAAAGCTACTAAAAAAAGATTTTTTATGTATAATAAAAACCACGCGCTGATCTCTTTTATCGGAATCGAAGGTTTAAAAAAATTACAGAAATCAAAAATTGTATTAATTGGTCTCGGTGGTTTGGGCTCGCCTTGTGCTATTAGTTTAGCAGGTAGCGGCGTCGGTGAATTAATTTGTATAGATTTTGACAGGGTGAGTGAGTCGAACTTGCATCGGCAAACTCTATTTAGTTATAAAGATATTGGCAAAAAAAAAATCGCAAGCGGCGCAAAATCGGCTCGAACGACTTAACCCGAATTTAAAAATTACGTGCTTTGATACGCGCACAACTGCACAAAATATTTTAGATTTTATAACCGTTGCTGACGTAGTTATTGATGCAACAGATAATTTTGAAACGCGATACATTATAAACGACGCCTGTATTTTGGCAAAAAAAACTTTAGTTTACGGTGCTATTCACCAAACCGAAGGTCATGTGACTGTGTTTAATTTTAAAAATACAGGTGCTACACTCCGGTGTTTATTCCCAGAAAACGACGCACAAAATGTGGTTCAAGACTGTAATATTTTAGGCGCATATAATATAGTGACGCAAACAATTGGCACTTTCATGGCGAATGAAGCTGTTAAAGTTATTTTAGAAAACGAAAATATTTTAGCTCAAAAACTTTTGACATTTAATGCATTAACTTATTCAACGCAAGTTTTTGGATATGTTGAAAATAAAGAGAATAGAAAAAATAATTTAAAGCACTTTGATGCACACACTTCAGAGAAAAATATTATTTGGTCGCAAGAAGTATTAAATAACTTACTCCAACAAAATGCACTATTGATTGATGTGCGAACACATAAAGAGCGCATTATGAGAAATATAGGCGGTGAAAATATACCCTACACTGAAAACTATTTTGAAACCTACGCAGCTTTTTTTTCTAAAATAAATCTTGAAACTCCCATCATTTTATATTGTCAAAGTGGTGCGCGCAGTAACTTAGCGCAAAAAAATTTACAATCGCACGGATTCAAAGTTTACGAAATATCGGGTGGATTGAATAGGTTTTTGCAGCAAGACTAATTTTAAAATCAATGATAAAAGTTTCTAATCTTTTTGTTTATCCAATAAAATCGCTCGGCGGTTATGAATGTTCAAGTAGCGTTGTGACAGATCGCGGACTGGAATTTGATCGTCGGTGGATGTTGGTTGATATAGACAATCGGTTTATCTCTCAGCGCGAGTTTCCACCTTTGTCTTTACTGAGTACAAAAATGGGAAATGACGTAATTACGGTTCAGCATAAGACTAAACCAGAAATCAATATTAATATTCCGATTCATCAATACACTGAGACAACCTCGTCTGTTAGAATTTGGGATGATACTGTCATTGTAAATACCGTTAATCAAGAAGTTGACGCTTGGTTCTCCGATATTCTTTCGAGAAAATGTCGGTTAGTTTATATGACAGACGCATCACAACGTATGGTAGAAACAAAATACGCACACAATTCTGAAATTACGAGCCTGTCGGACGGTTATCCCTTTCTAATTATAAGTAAAGGCTCACTCGATGATTTAAATTCGCGACTGTTAAAGACACAAGATTTTGTGTCTCTACCTTTACCAATGAATCGTTTCCGTCCTAACATCGTGATCGAAGGTTGTGAACCTTATTATGAGGACAAAATGAAATCTTTTTTCATTAAAGATATTAATTTTTTCGGCGTAAAACTTTGTGGTCGCTGCGTTGTAACAACAATCAATCAAGATACTGCCGAAAAAAATGAACAAACTGAGCCGCTGCGCACTTTAGCAACATACAGAAATTTTAATCGAAAAATTTGTTTTGGGCAAAATTTATTGCACAATGGAGAAGGAAAAATTTCAGTGGGTGATTTGGTCAATGATATTAAAATAGTACTATAATTCAGAAAACCTCGTAGGTTTTAAAAACCTACGAGGTTAAAACATTAAAATATGCGCGACATTTCTTATAAAATCTCAACACTCCGAACTGCAACTGCAGAGGCATTTGTTTTATGTAGTTTAGAAACCCTTGAACGGATTGAAAATAATACTGTGCCGAAAGGAAATATTTTTGAGTACGCCCGCGCCGCAGCATTTTTAGGTGCTAAAAAAACGCCTGAACTTATTCCGCATTGTCACCCTGTGAGCATTGATGGATTAGAAATTAGTTTTGAAACTTTTCGCGATGCAGAAAAAGCGACGCAAGGCGTAAAAATTCTCGGCACAGCTAAATCAATCGGACGAACTGGTATTGAGATTGAAATTTTAACGGCGGTTACGATTGCTGCACTCACGCTGTACGATACACTCAAACCGATTGATAAAAATTTAGAAATTACGAATATTAAACTTTTAGAAAAAAAAGGCGGCAAAACAGATAGACTTAAAAACTTACTCGAACCGACACCGCAATGCGCCGTTTTAGTTTGCTCCGATAGTGTGTTTGCTGGAATTAATAGTGATAGAAGCGGTGAAGTTTTAAAAGAAATGCTCGAACAAAGTGGCGCGCAAGTAATTGATTTTAAAATTTGTTCTGATGATGCAGAAGGCATAGAAAAAATCCTAAAAAATTGGATTGATAGTGGCATAGAATATATTTTCACAACGGGCGGCACAGGAATTAGTCCGCGCGATAATACGGTGGGTGTTGTTGAGAAAATTATAGATTATAAAATTGAAGGTATTTCGGAAGCGATGCGCAGTTATGGTCAATCACGATTACCGCTTGCTATGTTTTCACGCGCCGTTGCAGGCGTTGCAAAAAAAACGGTAATAATTACTTTACCTGGTAGTGTCGGCGGAGTTCGCGATGGATTAAACTCAATTTTGCCGCACGTTTTTCATGCGCGCAAAATTATTTTGGGTGGTGGGCATTAGATATTTCGGTACAAACGTTCGAGAGAAATAGGACAATTATTAATTGTTTTTAGAATAGCAACTGCTTCAATAGTCTTATAATCTTTAGGTAACCATGAACCATTGTCTTGTTTAGTCCAAACTGTCACGCGTGGCATATCTTCATTCACCAAAACATATTCCTTAAAACTTGGAACGGTGCGATATATTTCAAATTTGGTTGTTCTATCGTGCTTTTGGGTACTTGATGATAAAATTTCGACAATAAGTAATGGATTTAAAATTGTCATTCCATCATTATTATAATATTCAGGCTTTTGACTAATAATTACTGCATCTGGATATAATACTTTTGAAAATTCATCAATCCAAATTTTCGAGTCACTCGTTCCGAGTTCAAATTCTAAATTAAACTCCTCTATAAAATTTAAAGTGAATTGCATTACTCTTGCAGCTAACTGATTGTATGTAAATTTTGCCCCAGCCATGCGAACTATTTTACCAGCATGATATTCATGTTTATGAAGTGATTTTTCTTCCTTCTTGAAATATTCTTCAATAGTAAATAATCTTTCTTCTAAAATTTTATTTTTACTCAAACTTTGAGTTGCTGCAACCATAAAATTTAAATTTAAAACAAAATTAGTATAATTTTAGAAATAAACAAATGCAAATCAGAATTACAAACGCTTATAATTATCGCCTCAACAATATTCAATGCAAACCCATTCAGTCTCTTTATTGTTTTATTTTTAAGTATGTTCTTCACTTTTTGGGTCAAAATCTACAGTCCATTGAATGCCAAATT
>ENA-OBIO01001292-OBIO01001292.1-metagenomes-genome-assembly--contig:-NODE-1292-length-10294-cov-3.41908_pt1 | contig 10294 bp, 9 predicted proteins | sample MGYA00153383_OBIO01 | MGnify analysis MGYA00153383 | reverse complement strand
CATTCTTTATCTAAAATAGCCACACGCTTTAATTGTTCATAAGGCGCTAAAGATTTATTTATGACTTTAATATGTTCGTCAATTAATTTTTTTAACGCTTCGTGCTTTGCCATTTCACTGTTAGTTGTCCAGGGAATGTTTTTGTCTTTACAATACTCTTTAAAATTAATAAATGATGGGACAATAACGGCTGAAGCAAACTTTTGATTTTCTCCTACAACCATGCTTTGATCAACAAAACGGCATTCCTTAATCATATTTTCTATCATCAGTGGCGCAATGTATTTGCCTGCGCTTGTTTTAAAAATTTCTTTTTTACGGTCTGTAATTTTCAAAAAACGCTTATCTACAAAGGTTCCCACATCTCCTGTATGAAACCAACCCTGTGGATCTATCGCTTCAGTCGTGGCTTCAGGGTTTTTATAATAACCTAACATCACGTTAGGACCTTTTACTAAAATCTCACCATCTTCTTCGGCTATTTTCACATCAACCCCTTTTATCACAGGGCCAACCGTGCCAATACGAATATTATCTTCTCCGAATTTATTAACGCTTACAACCACACAGGTTTCGGTTAAACCATAACCTTGTAAACAAATGATATTGGCACATAAAAAAATGCGTTCAAGTTTCGGATTTAAAGCCGCACCACCTGATGCGATACAAACTAACTTTCCTCCCACAGCCGCACGCCATTTGCTATACACTAATCTGTCGGCAATTTTATGTTGTATCGCATATAAAAAACCATTTCTGTTATCAAGCTCATATTTATTGGCAATGCGCATGCTCCAATCAAAAATAATTCGTTTAAAGCCAGTCAGTTTCTCGCCGGTAGCAGTGATTTTTTCGTAAACACGCTCAATTAATCTCGGCACCGAAACAAATATTTGCGGTTGAATTTCTTTTAAATTATCTCCTATTGTTTCTAACCCTTCTGCATAATAAATAGAAACGCCATTATATAAATACAAGGTGCTAATCATACGTTCATACACGTGATTGAGCGGTAAAAAACTAAGCGCTTTCCACCAACTTGCAAAAGGCACAAAGCCATCGCAAGCCAAAACATTAGAAACTAAATTGTTGTGAGAGATCATTACACCCTTTGGAGTACCCGTTGTTCCTGATGTGTAGAGGATGGTTAATAAATCGTTTGGAAGAATAGAATTCTTAATGCTATTTAATTTTTCTTCATTACTGTTTTTTTTACCGAGTTCAATAAAATCAGTAAACGACATGGTTCCTTCTATAGTATTAAAACTAATCACGTGTTTAAGATGAGGAAGGTCTTTTTCTAGTTGGGTGAGTTTTACTAAAATAGATTTATCTGAAATAAAAACCATTTTTACTTCAGCATGATTAAGTATAAATTGTAAATCATGATTACTAATCGTGGGGAAAATTGGAACGGTAACGATGTTGGCTTGTTGGCAACCAAAATCGCAAAAATTCCATTCGGGGCGGTTGTTAGAAATAATAGCAACTTTATCATTATGCGTGATGCCCATTGCTAGTAGGCCATGGCTCACATAATTACTATAGTTTATAACATCGTTGCTACTGTATTTTTTCCATTGTTTATTTTCTTTCCCACACAACACATCCTCTTTGATGAACTGTGTTTTGTATAATTCTAAAATATCAAATACGCGAGTGATGCTCATAGTTTTAATTTTACCAATCAAAGATTACTAATTATAAATGAAAATGCAAGGCAAAGGTTTAAAAGTGCAAAAACTCAAGTACCTGTGTTAGGTATATTTTATCGGTATCATCAAAGGTTTTGTATGCATCACTATCAATGTCAAGCACACCAACGATGTGTTTATTTGCATCATAAATGGGCAACACAATTTCCGATTTTGATAAAGAACTACAAGCTATATGACCAGGAAACAAATCAACATCATCCACAACAAGAACCTCATTGTTTTTCCATGCAGTGCCACAAACGCCCTTCCCTAAAGGAATACGAGTGCAAGCAACCGGACCTTGAAACGGCGCTAATACTAACTGATTATCTTTTATCAAATAAAATCCTACCCAAAAAAAATTAAATCCAAATTTCAAAGCAGCACATACATTTGCCATATTAGCAATTAGGTCCGATTCTGTTTCTACCAACGCTTTTATTTGTGGCAAGAGTGATTTATATTTTTCTTCTTTTGTAGTGCCCTGTATCTGTATGTCTTCCGCCATGTTATTCGTATTTTAACCGGATTAAAAATACTGATTTTTTATTAATGTCTATTTTTATTATCTAACGTACAACTGAAAATTTAAAAGTTTTTTCTAGCCAATATTATTTTAACAAAAACACTGGTGGCTCTATTTATAGTTTAAACACTATAAATTTAAGTTCTATTAATTTTAGTTTAATTCCAACCATAAGTTATGGGTCTGCTATAACAACTGCTATACAAGTTGTAGATTATAGTAAAACATGTGTTTCATATCGTTTAGGAATTTATGATTTAAATTCAGGGACAAGCTTTCAACCAAAAAATTATAAATTAGTTTGGAAAATTCAAGGAGAAAGTGGGTATCCTTATGTTATCTTGGATGCAAATACTTCGCAAGTATACCTTAAGGATGATGGTATAAGGTACTAATCATCTCTTTAAAAATCCAGATAAATTTTTTAGTTTAATTCCTTATATTTACTCTTTATTTTTAAATTATGGAATTAAACTCACTAACTGCTATTTCCCCTATTGACGGGCGTTACCGCAAAGTTACCAACGAATTAGCACCTTATTTTTCGGAATTTGGATTAATTAAATACCGTGTACAAGTTGAAATTGATTATTTCATCTTATTATCGCAACAAGGCTTACCACAATTACCAAAATTGTTTGCTATACAAGTAGAAAATTTAAAAGCCATCTACCAGAATTTTTCATTTGCTGATGCGGAAATCATAAAGGAGACTGAAAAAACAACCAATCACGATGTGAAGGCGGTTGAGTATTTTGTAAAAGAAAAACTAAAAGCACAAGGACTAGAGCCCTATTTAGAGTTTGTTCATTTTGGGTTAACCTCTCAAGATATTAACAACACGTCTATTCCCTTATCATTAAAACAAGCGTCTAACGAGGTCGTGTTGCCAAATTTACATCAGGTAACAAATAAATTAATCACCTTAGCTAAAGAGTGGAAAAGTGTATCGTTACTGGCTCGTACGCATGGGCAACCTGCATCACCCACTCGTTTAGGAAAAGAAATTTATGTATTTGTAGAGCGTTTACAATCACAAATAAAACAGTTGGATAGCATTCCTTTCTCTGCCAAGTTTGGCGGTGCTACTGGTAATTTCAATGCACACGTTGTTGCCTACCCATTAAATGATTGGATCGCTTTTGGAAACGATTTTTTAAATAACACCTTGGGATTACAACGTAGCCAATTTACTACACAGATTGAACACTATGATAACATTGCTTCTTACTGCGATGCTTTAAAGCGCATCAATACAATCTTGTTGGATTTGTGTCGTGATATTTGGACTTATGTGAGTATGGATTATTTTAAACAAAAATTAAAGGAAGGTGAAATTGGATCATCGGCGATGCCGCATAAAGTAAATCCTATTGATTTTGAAAATGCTGAAGGGAATTTAGGATTAGCCAATGCCATCTTAGAACATTTATCAGCAAAGCTTCCTTTATCCCGTTTACAAAGGGATTTAACAGATAGTACTGTTTTAAGAAACTTAGGTGTACCTATTGCACATGCCTTAATTTCGTATAAAAGTATTTTGAAAGGTTTAGATAAATTAATTTTAAATGAAGATAGTTTAAACAGAGATTTAGAAAATAACTGGGCTGTAGTTGCAGAAGCTGTGCAAACTATTCTTCGCCGAGAAGGTTATCCAAAACCATACGAAGCACTGAAAGATTTAACGAGAACAAACACACACATTACCAAAGAATCGATGCAAGCCTTTATCAATGGCTTAAAGGTGAGTGATGCCGTGAAAACAGAATTGTTGCAAATTACACCACAAAATTTTGTGGGAAAAAACCCTGAGTTTTAATTTTGAATCTTATTTTGTATATTTGATAAAGAATTTTTGTAATGAAACCATCCGCTGAAACTAAAACCGCAAAAAACCTTATTGTTAAAAACATTTATACACAACAATTTATAAATGATATGGAACAAACAATAAAAGAAATTGAAGCTGATTTTTATGAGAAAAATAATAAGAACAAAAAGCTTCGTAAAACAGCTTAAAAACTGGCAAAAGTATAAAATCACTACTCCCGAAGATTTACAGCATTATATCATAAAACTTAGGGCAATTACTACTCAAATTATTGATATAAATGATCGTAAAAATTACCTTGGAAAAAAAGTAAGTTACAAAAACAGTAAAGGCATTTATTACTTTTCGTACCAACAACACGTTGTGTTTTTTAAACTTGAACCCACTAAATTAACCTTACTTTATTTTATAGCTTCGAAAAGAATTAAAAAAAAACTATAAATGAAAGTAGCAGGCTTCACCATTATTCGCAATGCCCTTAAATTCGACTACCCTGTGGTTGAAGCTATTACTTCTATTTTACCAATATGCGATGAGTTTATTGTGGCAGTTGGCAATAGCGAGGATGAAACCTTACAACTTATTAAACAGATTAATTCACCCAAAATTAAAATTATTGAAACTATTTGGAATGATTCCTTGCGCGAAGGAGGACAAGTATTAGCACTTGAAACCAATAAAGCTTTTGATGCTATTGATAGAGATACTAATTGGTGCTTTTACATACAAAGTGACGAGTGCGTTCATGAGCGTTATTTAGCAGGCATTAAAGAGGCAATGATAAAATTCAAAGATGATAAACGGGTTGATGGTTTATTATTTAATTACTTACATTTTTATGGAAACTACAATTACGTTGGCAATTCGGTGCAGTGGTATAGCAAAGAAATTCGCATTATTAAAAACGATAAATCCATCCGCTCTTATAAAGATGCACAGGGCTTCCGAAAAACAGATAACATTAAATTAAACGTCAAACAGATTGACGCATACATGTATCATTACGGTTGGGTGAAACCCCCTAAAATACAGCAAGCGAAACAAGAACATTTTCATAAAATGTGGCACGATGACGAATGGATGAAAAAAAATGTAGTACCTGCTGAAGAATTTGATTACTTAATTGTTGATAATCTGGAGCCCTTTAATGGCAGCCATCCGCAAGTGTTTCAAAACAGAGTAAAGACCCTTCATTGGGATTTTACATTTGATAAATCTAAAGTAAAAACGTCCATTAAAAATAAATTAAAACTGTTTGTCCAAAAACATACTGGCTGGAAAATGGGTGAGTATAAAAACTATAAATTAGTTTAAGGCATAACATAGCGACTACAGAAAAAATGAGTACACGGAATTAATAATTTGTTTTTCAAAGTGCCATACATTTCCCTGAACACACCTAATTTTGTATAAAAAACTACACGCCTAAAGCTTATGTTTTTTGATAACGTAAGCGCTTACAAAAATACTTATTTCATATAATAAATACATGGGTACGGCTACTACCATTTGTGACGTCACATCGGGTGATGGTGTAATAATAGCAGCGGCCACTAAAATTATTACTACGGCGTACTTACGGTACTTACGCATAAAATCAGGAGTCAGTAAGGTTAAGCGCGTTAAAAGATAAACTAAAATTGGTAATTCAAATACGACGCCTGAAACAAGCGTCATTGTTGATATTAAAGAGATGTAATCATCTAAGGTATTATTTGTTTGTACTATGCCACTGTCTGATAATTGATAATTGATCAAGAAATTATAAGACATCGGGAATAATAAAAAGTAACCAAATAAAATCCCAATTAAAAACAAAGAGGAAGCTACAATTACAAACCATTTAGCGGGCGTGGATTCTTTTTCTTTTAAAGCGGGTTTAATGAATTTCCAAATTTCGTATAACACATAAGGAAATGCCAGTATAATGCCTCCTAATAAGGCAATCCACACGTGCGTGAAAAACTGCTCGGAAGCAGAAAGTGTTTGTAAATGGGGTGTTTTAACGGTCATACACATCACATCGCCTGCACCAATATGATATCCTAAAGAACATAACGCTCGGTAAGAAATAAAATCCTGTTTTAAGGGACCAAAAATTACGGTGTCAAATAAAAAATTATTGAAGAAAAACAAGGCGATGGCTACAACACTAATAGCTATCGCGCTGCGCACCAAATGCCAACGTAAGGCATCGAGGTGTTGCATAAACGACATTTGTAAAGACTGTTCTTCTGGTGTATCTGCCATAATCGCGGGCAAATTTAAGCATTATAAAACGTATAATACCAAATATGTTTTATATATAGTCCATTTTGAACAACATAGATAAATAGGAAACACAGGTTAAATAAGCATTCTATGTGAACTATGTGGTTTGGACTATTTATTTATTATGAATGGTATAATTTGGTTAGTCATAACAAAAAAATAACCCCAGACTTTCGTCTAGGGTTATATGTTTTAAAAGCTTAGCTGGTACTAGCAAAACCGAAGTGTTGCAAACGACCATTTTAATGCGGGTTCAGCGAGGAAAATAGAATTTTCTTACTGACACTAATTAAATATGATTTTATGAACTGATGATTGTCCGTTTGATTCAGTTATTTTTAAGAAATAAATTCCTGTTTGAATATTACTTTTTTCGAATGTAAATTCCGATGCCATTGTTTTATCGGATTTCACAATCTTTCCGGTTATATCCATTAAGGTAATTGTATGTTCTGTGTTTGAATTTACAAACACTAAAGTCACTTTATCACTCGATGGATTAGGATAAATTGTTTGTACTAAGTTTGTTTCAAACGTTTTAATAGATTGTGCCGTACAAAAATTTTGTTGTGTATTAGTAGTACATGCAGTAAACGGAATTAAAGTAGCTGTTCCAAAAGGTGTATTTGGCGCCTGAAGCGGAGTAACAGTACAGCCCAATTGTGCTACTAAAAAATCTCTCACAAATTTAATTGTCGTATCCATGTAGGCGGCTTGCGTAACAGCTGTTCCGCCCGACATAAATGGTACATGATCAGCATTATTAAATGTATAAAACGAATTATTAACTCCAACCGCTGTTGCTTTTTGTTTTATAACTCTACTACCATCTAAATACATAATTGGTACACCTGGATTTACTTTTCCTCTACCATACTTCACTGTTCCATCAATGGTTCCATGCATAGATACTAAAGGAATATCGCCAGCCTCTAACCAATTAGCAGTGCCTAAAGCGCCACATAAATTAATAACACCTTTTACTTTTGTTGAATAGCAGGGGTTTCCGCTATTACCGTTTAAATCGCCTAAAGCTGTTAAGTTTGTTTGACTAATATATGTTGTGATTTGGCATGAACGTTTTAAATACGCTGTGTGTAACGCTGTAATAGCGCCTGCCGAACTACCGCCAATAAAAATATTAGTAGTATCAATTTTATATATGTTGGTAGTTAATTTATCTTTATAAAAAAAGCGAATAGAGGCTTTCATATCTTGTGCGGCTCTTAACACTGCTTTAATTGCCCCTGTAGAATCAAATGGCGTTAACCCTAAACGATAATTAATAGATACACATACAAATCCTTTTTTAGCAAACTCTGTTGATAAAGTAACCATGTCGGAAGTTGTACTTGAGCCAAAAATAAAACTACCGCCATGTGCTAAAATAATTAATGGTCGGTTGGTTTCAACATCGCCAGTAGGTTGGTAAACATCCATGGTTAATATTTGGTTACTACCACCCGCTGTTATATTAGCGCCATAAGCAATGCCACTTGTAATTGTTACGGCAGTAAAAGTATTACTAGCGTATCTGCCAGTGCTACATGGATTTTGCGCATTGCTTTGCATAAACAAAGCGGCAACAGAAGAAATCAAGAGTAAGGTTTTTTTCATAATTATGTTATTTTTGGTTTTTGGTTTACGTTTTATTGGATTAATTAGGGAAAAACAATTCCTCTATACTTAACAACATCTACTTGTCTAATTGTTGATTGATAGGTTTCGTTAATTGATCTAACAAATTCATTTGCTAATAGGGCGTGACCGCGAGGTGTAAAGTTTAATCCGTCTAAAGAAAAAAGCCCTCCCTTTACAAAATTATAATTGAATGTAATATTATTATAGATAAAATTTTCTTTATTTTTTTGATAGAACGCATTTACGTCAACAAATGCCAAACCATTATTTTGTGCTTTTGTTTTTAAAATTGTATTGAAAGAAAAAATAGCGCTTTCAACAGCATTTACTTCTGTTAGCGATAGTACATATTTATTATTTATTGGAATTAAGGAGCCCAAACTATTGCACTTAACATCATCTAACGGAACATTTAATAAAATATACTCTCCAGCTACTGCCTGCCTAAGGCCAATAAAGGTAGATGCATCCTCGACAATAAATGCATTAGCACCAACATTAAAATGTATGTTAGGGTCAAGCGAGAAATAAAATTGATTTAAAGATGCTGCTTTAGCCGAATCAAGTGTTAATGCGTTATAAGCGATGGTTGTAAAATAGGGTATAGAATTTAAAGAAGGAATATTGGCGATGACTCCCTTTGCGCCATTTTTTGTAAGGTAATAAATAACCGAATCTATATGGGTACTAAATCTTGCTGTAGTAGTAATAGTATCTGAAAACCCTCCCGCCAAAGCATAAGCCATCACATCATCGCCACCAATCATTAATGAAAAAAAAGTTGGGTTTTGGTTTATCGCATCATTTATAATTGAACTAGCATTTATATTAGACGCCATACGTTTGTAATAAGGATTAAAATAATTATTAGCACTATTACCATAGCCTTTTGCTAATAAATGTATTGCTTTAGTATAAGGCACTGCCATGTTATTAAATGGAGAGCTTGCGCTGTATATGTTTTCCGAAAAATAACTGTAATCTACATTGGGTGTTAATTTTAATGGGCCTAACGCTGTTACTCCTTTGCAATCTGTTTTCATAGCTAATTGCGACATAGCATTTATGGTAATTGTATTTCCTGTAATAACCGAAACGCCATTTATAGTTGAGGACACATAAGGTATTTTGAAATCTATCCCACCAACAGCTTCAAATTGACCTGCCAATAAATTAGCATACGAATTTTGTTGTGCTTCGTGATACAAAGCACCATCAGCATAACCAGCAGTTTGGGCACTACCAATTGCAACGTAATTAGAAAAATCCGCATTTCCTTTTTGAGGCTGAGGAGCTTCTAATGAAGGCTTGCACGCAACAAATAATAAGGCTGATGCAGCGTATAAAATAGGACAGATGTTAAACTTCATTCAAATGAATTTAAAATAAATTAGTGTAATATTTGAGGATGAAGTGGTTTTAAATAAACCCCACTTTTTTCTACAAATTAAAAATACTAAACAAAATTTACATTAACAAGTGTATACTATATGAGCGGTAATAAAGTTATTTCAAATATGGAGTTCAGACGGCGCAGATTGATATGATTAACTATGATTGTTTTATTTGTAAAAAATCTTAACAATCTGTGTTATCAGCGTTCCATAAAAAACCACTAAGACACCAACTGCTCATAAAAACCGCCTATTTCCAAGTTTCTATCAATAAAATGAATTTCGTAGATCCAAAAACGTTCGTTACCAAGTTTGTCTAACTGACTCATTAACTCCTTGTTTTCGGGATGTATGTAATTGGTGACGTCTTCGCCTAAGAGCGTTTCGTGGGGGAAATTTCCTACTAAATGTCCGCAATGAATATTGCCATATTCCCAACCATAATGTTTTGCCAATGTTTTGGTGTATTCATAAAAATCAGCGCCCGTTAAATGTGCACGATTAGCATCATAAAATGCTTTGCCTTCTTTCCAAGCCAATTCCATATCATTTTTCAGCTTAAGCATCTTTTCGTTTGCTCCTACCACATAGGTTCTGCCAAAGTCTGCTTCCCAGTTTTCGAACACAGGACCGAAATCAAAAAAAACAATATCCTCATTTTTCAAAACTAAATCAGGAGGATTTTCCTTGTAAGGAAACAGTGTATTTTTGCCCGCTCTTACAATGCGCTTGTGCCAATATTTTTTAATGCCGAATAAATCAAAAGCTAAATCAAATACCTCTTTATTTAACTGACGCTCCGATTTACCTGCCGTTATTAGTCCTCGCGCTTCTATCTCCTTAAATAAAAAGGCTGCTTTTTCTTCGGCTTCTATGAGCTGTTGTTTGATGGATGGCATGCGTTACTTTTTGTTGAAATAATTTTATTTTGAAA
>ENA-OBIO01001287-OBIO01001287.1-metagenomes-genome-assembly--contig:-NODE-1287-length-10316-cov-5.87818_pt1 | contig 10316 bp, 6 predicted proteins | sample MGYA00153383_OBIO01 | MGnify analysis MGYA00153383 | reverse complement strand
ATTACCTCATGGATGACCTCAAGCCGGTTGCATCGACCGGTATTTCAGCAGCCTGCTAGGCATTCGGCCGAGGGACGAACCTCTCGTCTGACCCCCTATTCGACTGGCCGACACGGCCCTTGACAGGGTTTGCTCTACGTGCCGCGCAGCGTGCTGCTGGACATACTGCCCGCAAGCAATTTGACGCATCCGTTCACTTCGACCGGGGCACGGAGGAAACCTGATGAAGTTTAAGCATGTGTTTGCCGCCACGACCGCGGCAATGGTTGCGCTGAACGTGTCATCCAGCGCCTTTGCCGAGCCAATTAACTTCAAGCAGACTCATTACGTTAACCTGTTTGGCCGGGAGGACGCGAACAGTGCCGCCGAACGCGCCGGCTACGAGGCCGACAACCGCGCCTATCCGTCGGACTATGTTGCATCAACCACTCGCGCTAAGGCGGCCGATGACGCCGATCGCCTGGAGAAGAGAGGCTACGGCCACCGCGGCGCGTGGACCTTGGTAGGACCCACGACCGGTGTGGTCCCCGGCGAAGTTACGTACACGGGTCGCGCGTCGACGGTTTCCGGCCGCGTCACGACCTTGGCCATCTCACCGCGATGCACCTCCGATAACTGTCCGCTATTCGTCGGTGCTGCAGGCGGCGGCGTCTGGATGACCCGCGAGCCCCTGTCCAGAACACCGGAATGGAGATCCTCGAAGGGCACGATGCCGACTAACGCGATCGGCTCGATCGTCTTCGATCCGACCGACGACGATGCGCGCACGCTCTACGTCGGCACCGGCGAGGCCAACGGCTCGAGCGACTCCGAGGCCGGCCTCGGGCTGTTTAGGTCGGACAACCTCGGGAAGGACTGGCAGTTAATGGCGGGCAGCGTGGCCGCCGCCGCCGGCCGCGCCATCGCCGCGGTCGGGATCGATCCGCGCGATCCACGCCACATCTTCATCGGCACGGCCGTTGCGCGGCACGGCTCGTCGAGCGTCAACGGCGGCCGGTTCACGCCGCCGGGCGCGCCGAAGGTCGGCCTATACGAATCGAAGGACGGCGGTGCGACCTTTGCGCTCTTGTTCTCCGTGGCCAACGATGCGGTGAACCCGGTCACCCCAAATGGCTCCGACTTCTTCCGCGGGGGCGTGAGCAAGATCGAGATGTCGCGCACAGGGCTCGCAGCTTCGGAGCCGACTCGCATCTACTTCTCGGTCTTCGGCTATGGGTTGTACCGCTCCAAGCCAGCCGGCGGCTACGAGCGGATCTTCGCGAGCGCCGGTGGTGGCACCGTCGCCAATTCCTCGACGTCACGCACCGAGTTCGCATTGGCTCCGTTGGGCAACGGCAAGCTGCGCATCTACCTCGGCGATGCCGGGGCGACCTTGGCCAATTTCTACCGCACCGACGACGCCAACGTTCCTGCTCTCCAACTTGCCAACGGCGTGAACAATGTCGGTTGGACCAAGCTGTCCAGCTCCACGAAAGGGACGCCAGGATTCTCGTCGTACAACTTCTGCGGCGGGCAATGCAGCTACGACATGGTGGTAGCTTCGCCCCCTGGCCAGCCCGACACGGTGTGGACCGGCGGCCAGATGCAATACGGCGAAATCTTCACGGCCACGCCCCCATCCAACGGCCGTGCGGTACAGCGATCGACCAACGCCGGCGTGCAATTCACCGACATGACCAACGACACCCAGATGCCGGCGCCGGTGGGCATGCACCCGGACCAGCACGCGATGGTGTTCTTCCCCTCCAACCCCGACATTGCAATCATCGGCTCGGACGGGGGTGTGGTGCGCACCAACGGCAGCTTTGCCGACGCGTCGGGGGGTTGTTCAGGCCGTGGCATCAGTGGCTCCGATCTCGCCAATTGCCTTCTCTGGCTAAAAGCGGTACCGGTCGAAATCATTAGCCTAAACGCCGGCCTGCCGACGCTGCAGTTCCAGAGCGTGTCACTTAACCCACAGGACCCACAGCGGGCCCTGATCGGTGGCACACAGGACAACGGCACCTGGTCCTACAGTGGCAAGAAGAACAGTTGGTTCGAGAGTGTCGGTGGCGACGGTGGCAACTCAGGCATCAATGCGGTCACACCCTCGGTGCGGATGCACAGTTATACCGGCGCGGCGATTGACGTCAACTTCAAGTCCGCAGACGTACTCGGCTGGAATTACATCTCCGATCCGCTGGACGCCAGTGGCGAGGCAGCGTCTTTCTATGCCCCACTGCTGGCCGACCCTGTGCTCAATGGCACCTGGTTTGTCGGCCTCCAACATGTCTGGCGAACGCAGGCCAATGGCGGCGATCGGGCCTACCTCGAATTGCACTGCAACGAGTTCTTTGGCGACTTCTCGGTGCAATGCGGCGATTGGGTCCCGCTGGGCGGCCCCACGCTCACCGGCACGGCCTACGGCGCGGACAAGGGCGGCTCTTACGTGGTGGCGATCGCCCGCGCGCCGTCGGCCGGCTCGCCCCTTTGGGTGGCCACGCGGCGCGGCAGGCTGTTTCTGTCGATGAATGCCGACGGCCCCGAGGCGGCGACCACGTTCGCGCGCCTGGATACCGCCGCACAGCCAAGGCGTTTCATCAGCGGCATTGCCGTCGACCCGCTGAACCCCCTGCATGCCTTCGTGTCGTTCTCTGGCTACGACGCCTACACGCCGACCACGCCGGGCCACGTGTTTGAGGTTCTGGTGAACCCCGTCAGTGGGGCGGCCACCTGGACCGATCGTAGTGCCGGGTTGGGCGATCAGCCGATCACCGGAGTGGCCTTCGACGCCCGAAACGGCCGGCTCTACGCGGCCACCGATTTCGGCGTCGCCGTCTTGCCGCCAAATGCCTCGTTCTGGCTGACGTCCGCGGCGGGCAAGCTGCCGCCGGTCGCCGTCTACGGGCTGACCATAGACAGCGGATCGAGAGTTCTTTACGCCGCCACCCATGGCCGCGGCGTTTGGAGGCTCGACCTGTCGGACGCCGACAAGTAGACGCCACCTGAAGTCGCCGCGCGCGGCCGGTAGCTGCGCGCGGTGCAACTCGTTTCTCTAGCGAGGCACGGTCGGCGCAACAGCGGCGTGCGAGTCAGGCTGCGGCTGCGCACAAGTCTGCTGGTGTCTCCGGCAACTTTCGAGGTGCAGCTTGTGCAGGCGCGCCGCCCGCGCCTTAATCGTTTCCTTTCGCGAGGAGGCTGGGCGTTCGGGCGGCGTAACGCGGCGCACCTGCGCCGAAGAGGCGGCGGTCGCTTCCGATGCCGGAGCCGGCTTGCTAGATACGAAGGCCGGTGTGGCGAACATCGTGAGAGCCAAACTCATGGCCACGCATGTGTCACGAGCGTTCAGTGCGGCAGGCCGCATTGGAGACGCGAAGGCGCGAAGTCCGTTCACTTGCCCAATTCCGTCGGGATGTTGTCGGAGAGCCCTTATGACCATTCGTTCATTTCTTTCATGCGTACAGCGACCCGCACCGTGTCGGGAACAGGCGTGCCTGGTCGCCACGAGCCATTCGACAATCAAACAGGAATTACACACCGGCCTACCAGGCCGTTGAAAAACCGATGATTGAACGGCTGAACGAGTCACGGTTGCCAGGACCGGACGACTCATACAGTGCCCGCCGGTTGAATCGAAGGTCGAGACCTGCACTGGACTCGACATTGCATCCTTGCACTGCGGCAGTCGATGCGTTTGGCGCTCTTGCCTCATCCTTCACGCCACCGAATCCGCAAGATTGCGCAACCGGGTGAGGTTGTAGGCGGTCATCGTCAGGGTAAACGCGTGGTTCACCTTATCCAGTCCTCGCAGCATCACGTGGCGCATCGGCCCGACCGTCTTGGCCCAGCCGAAGCACTGCTCGATGCGCTTTCTTTTGCCTTGGCTGATTTCGTAGCCCACATGCCGAGTGGTTCGGCCATCGATGGCGCTGCCGCCGCTGCGCGTGACGTTCTGCGCCACATGCGGCGTGACATCAATTTCGTGGCACGCCCGCACGAAGCCGCGCGTGTCGTAAGCCTTGTCGGCTCCCACGGTGATGTGCTGCCCCCGAACCTCGATCTCCCCGAGCATCGCGGCCGCCGCGTCGCGCTCGGCGGTCCCTGTGGCCTTGGTGGTCTCCACGTTGACCACCAGTGCGTGGCGGTTGTCGGTCGCAATGTGCCCGAGCAAGCTATGGACTTGCCCTGATCTCACGGACACGGCAGTACGCAGCGTTCGACTGCAGTCGTTCATCTCGAAACTTGTCCCGGTCAACGCTCGCCGATCGCGAACGACTGCAGTCCCCGTCTCTGACTTTTCAGTGGATTTGGCGAAGGTCAAGTTCCAAGGTGGAGCGGTCGGTCGCCGCGAAATCCGCCTCCGGCTCCCTTGGGTCGAAAGCGGCTGGCGCGGCAATCTCTGCGAGCCGCAATGCGTGGTCTGTCGCAATGCTGAATTAGGCCTGGACGATTACCGCGACGGGTAATATTTTCCACTTTGAGACAGTGCGCCGAACCTGCGTTTCTCGCCCTTAAACCCGCGACCTCCCAGGTCCAAACGGGGTAAGGAAACAGATGGGGGAACAGACACTCGTTACTCACTGTAGTCGTTCGGCTGGGCGCGCCTTGCAGTTAGCCATTCGAACTTCTCCAGGACCAATTCGAGCCGCTCGGCTTGTCTGAATCGAGCCGCTAGGCTTGTCTGGAAATTTACATTGGCTTCGATGGCGAGGAGTTGCCGCTTCAGCCAGTCTCAATGGCCTGCGGTGCGAGAAACGCCTCCTCTGACTGCTTCAGCAGCCCTCTGAGCAACGGTGGCTCGAAGCGCCTTTGCAGCGAGATGGCGAAGAAGGTTTCGTACAGGCCGGGAACCACCGCGTACTCCACCAGGCGCCCGCTGCGCAACTCGTCTTGCACCACGACGGTGGGCACCAGCGCCACGCTGTCGGAGTCGCGCGCCAACAGGCGCAGCAGCGCCATGTCGTCGACTTCGGCGCGCAGCTTGTAGCGCACGCCGTACTGCTCGCACAACAGGTCGAACGCGGCGCGGATGTCGTTGTCGCGGCCCGGCAGCAGCAGCGGTACTTCGGCCAGCTCTTCCGGAAAGCGAAACGCCTTTCGGCGCGGTCGTGGCTTGCCGACCAGGCTCACCGGTTGGCGCGCGATGCGTCGGCAACGCCAAGGGTCTTCGGCGCTGGCATGCACGCGCCGATTGGACAAGATCAAGTCGAGCGTGTGCACCCGCAACCGCCCCAACAGGTCGACGAGGTTGCCGGATTGCAAGATCAGCTCGACATCGTCGCGCTCCAGCAGCGGCCGGATGAAGTTCTCCTGAAAATTACGCGACAGGGTCGCGACCGCGCCGATGCGCAGCACCTGCCGTTCTTCTCGTCGACCTTCGCGCAACAGCGCCACGAGCTCGCTGCCCGAAGCGAAGATGGAGTCGGCATAGCCGAGCGCCAATTGCCCGGCCTCAGTGAGCTTGAGCGCGCGGCCCACGCGTGCGAACAGCGGCTGCCCGAGCTGCTCTTCCAGCAACTTGATCTGCTTGGAAAGTGCCGACTGCGAGACATGCAGCTTTCCGGCAGCGCGCGTGAGGTTGCCGTCCTTCGCCACGGCCCAGAAATAGTGCAGGTGGTGAAAGTTCAGGCGGGACATCGGCAACACGCTTCCTGCAGCGCACGCGAACTCATGCAGCACTTCCCGCACCAATTCACGCAGCACCTCGCGCCAACGTCTTGCGCCCCACCTTGCCGCTGGCCAGCGGTGCCGCCGGATCGAGCCGCAGCAGCAGGTCTCGAAACGTGCTGGCAGCAGTCGACAACCGTTTGTGCGTGCGGTGCAGCACATACCACTGGCGAACTATCGGAAAGCCTTCCACCGGCAACACTACCAGGCAGCCCGCCAGCAATTCGAGCTCGATGGTTTGTGCCGACACCACGCCCAGACCCAACCCGGCGCGCACCGCCTGCTTCAGCGCCTCGTTGGTGCCGAACTCGCACCCGGCGCGGTAGGCGATCTGATGCGATGCGAAGTGACGCTCCATCGCGGCGCGCGTGCCCGAGCCGGCCTCACGCACCACCAAAGTTTCTTCGGCCATGCGCTGCAGTGGCAGCACCTTCAGCGCCGCCAGCGGGTGCTCGGGCGCGGCGATGACGACCAGCGGGTTGTCCATGAAGTGCTGGGCGACGACATCCAGACTGTCCGGCGGCCTGCCGGTGATCGCCAGATCGGTGCTGTTGTCGGCCAGCGCAGCCAAAACGAACTCGCGGTTCGCCACCTGCAGGCTCACGCGCACACCTGGATGCCGCCGGTTGAACTCGGCGATAAGGCTCGGCAAAAAGTAATTGGCCGTCGACACCACGGCCAGCCGCAGCACACCTCGTTCGAGGCCACGGAATTCGTCCATGGCGGTACGCAGGTCGACCATGCGCGCAGCGATGTCGCACGCGTGCCGTTGCAACTCGCGCCCGGCCTCGGTCACGAACATGCGCTTGCCCAGCTGCTCGAGCAGCGGCAGTGAGACCTGCTCTTCCAGCTGCTTCATTTGCATCGAGACGGCCGGCTGGGTCAGGTGCAGTTCGGCAGCCGCCCGCGAGATCGAGCCGCAGCGCGCAACGGCTTCGAAACTCTTCAGGTGTCGCAAGGTGATGTGCATGTCGTCGGGTGGCAGTCGTTGCGCGCCGCGGATCGTAGCAACCCGCCGGTATGGCCGCGCCATCGTTCACTTGAATTCATGCAAATGTTCGGATCAATGTATTTTACGGTAACGCGGATTGCGGCCACAGTCACGTCCACCACGTACACCGAGGACCCGCGATGACGCCTCTGCTGACCGACATGCCGCCGCTGCGTACCGCACTTTTGTACTTGATCCCCGTGGGCTACGCCCTGGTTGGGCTGGCCGCGGGGTCGATCGCGAGAACGCCGCAGGCGGGCTGGCGGCTCGCGCGCAGTGGCGCGTCGCTCGCCGCTTTCGCGGCGCTGCTGTCACTGGTCTGGCTGCTGGTGGAGGGTGGGGCGCTGGCACGCGGGTCAGCGCTGTTCGCGCTCGGCGATGCCGGCAGCGTGCACATGAGCCTGCGCAGCGATGCACTCGGCGGCACGATGCTGCTGCTGGTGAGCTTCATCGGCTGGGTCATCGTGGGGTACTCGCAGCCCTATCTCCACGGCGAGCGCGGGCAGCCGCGCTACATCCGGTGCCTGATGCTGACGCTGGCCGCAGTCTCGCTGCTGGTGCTGACGAACAACTTGCTGGTGTTGGCGCTGGCCTGGGTCGGCACCAGCCTGGCCTTGCACGGCCTGCTCACTTTTTTCGACCGGCGGCCGCAAGCGCTGATCGCCGCCCACAAGAAGTTCCTCGCCAGCCGCGTGGCCGATTTGTTCCTGCTCGGCGGCTTCGCGCTGTTGGGCACGACGCTCGGCACGCTCGAGATCGACCGGGCCATCGCCGCTGCGCAGGCGCTGCAAAGCAAACCGGCAGCGCTGCAAATTGCCGCGCTGCTGATCGCTGCCAGCGCGCTATTGAAGTGCGCGCAGCTGCCGGTGCATGGTTGGTTGATTCAAGTGATGGAAGCGCCGACGCCGGTCTCGGCGCTGCTGCACGCCGGTGTCGTCAACCTCGGCGGCTTCTTGCTCATTCGCATGGGCACGCTGGTGGCCGATGTGCCGGCGGCGCAGGCGCTGCTCGTTGTGATCGGCAGTGTCACCGCTGTGGTGGCGGCGCTGGTGATGACGACGCGCATCAGCATCAAGGTGGCGCTGGCCTGGTCCACCTGCGCGCAGATGGGTTTCATGATGATGCAGTGCGGCCTCGGCCTGCACGACTTGGCATTGCTGCACCTCGTGGCGCACTCGCTGTACAAGGCGCACGCCTTTCTCGGCGCCGGTGGTGCGGTCGAACAAAACCGGCTGCGGCAGATGACGCTGCCGGAAGCGCCGCTGCGGCCAAGCATGTGGCTGCTCAGCGGCCTTGCAGGCGCGGTGCTGGTGGGCGGCGCGGCGCTGTCGTGGGGCATTCGGCCGGCCGAGGCGCCGGCGCTTTGGGCCCTGGCCGGCGTTTTGGCGTTGGCACTGACGCCACTTTTGGCGGGCTCGATGTCGCGGGCCGATGGGTTGCGGCGCGGGGGTTCGCTGGTCGGCACATTCACAGTGGCGTCATTGGTGGCGTTTTCCGTGGCGCTCGTCTACTTCGGCCTGCATGTCGTCAGCAGCCGCTGGCTCGGCACACAGGCCATGGGCGGGCCGCCGTCGTTCGCACTCGTCGCTTGGGTGCTCGGGTGCTTCGGTGCACTCTTCGTGGTGCAGGGCGCGGTGCGTGTGTGGCCGCAGGGCGCAATCGCGCGGAGGCTGTACCCATGGTTGTTCGCCGGGCTCTACCTCGATGAACTCTTCACACGGCTGACCTTTCGCGTGTGGCCGGCGCGCCTGCCACTCGCCGCAGCAACCCCGACCGCACCCGCGCTGGCAGCGGAATCCGCAACGCGCGCCACAGGAGCCCTTTGATGAACATCGCCGCCGAAGCCTCCATCGCGTCCGAGACCAGCCTCGACGCCGCCCTCGACGCAGCCATCACCGCCGCGTGCGCACGCATCGCGCCCACCTGGCCGCTCGACCGCTTTATCGCCGTCAACCCTTATTGGGGCCAACTCGAACGGCCGATCGCTGCCGCTGCCGCGCAGATGGCGGCGCTGTCGGGCAGCCCGCTGCTGATGACGCGCCCGTGGTTTCGCGCCGAGTGGAACGCCGGCCGCATCGGTCGCGAGCACCTGCAGGCGGCCATCGACGCTGCGGGCGCCGACTGCACGGTCGACGAACTGATCACTGCGCTGCCCGCCGCATCGGGCACGCCCAGCCGGCTGCCGCTGGCCACCGACCTGGTCGACTCGCAGCGTGATCTCGGTCATGCGATGGCCTGGCGCGACTACGTCACCCACCATGTCAGCCAGTGCTGTGCGGCCTACTTCGACAACGGCCAGGCCGCTTGGGGCCCCGACCGGGCCGGCGGCCTGTACCCGAGCTGGTTGCGCCAGTCGGCACACGACTTCGGCCCCGCCATGTTGATGGGCGACGCCGGCTTCACGCGCCGCCTCGCCGGCCTGCCCGGTGAGCCGCGAGCGCTGATCGCCGCCGCACTGCGCGCGCTCCGCGTGCCCGAAGCAGCGCGTGAAGCATATTGCACCGCGCTGCTGATGAGCATCAACGGCTGGGCCTCGTGGTGCGCCTATGAGCGCTGGCAAGCGCGCCTTGAGCAGGGCGACGACGCGCAGATCGTGCACCTTCTCGCGGTGCGCATGGCCTGGGAGTGGCTGCTCGACGAAGGCCACCCCGACGCCCGCGTGGCCGATGGCCTGCAGGCCACATGGCGCGACTGCGACGCCACGTTCGCCCGCCTCGAGCGCGCCTCGAGGCACGACTGGCTTTGGCAAGCCGCACTCGAGCGCAGCTACCAGGCGCCGCTGTGCCGCGGCCTGATGGCCGCGCCGCTGCCAGCCGCTGCGGCCACGGTTCCGGCCGTGCAGGCGGTGTTCTGCATCGACGTGCGTTCCGAGGTCTACCGCCGGGCGCTCGAGGCCAGCAGCGCGGCTGTGCAGACGCTCGGCTTCGCCGGCTTCTTCGCGATGTTCGTCGGTTACCGCCCGCTCGGCACCGAAATGCAGCGCCCGCAGTTGCCCGGCTTGATGGCGCCCGCGCTGTGTGTCACCGATGAATGCGACGCCCCGGCGCTCGGCGAAGTTTTGGTGCAGCGGCGCCGCCAGCAGCTGCAGTGGCGCCAGCGCTGGCAAGCCTTTCGCGGCGGCGCGGGTTCGGGTTTTTCGTTCGTCGAGTCGTGCGGCCTGCTGTACGCCGGCAAGCTGTTGAAGCAGCGCCTGGGCGGCACCTTGCCGACCGGCAGCGTCGAGCAAACCGGGCTGACGGCCGACGACCGCGCCCGATTGCGCCCGCGCCTGCCGGCCATCGACTCGCCCGGCAGCCCGACGCTCGATGCACGCTGCACCATGGCCGCCACCGCCTTGGGCGCGATGGGTTTGGCGCACCGGCTGGCGCGGCTGGTGCTGCTGGCCGGCCACGGCAGCCAGAGCACGAACAACCCGCACGCGGCGGGCCTGGACTGCGGCGCCTGTGGCGGCCAGACCGGCGAGGTCAACGCCCGCGTGCTGGCCCAACTGCTGAACGACGCGGCCGTGCGCCAGGGCCTGCAGGCACGCGGCATCGCAGTGCCCGAGGCCACGGTCTTCTTGGCCGGCCTGCACAACACCACCACCGACGACTTGGTGCTGTACGACACCGATCTATTGCCTGCAAGCCACGCGCCGGACCTCGACGCCTTGCGCGGCTGGCTCAGCCCGATGCGCAGG
>ENA-OBIO01001286-OBIO01001286.1-metagenomes-genome-assembly--contig:-NODE-1286-length-10326-cov-4.60773_pt1 | contig 10326 bp, 9 predicted proteins | sample MGYA00153383_OBIO01 | MGnify analysis MGYA00153383 | reverse complement strand
GCAAATCAAACTCATCTAACAAAAGTCTTCCGTCAGATGACAGGGATGACACCCAAAGCTTATCAAAAGTGACGATCCAAAGTGGATGTTGGGGTCACATTTCAATTGAGTTACATAGATCGATCCTGGCATGGGATGGGGTGAAATGAGAACAGGCTCACCACTTTGTATATACTGAGTCATGAGCCTGAAAATAAAATCTGTCATCATCCCCATCTTCAGAAGTTAGGAATTTTTATCATAATGTCATTTTCTAAAATCTTAATCGCCAATCGGGGCGAAATCGCTCTGAGAATTATTCGTACCTGTGGGGAGATGGGGATTGGGACAGTTGCCGTGCATTCGACGATCGATCGCAAAGCACTGCACGTCCAACTAGCAGATGAAGCAGTATGTATCGGCGAACCGATCGGTAGCAAGAGCTATCTAAATATCCCCAATATTATATCTGCTGCGCTGACCCGCAATGCGATCGCGATCCATCCTGGCTATGGCTTTCTGGCTGAGAATGCTCGATTTGCCGAGATTTGCGCCGATCATCATCTGACATTTATCGGCCCTTCCCCAGCCGCAATGCGGGCGATGGGGGACAAATCCACTGCCAAAGAAACGATGAAACGGGTGGGCGTCCCCACCGTACCTGGGAGCGATGGACTCCTCGCCGATGCCGAAGCAGCCCTCAGAGTCGCCGCCGAAATTGGCTATCCAGTCATGCTCAAAGCTACCGCTGGCGGTGGTGGGCGCGGAATGCGGCTAGTCCGAGAAGAGGCAGACTTAGTGCGGTTATATCATGCCGCCCAAGGCGAAGCAGAAGCCGCATTCGGGAATGGTGGCGTATATGTCGAGAAATTTATCGAATGTCCGCGTCATATCGAGTTTCAAATCCTCGCCGATAACTACGGAAATGTCGTTTATCTTGGCGAACGCGATTGCTCGATCCAAAGGCGGCATCAAAAGCTACTAGAAGAAGCTCCCAGCCCAGCCTTAACTCCCGAATTGCGGCAAAAAATGGGTGCAGCAGCGATCGCCGCCGCCAAATCGATCGATTATGCTGGAGTGGGTACGGTCGAATTTCTGCTCGATAAACATGGTGATTTCTACTTCATGGAGATGAATACCCGGATTCAAGTCGAACATCCCGTTACCGAAATGATTACCGGACTCGATCTGATTGCCGAGCAAATCCGCGTCGCCCAAGGTGAAAAACTATCATTCACCCAAAAGCAAGTAGTACTAAAAGGACACTCGATCGAATGTCGAGTCAATGCCGAAGATCCCGACCACAATTTCCGACCATCCCCTGGTAAGATCACTGGCTATCTAGCTCCAGGTGGGCCAGGAGTGCGGATCGATTCTCATGTGTATACCGATTATGAGATTCCACCCTTTTATGACTCTCTGATTGGCAAATTAATCGTCTGGGGAGTCGATCGAGATACAGCAATTCGCCGGATGCGCCGCGCCCTCCGCGAGTATGCCATTACAGGCGTACCGACAACGATTAATTTTCATCAACGGATTCTCGAACATCCCGATTTTATCAAAGGTGAAGTCTACACCAACTTTGTCGAGTTGATGATGTCCCAAGACGAACGTTGATTGAAGCCGATCTAACAAAGAACTAAGGTTGAAATCCCCACCGAGACAAACCAATTATCAACTATCAACTATTAACTATTAACTATCAACATGCTGCCAACTGCGGCTTATATTCATATCCCCTTCTGTCGGCGGCGGTGCTTCTACTGCGACTTTCCCGTATTTGTAGTTGGAGATCGGCACAATGGAGCTACCTCTGGAAATATTCAACTCTATGTCGAGCGATTAGGCAAAGAAATTGCCGCACAAGTAAGTTACGATCGACCCCTAGAAACAATTTTCTTTGGTGGTGGTACGCCTTCCCTCCTCACAGTCGCACAATTAGGGCAGATCTTAGACTGGTTAGCAGCTAAATTCGGGATTGCCAGTCATGCCGAGATCTCGATGGAAATCGATCCAGGCACCTTCGATTTAGCCCAACTTCAGGGATATCTCCAGGCGGGAGTAAATCGCGTCAGTATTGGCGTGCAAGCATTTCAAGACAACTTATTACAATTATGCGGTCGGTCGCACACTGTGAGCGATATTTACCATGCTGTAGAGCTACTTCATCAGGGTGGTGTCGAGAACTGGAGCTTGGATCTGATTTCTGGCTTACCGCAACAAACGATCGCTGACTGGGTGACTTCGCTAGAATCTGCGATCGCCCTCAACCCGATGCACATCGCCTGTTACGATCTCGTAGTCGAAGTCCAAACCCCCTTTGCCAAACAGTATCAACCAGGGAATACCCCCTTACCCAGCGATGAAGCTACCGCCCAAATGTTTCGCCTCGCCCAACAGACTCTCACAGGTGCTGGCTACCACCACTACGAAATTTCTAGCTATGTCCGCAACATTGACTACCAGTGTCGCCACAATCTCACCTACTGGCGCAATCAACCCTATTATGCCTTCGGGATGGGTGCAGCCAGTTATCTAGAGGGTTATCGCTTCACCCGTCCCCGCAAAACTCAGGAATATTATCAATGGGTAGCCGATGGCTGTGATTGGCAAGAAGTAGTTACCTCAGTAGAGGATCGGTTTTTAGAAACCTTCATGCTGGGATTGCGACTGACTCAAGGTGTCAGCTTGAGATCGATCCTAGCTGAATTTGGAGTCGATCGAGTAGACAATTTATTAAAATGCGTCCAGCGATATCAACAACAAGGATGGGTAGAGATCGACTCGATCGAACATCGCGATCGCCACTTGAGATTATCAGATCCAGAAGGGTTATTATTTTCTAATGTGGTACTAACAGAAATATTCAGCCAAGAGCTGTGAATTAGTTGATAGTTGATAGTTGATAGTTGATAGTTGATAGTTGATAGTTAATGTAGGGTGTGTTAGGCGCAAGCCGTAACGCACCAACGATCGATTTCAGCGAGCTAATTTAGGATCGCTAGAATAGTTAAATTTTTATTGATTCGATCGAGTTCGCTTGTGACGAAACCAATCCCGCAATTGTTGACGACAAGTGGATTCTAGAATACCCCCAATTACAGTTAATTTATGATTGGAAGCCGCACTATCGGGAATATTTAACACCGTGCGAACGCTCCCAGTCTTGGCATCATCAGCACCATATACCAATAACCCCAACCTTGCAGCGACGATCGCCCCAGCACACATCGGACAAGGTTCCAGCGTTACATACAGCGTACAGCGATCGAGATGCCAATTATTCAGATATATTCCCGCCGCTCGGATCGCCACAATTTCCGCATGAGCCGTCGGATCGCAATCGCGTTCCCGCCGATTTTCACCCTCGGCAATTATCGCCCCATCAGCAGCCACAATTATCGCCCCAACAGGCACCTCACCAGCATTTCCCGCATCTGTCGCCAACTCGATCGATCGCTCCATCCAGCGTTGATGTAATTGAAAATCTATTTCCATCGAGCGATTAGGTTTTAGGTTTTAGGCTTTAAGCTTAACAAAAGCCTAAAGCCTAACGATCGGCATCCCGATCTCGCCCAGGCGGACAACCCCCACACCCAAACATGCTAGTGGCGTTAGCATAGATAATATCCCCTGTCAGCTCCCAAAAATTGTTACAATACTTAATAGGGCTAATTATCACCACCTCATGAACACCACATCTTCTAATCAGTTCTCACCAGAGATGAATCGAGTTGATGCTCCGTTTAACCAGTCAGATGCCGCCGTATCCACAGAACTAGTGGCTGATGCAGAAGTTGTGAACTCCAGACGAGTCAGAGAAATTACCGACAAAACATGGCTAGGCTACGACCCGATCGCCACCGCCGAATACTATAGTAGTCAACCCCTGAAAGTATTTGCCCGCTTTCTCAGCATTATCCTACCGATCTTTAACTTTGCATTTGGATTGTTGCTTGACAAATTCACCAACCGCAGCAAAGAAAATCTAGGTAAACGTGCGATCCAAATTCGGACACTACTAACTAAATTAGGGCCAGCGTATATTAAAATCGGTCAGGCACTCTCTACACGCCCCGACTTAGTACCGCCCCAATTTTTAGAAGAACTAGCGCAACTCCAAGATAATATTCCCGCCTTCTCTAACGAAATTGCCTATCAATTTATCGAAGAAGAACTCGGCGACAGACCCGAAGCCATCTATGCTGAAATTAGCGATTTACCGATCGCCGCCGCTTCACTCGGACAAGTATACAAAGGCAAACTCTGGAGTGGTGAAACCGTCGCGATCAAAGTCCAACGTCCAGGACTCGCCGATAGCATCGGCTTAGATTTACATGTCGTGCGGACTCTATCTATTTGGGCGCAAAATAATTTCCCACAAATTCGGAGTAACTTAGTTTCGATCGTCGATGAATTTGCCGAGCGAATCTTCGAGGAAATGGACTACGAAAACGAAGGGCGCAACGCCGAAAAGTTTGCCGCATTATATGGCAGTATGCAGGATATCTATGTACCCAGTATTTACTGGCAATATACGGGTAGACGCGTCCTCACAATGGAGTGGATTACGGGGACAAAACTAACCAACCTCGAAGCAGTCGCCGCGCAAGGACTTGATGCTACATATCTAGTAGAAGTTGGCGTTCAATGTTCGCTCCGACAATTATTAGAACATGGTTTCTTTCATGCCGATCCTCATCCTGGTAATCTTTTAGCGACACCCGATGGTAAATTAGCTTACCTAGATTTTGGGATGATGAGCCAAGTTAAACCATACCAGCGGTACGGGTTAGTAGAAGCGATCGTGCATTTAGTCAATCGGGATTTTGATGGATTAGGGCGAGATTTTGTCAAGTTGGAATTTCTGACTCCAGATACAGATCTCACCCCGATTATTCCCGCTTTGACGTACGTTTTTAATAGTTCGCTCGGCATTAGCGGTACCAATATTGCCGACTTAGATTTTAAGAGCGTTACGGATCAATTATCGGGCGTAATGTACGAGTTTCCCTTCCAAGTGCCAGCTTACTACGCATTGATCTTGCGATCGCTCGCCACCCTCGAAGGTATTGCCATTTCTGTCGATCCTAACTTTAAAGTACTCGCCAAAGCTTATCCCTACGTCGCCAAACGACTACTCACAGATCCCGCTCCAGATCTGCGAAACTCCCTCAAAGAACTATTATTTAAAGATGGTTCCTTCCGCTGGAATCGCCTAGAAAATCTGCTCAATAATGCCCGTAGTAGCGACGAGTACGATCTCAACCAAGTCATCGACCAAACCTTAGATTTCATTCTCTCCGATCGCGGTACCTTTATCCGCGACTACCTCGCCGATGAAATCATCCGAGGCTTAGATAATTTTGGTAACAATACCCTCCAAAATGTCACCCACGCCATCCAGAAAGGGATCGGCATGAAGGTACCAGCGACCGTCAACAACACCCAAGAGTTATCCGAAGGGCTAGGACACATCCAACGGATTTGGAACATCTTGCAGCAGACTAAAGGCTTCGATCCGACGATCGTTTTACCCAAGATCCCGCAGATATTATTCAAATCCGAAACCCAATCCTTCGGACAAAAAATCGCCAGCGGTTTAACCCAACGGATGGCAGCCCGATTGATTCGCGAGGTCTTATTGCAAGACGTACCGACTGCACCTGCAACCAATCGACCCCAACTCGCTTTACCCACTCGCATCAGACCATAAATCGATCGTCATCTCATCTAGATGGGTATCCCGCCTGGGTACCCTTTTTTGTGAATAATTATATTAGACCTGGTGCGAAACAGCGATCGATCTCCAGCAAGCAATAAAGCCCTCTAATTGGAATCATTAGAACGGAGAAATTAGCGATCGAACAATATCCCGAGGCTTGAAAAAACAACTCTCCGGCTGCTTCTAGCGTTCTTGTTCATCTTGTAAATTTAATTGATGGACGATCGATCTTGTTTGATAGTCACCAGTGATATTTTCGGCAATTAAGAGAGCTTGATTCATATCGATCGTCGGTACGAATTACTTTGGTTCGATTGTCAGGCGATGCCGAACTTTGGAGATAATTGCTGGAATCTGAGAAGTTTTCACATTATGATGTCTGGATCGATCTGGTAAAACTACGATATTAGGAGCTTTCTCACAGCATTTTAGGCAACCAGTAAGTTTCACAGTCACACTATCATCTAAATTATGATTATTTAATTGTTCTATCAAAGCCGAGTATATTTCTTTGCCACCATTGTTGAAACAATGTGACTTTTGACAAATGAGAATTTTAACTTTCGATCGATCCGCAGGACGTTCTATTGTTGGCTCAGTTACTCCGAAGGAAAATCGATCTGCACCATTAAATTCATTCTCGGCAGGAGAGACTGCGCGATTCTCCGCAGGAGACGCTACGCGAACGACTTTTTTAATTGCCGATGCCTTAAATTTTAAATCCTTTTGGATACCTTCACAACGGATGCGATCGCCAATAGCTAACTGATAAACCAGCCCCGCTCTCAACTTTTTAGGCACCTTGACGAGGATATCTCGTTGGCGTAGCCTCTCCTGCGGAGAATCGACAGTTCTGAGTCGCAGATAATTAAGCTTGTAGCCATCGATCGCACAAACTCCTAAAAATTCGCCATCTAGCTGAAAATAAGTTTTATCAATCATAAAGTAACTCACTGCCATGCCGATCGATATCTAGAGCGAAACATCGATCTAACCAATTAACCAGTTGACTACGCCTAACCAATGGCTGTCGAGCCACGCTCCAAACTTGAATAGCCGCTGTGGGCGTATCTACTGTCACGATTAATAGTTGCCCTGTGGAACACTTACAAGGAATTTTCAACTCCTGAAGACGGCGATGTATTTGCCAACGATCGCCCCAAGCTGTATCGACGATGAACAGACAATTTGAATAATTCATTATTTATCGAGATCGAGCCTTTGCTTAGATTTAGAATACCCTAAATGATAATTAGATGCAACAAGCTTAAATATATTTTCAGGTCGTTGGCAACGCCTGCGCTTTGCGCTTACGGAACGAGAATCGCGATTGGGGCTATCTCGAAATCCTTAAAAGTGTCTACTCATAGTGATTTAGAGCGAATTACCGATCTATAAAGTTTATCAATAGTGAATTCGATCGATCGAGAGTATCCGTGCTTGAGCAGTCAATCCTCAATGTGACAAGATGTGCAGCTCGTGGATCACAATTACTAGTGTTAGAATATTAAACTGCGACTATTGTTCTAATTTAAAAATAGAAAGCGAGAAGTTTATGACAACCACACAGAGTTTAATGCGTGGATTTGGTGAAGTGGGGACTAATGTAGTAGGATTGGATCTCACTGTGACAGAGCCAGTCTGTGAAGGATTGAACATCGCTTTGGCGAGTTTTCAAGCCTTATATCTGCAATATCAAAAACATCACTTTGTGGTAGAAGGCGCAGAATTCTACTCTCTGCATCAGTTTTTTGAAGATGGTTACGAGCAACTCAAAAGTCATGCTCATGATGTTGCCGAACGCTTGGATGGCTTAGGCGGAGTACCTGCGGCTAGTTTTACCAAGTTAGCAGAACTCTGTTGTTTTACACCTGAAGCTGATGGTGCATTTAACTGTCGGACGATGTTAGAAAATGACTTGGTGGGCGAACAGGCAATTATTGCACTGATTCGCAGCCAAGCGAGTCAGGCGGAAAGTTTGGGCGATCGGGCGACACGACATTTATACGAGCAGATTCTGCTCAAAACCGAAGAGAGAGCTTACCACATCGGTCACTTTTTGGCTCCCGATACCTTAGTCAGATCTTTAAATTAATAACGTCATTCTAATTGGGGAGAGGGTTAATTCTTTACTTATTGCTCTCCCTCGATTTAATAGTAACAGCAGCACGTTCAGTAATAGACCTGTTGCGAAACAGCAATCGATCTCCAGCAAGCAATAAAGCCCTGTAATTGGAATCATTTTAAGCAGCCAACAAAATAGAAGTTCCAAAGTCCACAGGTGGTTAACATCAGACGCTCGTCGAAATCAGTCACACGATTCCTGTAAATAGCGGCTACGACATTGTAGCGTTTAACACAACTCTAAGGCGTTCTCACAAACAACTCTCCGGCTGTTTCTGGCGTTCTTGTTCATCGGGATCTACTCAGAAAAAATCCATGTCCACTAGATCTGTTGCAGATTAAACCACTAGTTGTAGCAAAACACTTTATCCCAGCCCGACTCCAAGTACTACCATAGTTGAGCACAGCGTAAGAGCCAATAAATTAGATTTAATGTTTAGCATATTATCAAAGTCAATGTGCGCGATCGAGCGTATTAGCTGTTACAATGGTACATTGTGGCTTTTTTGCTTACCACAATATTAATAATTAGTCAAATCGAGCGGATATAAGTTATGACCAAGCGTACTCTCGGCGGTACTAACCGCAAACAAAAAAGAACATCTGGGTTCAGAGCGCGGATGCGTTCGCGGACAGGACAAAAAGTCATCAAAGCCCGCAGAGCTAGAGGACGGCATCGCCTGTCTGTATAGGTTTAGTGTCGCCACTAGCAAGTGTCATTGCCTAAACCCCATCGACTCAGACGCAGGCAAGATTTTCAAAAAGTTTATCAGCAAGGCAAACGTCATCAACAGGTGCATTTGACACTGAGAAGTTTACGATATTTGCCCAAGGCTAGTACCGAAAATCTACCTGCTACTCGGTTTGGGATATCCGTCAGTCAAAAAGTCAGTAAAAAAGCAGTAATTCGCAATCTGCTCAAAAGACAAGTGAAAGCGGCTCTCCGTCAACTGTTACCGCAGATTACCAGCGGATGGTCGGTAGTCATCGGAGTCCGACCTTCAGCGCAGGGATGCGAATATGTCGAAATTTTGCGAGAATTAGAGCAGTTGTTGACAGCCGCCGAGGTACTTGATGGGAATTAAAGAAGAAACGTTTTATGAAGGTGGTCCTCACATCGGGGATCTGATTTTTCACCTATTTTTAGCCATATTTATAGTTTTTATCCCGCTGACGGTCGGTTCGATCGTTAGGGCAATTTGGTTGCGCTACAAAATTACCGATCGCCGATTGTCGGTAATTGGTGGTTGGATGGGCAAAGATCGAACCGATCTTGTGTATTCGGAAATCACTGATGCACTAACTATCCCGCGTGGGTTAGGATTTTGGGGAGACATGGTAGTTACCCTCAAAGATGGTAGCCGTCTAGAATTACGCTCGATCCCGCGCTATCGCGAAATATATGATTATATTAACGAGCGCGTAGTTGCCAAAACTGGACACCCCCTACTGAGCGTAACTGAGAAAGCCGAAGCTGCCGCTCAAATTACTTAATTAGGCTTTAGGGTCTAGGCTTTAGGCTTTAGGCTTTAGGCTTTAGGAATTCCGATCGATTCTTACATAATACCTAACACCTAATACCTAGTTGACAATGGACAGGTTTTAGGATTTAGGATTATGGTAGATCTTTACCTAACACCCGATCCCTAATACCTAACCCCTAATACCTAACACCTAATACCTAATACCTAATACCTAACACCTAGTTGACAATGGACTTTGGAATCGGATTTATTTCCAACAATATAATGTTGCCGATCATAGATTTTTTCTATGGAATCGTGCCTAGCTACGGGTTGGCGATCGTCGCACTGACCTTAGTAATTCGGTTTGCGCTCTATCCGTTGGGGGCGGGTTCGATTCGCAATATGCGGAAGACCAAGATCTCTCAACCATTGATGCAGAAACGGGTCAAGGAAATTCAGCAGCAGTTTAAAGACGATCCGACCAAGCAACAACAGGCGATGCAGGACGTTTACAAGGAGTTCGGGAACCCCTTGGCAGGTTGTCTGCCTGTAGTGCTCCAGATGCCCGTTTTGTTCGCGCTGTTTGCCACTTTGCGGGGATCGCCATTTTCTAACGTTGATTACAATGTCAACTTACAGATCGTCCCTGGCGAACAGATCGCACAGGTTCAGCCCCAAGTATTTAATAGCGAACCACATAGTATTTATTTCACGACCAACATTCACACGCCCGTAATTGCCAATATCCCCACAGGGAATGTTGTTGGTGTCGGACAAAAGGCTCAAGTCGAACTCAAAGGCGTTGATGGTAAACCTTTTAGTGAATTAGCAGCTCAGTATCCTGACTCCAAACTTACCCCCGAATGGACGGTAACTAAGGGGATGGAAAATGTCAAAGTCAGCCCCAATGGTCAGATCGAAGCGATCGCCCCTGGGGATGTCACTCTCAAAGGGACAATTCCTGGTATTGCAGCTAACACTGGGTTCCTATTCATCGAAGCTCTCGGACATGTCGGCGCGGTCGATCCA
>ENA-OBIO01001285-OBIO01001285.1-metagenomes-genome-assembly--contig:-NODE-1285-length-10329-cov-5.81906_pt1 | contig 10329 bp, 22 predicted proteins | sample MGYA00153383_OBIO01 | MGnify analysis MGYA00153383 | reverse complement strand
CGCCCAGTCCCCGCAAGAGCCGATGAAACCGACGCCGGCGAATCTCAAGTTCGCGGCCCGGCTTGTCGACGAGATTCGCGACCGCATCCGACACGGGTCGTTTTCGATGGTCGAATACTTCCCGGCGTCGGGCTCGGTCGGGTCGAACACCGTCGGCGCGCAGCTGGACACGTGGCTCGGCGGCCAGCGGATCGAGGCGAGCACTCGAGCCGGTTACGCCAGCGCCGCCCGCTTCTGGAAAACCGCCCCCTGCAACGATCGCGGCGCCTGCCTGGGCGACCGGCCGCTGCGCAACGTCAAGACATCAGAGATTCTCTACGCACTGAACACCCGCCCCGGCTTGTCGGGCAAGACGGCGAACAACTACATCAGCGTGTTGCGCGAGGCGATCGAGCTCGCCGTCGTCGACAAATTGATGACCGACAACCCGGTCGAGCACGTGCCGCGCGCGACGTACCAAAAACCACCGGTCGACCCGTTCACGGCGGCCGAGGTCGAGGCGATCCTCGCGGACATGCGCGCGAACTACCCCGCCCAGGTCGTGCAGTTCGCCGAGTTTAAATTCTTTACCGGCCTTCGCACGTCCGAGGCGTTCGGCCTGCGCTGGGCAAGCGTCGACCTACCGGCCGCGACCGTCGTCGTCCGCGAGGGGATCGTGCGCGGTGTCGAGGTCGACCGGACCAAAACGAACAAGGTCCGCACGGTGTTCCTGAATTCGCGCGCGCTCGCCGCGATTCAGGCGCAGCGGGCCTCGACCTACCTCGCGGGCGAACACGTGTTCCACGACCCGAGGTACGGCGAACGGTGGGGCGACGAGCGCTCGTTCCGGCGGTCCTACTGGCACCCGACGATCAAGCGCCTGATGATGCGCTACCGGCCGCCGTATAACACCCGGCACAGCTACGCATCGGCCATGCTGATGGCGGGCATGCGTCCGGCGTTTTGCGCGGGACAAATGGGGCACAGCGTCGAGATTTTCCACTCGACCTATGCGAAGTGGATCCCCGGCGCGGGCGACGCGTCGGAAATGGCGAAGCTCGAGCAGGTGCTCGACGGTTCAAAAGTCGCATTACTTAGGGGGAAGTCATGACGGAAGACCTTTACACCGCCGACCAAGTGCGCGCCACGCTGGCTGCAGAGCGCGAGCGGTGCGCGAAGCTGCTGACGCCTGCAAGGTGCGAATACTGCACCGGGAGCGGCGAAGTTTTTGGCAAGGACGGACCGACCATTTGCCCCTATTGCGACGGGCGCGGCCATGCCGCCTAACGTAGCGCCGAAATGGCACCGCACGACGTTCGAATCAGGGCCGCGGGGCGCCTACACAAAAAGCTGCAAAAAAGGGTTGCGGTTACGCGTAACGGTGCTATAGTTCATTCACACCAACCGAAAACGAGCACCAACATGCAAACCGCCGTCAACATCGCTGCTTTTGAAGCCTGGCTCAGGACTACCGGCCGCAAGTGGTATCACCTGAACACCGAAGAAAAAAAGGCAGCGGTCAAGGAATACAAGGGGCAGAGTAAGTGAGCGGGGCCGCAAAGGCCCTTTGCCGGCGCTGTCAAGGCGGGGCGCCCGGCTACGTTTGCCCCGGGTGCATTGACAAAGTGGCCGCCAAGACCAACACCGAGCGCCAGCGCGAGTATCGCGCCCGCAAGGCAAGGCAGCACGCAACGGAGGTGCGCGGCATTTTTGCGCATGCTGACGACCCCTCGAAACTATGCCCGTTCTATGCCCCGGTCATCTGCGCCGACCCTCAAACACCGGGCGTAGCGCATGGGGTGGCTGATGGGGCTCGAACCCACACGGCGGGCATGTCTGAATATGTCTGAGTGAGTCGCTACCGGGCTACGGCGCGTCTCAGTCAGTCTGCGCGCGTCGCGTTTATGCCCGAAATTATGCCCGGCGCTCGGTGCGGGGTGATTGACGGCACGCCACCCCACGAGGCAAACAAAGTCGGCGGAACGTGATAAATTCCGCTTGACGTTACGCGTAACGCACGTCAGAATAGCTACATCGAATCACGCAACAGGACGAACGAAATGACAAACGCACAAACCATCCTCTCGCAGCTCGGCGGAAATAAATTTCGCGTCATGACCGGCGCCCGCGACTTCGTCGGCTCAGACAACGCGCTGCACTTCGCCCTGCCGGCCCGCATGGCGCGCAACAAAGCGAACAAGGTCCGCGTGACCCTGACCCCGGCCGACCTCTACACGGTCGAGTTCTTTGCCGCGCGCGGCGTCTCGCTCAAGTCGATCAGCACGCACGGCGACGTGTACGCCGACCAGCTGGCCGCGTTGTTCGAAGCCGAGACGGGCCTCGCGACCCGGCTGTAAAAATAATTGTCGAGCGGCCTAAAAACCGCTTGACGTTACGCGTAACGCACGTCAGAATAGCTACATCGAATCACGCAACAGGACGAACCAAAATGAACACCTTCGAAGCCGGCAAGACCTACACCACCCGCAGCGCTTGCGATCATGACTGCGTCATCCGCGTGACCGTCGCGAGCCGCACCGCGAAGACGATCAAGACGGCCGCCGGCAAGGTGCTGCGCGTCGGCGTGAGCTACGGTGTGGAATACGTCAAGCCTTGGGGCACGTACTCGATGGCCCCGATTGTGAGCGCCTCGTGACGCGCCGCGCGAAGGCCCTGTTCCGCAACCCGCCAACCGGCGCGGCGAACGCGGGCGCCGAGATGTACCGGCACCGTCTCGCCGAGTTCCAGCTGTTGATCCCTCGATCGCTGCAGCGCCACGGCGAGACCTCGCTCGCGATCGGCCCTCACGTGCTGCGCCTGCACCACCCGACCCGCACGATTCACGGGTTCGTGCCCGACTTATGGCTCGTCGACCTGAACGCCGATTCGGCAGTAACGCACGAAATTCTCGACGGTATCGCTTGACGTTACGCGTAACTCACGTCAGAATTGCTACATCGCAACCAAACAGGACGAACCGAAATGAACACCACTCAAGCCCGCGCCGTGATCCTCGGAAACGCACCCACCTGCGCGCGTGAATTCGACGAGGCCCGCGCAGTGCTCGAAACTGACCGCGTTGCGCGCCTGGGCGCCGTCCTCATGAAAACCGCGCATCAGCTGCGCAAGGGCGACATTGTTCGATTCCACGGCGGCCGGTTCGAAGTGCTCGCCGACCCCCGCTTGTCGAGCGCGCATCAGGTCGAAGGCTACTGGCCGCGCGACAGCGTCGGCCCTACCGCCTGTGTGTCGTCGCCTGCGGTTTGTCTTGAGGGCCGCGTGTCGGGCTACTTCGCCCCGGGCACGGAATGGAATTTCCAGGGCAACACGAACGCGCGCTTCGCCGTCGAGGCCTTCTGATCAATACCCCGCCCGACGCGAGTCGGGCATCCTATCGGAGATCCGCAAATGAACCTACCTACCCCCCTCGCGCACGTCCGGGGTCTCAACTACCCAATCGGCACGCGTTACAGCAATTCCGGGACGTATGACGAGGCGACCGCCGAACTCTCGCACGGCTGGCAGGTGTTCGAACAGCGCCGGGCGGACGGCACGTCCACGGGCCGCCGGTCGTTCGTCAATAATTCCGGCATGCTTTGCGGGATCCAAATCGCAGAAGCAGAGCGCGCCCGCGCGATTCGCGACGCGGCGCCCGACCTGCTCGCGGCCTTGAACCTGATCGTTCGCGGGTACGGCGTCACGTTTCAAGACGCCGCCCTGCGAAACCTGGCTGTCGACGCCATCGCAAAAGCCGCGGGGTGCCTCGAGTGACAACCCCCCACAAAACCGCTCAAACCCTGGCCCGGCGCCTCGGCGTCATGTTCAGGCCGACGGCCGCGCGCAAGCCCGACACGCACCGCAAAGCGCGCGAAACGGCCCGTGTCTTGGCCGCTCAGCACGGCATCGAAATTGAGCGCCTCCGCGGCGGAGGGTTCAACGTATGGCCGCCGCATGCCAGCGCGACCGGTCGCATACATCCCGGCGTTGAAACCGTCGACGAATTCGACGGCGATCACTACTGCAACGAATGGGACGAGGTACTCCACATGGTCAAGGCCTACGCGAAACACACGCCGACCGGCTGGGAGCCCGGAAAATGAGCGCGACCCTTAATCTCGTGCGTGCCCGGCACTATGTTTTAGCTGTTGACGATGAACGCGCGATCGGCAATTCGATCATTGTGACGCTGCGTGAGCCGTACTGTTTTCGGGCGGACCCCGGATGCGGTGTCAGGGGGTTCGACAACGCATCCGAAGCGGGGCGCGGGACGCGCTCAAACGAGATTTACCTTCGCGGTCTTTTGACCCCTCTTGCACCCAAACGAAACGCGCCATGACAAACACCACCAACCCCGCCCAAACCCTCGCCGAGCGCCAGGCTGCCTACAGGCAGCGCCAGCGCGCCGCGGGCCTCAAAGAGTTGCGGCAGCTATGGGCGGACCCCGCCGACCACGACGCTATCCGTGCATACGTCGCGAGACTGGCCGTCAAGCGCTCCAAGGGCACGCGTTAGCATCTACCCCTTGTCTCACACGCTCAGGACCGCCATGCGCCCGACTGTCGCCCTTCTACTCGCTTGTCTCGTGCCGGCCGCGTTCGCTGCATCGGGGCCGCGCTTCACGACCGCCGAAATCAGCCGGCAGATTGAGCTCGACCACGCGTGCATCCGACAGGCCGACGCGCAAATCGCGACGCAACGGGAAATCGGCGAAGCGTCGGGGTTCGTTGATCGGCGCGCGCTCTACGTGGCCGGCGCGAACAAGGTGCAATGTCGGCGCCACATTGAAGCGCTCTTGACCTGCAGCCAGGTCGACGAGTGCCAGGGCCTCACGCCGTTGTCGGCCCCGGTCGGCACGCATGCCGTGCCGGGGCGGCCGAATACGTTCGCGCTCGACCCGAGCGCCGCGCCTTAGCTCGCCAGCATTTCGGGCGTAACCGTGTTGCGCGCCACCTCGCCGAACCGCGCGTGATAGGTCAACGCCGTAACTTGCCGGTGCGCTATCCACCCGCCGCGGGCCGCGTAGGCGTCCCGGGCGGCGAGCGTCGGGTGTTGGTGCACCGTCATGCCTGAGTGCTCTTTCTCGTCGGTGTGGTGACGGTGCCCGGTGTGCGCGTAGCGCTTCGTCGTTGAACCCCAAGCGACGGGGAACTGCGAGGCGAACAGAATCGGCAGCTGATCGTTTTTCTTCAAATGCCCGTGGTGAAACGCGAGCAGGCACTCGCCGTGCTGGTGCACGTAGTAGGGGAGCTCCGAATCGATCACCTGCACGCGGGGCTCGTTTTCGTACAGCGCCCGGAACAGCACGCGCAGCCACACCGACGACGTGATGTCGTGATTACCTTCGGCCAGCAACACGACGACGAGCTCGTGTCGCGACAGCGCGAAGTCGACGACGCGGCGCAGGATGCGCACTGCCGTCTCAGCCATCTTCGGCATGCGGCCGTCGGCGTCGAGAATGTGACCGTGCAGCGGCGTGATCGCCGATACGGCCGAGTCGTAATGAAGAAAATCGCCGAGTTGATTGACGACACCCACGCGCGCCGGCGGGCTCGAGGCGACCATGCGCTCGAAACAACCGACGAGCGTCGCCTCGGCTATTTTCAAATCCCAATCGGCGCCGCCCTCGCGGTGCCAGGCCAACATCCCGACATGCGAGTCGGTGAGCGTATAGAGATTGCAGAGCGACGCCTCGGTCGAGCCGTCGGCCGGCCCCGGCAACGGCGCCACGCGCGGAATCTCGGCGGCCAGCGCCTGCACGGCGGCCAGCTGGATAGCGCGTTGCGCCTCGGCGTCGGCGCTGGTCTTTATCCATTCGAGCACCGGCTCGGCCTGGCCTTCTTTGTACAGGTTCGACCGGCCGCGGAGTTTCTCGCCAGCCGGGACGCCGCGCGTCGGATCAAACGACAGAGGCGACGACCTCTCGACCGTCGTCGACTTGACCTTGTCCCAATACACGCGGCCGGCGTCGGCCCGCACCTTCGCCCGTGTAATTGCTCCGTGCACCGTCGTGAAGTTCACGCCCAGCGCTCGAGCCGCAGCGCGCTCGCTCCCGTGCTCGATTACCGCGTCGATGTAGCGCGCCTGCGAAGGCGTGGCCCACTGTTTAATTTCCGGATCCGGTCGTGTTGCGGAATTCATAGTGTGTAGGAGCGGACAGGCCCGCGCGAGTTGGCGTCGTGCTTGCACACAATGCGGACCGCTTGTCGCGGGTCGGTAAATCGGAGCGCTTCGTAAACACAAATTGCGGCCTTACCGCCGGTGCCGATCGCTTCGCGGCCGGACTCGAGCCGCTGCGGCGCGGTGTAGTTCGCGTCGATCAAGTACAGGCCGCGAGCGTTCAGGATCAGGGCCGACGACTCGCCCATCTTGGCGGGGCCGACCATTCCGCCCCGATACCATTCAAGAAACGCGAGACGGTCCGAGTCGTCGCCGGCCATGCCAACCAGCGCGCCGCGCACGCGCCACACTTTGCGGCCGGCCCAGACGCGATCAGCGTCGGTAATGCTTGAGTCCGCGACCATGACGCCTAAGCGAGCGCACGCGAGGATCGTCGTCACAGCGCGCGCCCAGTATTCAACGAGTCGGCGGCGCGCTGGCACCCGAGGCCGCGGGCGTGGGCGATGTCAAAAGCCTTTGCCAGTTCGCCCGCAAGGTCGTCAAGCCGTCCGAACACGTCGGAGCGCACCACGTCGGCGGAGGCAGCTGGCGCAGCGAAGCCGGCAGCGCCGGGATTGCCGGCGAGGGGACCACCACGGGCGGCAGCGGATCGGGCGAACGCGTCGCGCAACCCAGTGTCAGCAGAAGCGGCGCGCACAGCAGCGTCGCGCGCACGAATCTCAAAGCGTTGCGACTCATTGTCGATTTCCTTTTGCGCCTCGGTCCGGCGGATTGATTCGGATTGATTCGCGATCGTCGCGGTGTCGGCCGCCGTTTTCGCGAGGGCGAGGTCGCGGGAGTGCGCCGCCTGCTCGGCAGTGAACTGCGCGCGCACGGTGACGGTCTCCCGGTGCGCGTGCGCGACTTCGATTCGCTGTTTGACGTACACCCCGCCGACCACAGAGACGACGACGGCGAGCGCAGCGGCCTCGAGGTAGCGAACGCCGGGGATTGCGTCAAGCAGGCTCACGCAAGCACCATCGCGCGCGGGTATCCCGCTTGCCGCACCTGTTCGATCGCGACGGACGCCGGGCCTTGTGCGTCGAACGCCTCAAGAGGTGCGCCCGGCTTCGCGTGCGTATAGACCCGGACCGTCGCTAAGCGAGGCTGCGGCGTCGACCTGCGATAAAAATCAAATGGTCGGTAGTTCATCGCGACACCTGCGACACCGGCACGGTTTGAAATGCCCCGTCACGGCCCGCAACGACCCCCGGGCGGGCGCCGGGGACTTGGCGAAGGGCGTCGACTGATTTTGCAGGCGCAGGCCGCACAGGGGCGCCGAGCGTTTGCTGCGGTTCGGGTCGATCAATTTGACGCATGAGTGATTTCCTTCGCGTTGATAAATTCGACGTAAGGGCCGAGCAGGTCGAGCACCCGCTGCGCGCGGGCCGCGTCGCCCAGGACGGCGGCGACACAATGACCGGCTTGTATTTCGTCTAAAGAATCGCCGAGCGCGTGAAGCATTCGCGATTCGGCAGTGCGAGGCAAACCCCGCATGTCGTCAATGAGAGCCATCCCGCAGCGCGACGAAATGGTGATGTCTGTTTGACCGTCAAAGGCGACAGCCGCCGCCGCGTTGTCAAGTCCAACGAACACCGATTTGAGACGCTGCCAAAAGTTCATCTAGTCAATGTGCTGTTTGCTGATGACGCCGTCAATAGGCCCTCGCACAACGAGCGTTCGGCCGCCCGGCGCCGAATAATTCCGCCGCACACGCGCGCAAATTCCGGCAGTGCGCAATCGCGGCCGCCGACAAATCGAAATTCGCTGATCGTTGCGCACGCCGCCGCGTGCTGCCCGGCTTTGACCTTCCGCGGAATGCTTGACCGGCACACGGCGCCGGCGCCGATGTTGTGCGCGAGACTCAAATACGCGGCGAGCTCGTTCGTCGATGCGTCCAGCGGCATGCACTCGGCGAGGCCGTCGAATTCCTTCGTCAAGTCCTGATGCAGCATCGCCTCGCACTCGGCGTTAGTGAACGTCTGACCGGCGCGCAATTCGGGGCCTGTGTGTCCGTCGCACGCGGTCGGCACTTTCCAGCCGTAGACAACATCCGGATAGGTGCGCGTGACCCGCCCCTCGAATTGCGTGACGAGTGGCGCGGCGAGCGCGCAGCACGCCGCGGCCGCGATCGCGAGCCGTTTCGCTCGGCTGGGCGACTGGTCAGGCGCTTGCACTGAGCGTCCCCGGTTGAGCCACGATCCGCGCAAGCGCGGCGGCCAATCCGACGCAAGCCGCGACGCCGGCAAGCCAGGGCGCCGGGTGATCCGGGACCACCATCTGCACGAACACCTCGAGCGCGGAGAGCAGCGCGGAGAGCAGCGCCAGGCGCACGCTCCACGCTTTCGCGGCGACGTTGCGCCATTCGTCAATGAATTTCATTTTGATTCCTCTACTTTGAAGTCGACGCTGCGCCAGTGCACATTCCACGTATTCACTTCGCCGACCACCTGCCCGAAGCCTTCTATGTGATACGTTCCCGGCTTAGTCGGGCCGTCCTCATCCGAAAGCGGTATGGTTTGCAAACCGCTAATCTCCATTGGATGACACCCAGGCTCAATTGCCACTGAAAGAATAGGCAGCACGACCGACGTACTCGGCCCTACCAGTTTCCGCGCTAGGGGGTAGATATGCGCGACCGCGTCGGAGTTGCACCGCCGCAGTTTTAAGTGAAGGACTTCGCCCGGGTGCACGACTTTCTCGACGGTCTGAAACACCGGATTAGGGTAGCTCAAGTATGGCTGCGAGTAATACTTAGCGTTGATAAAATACGCCGCCAAACCACCGACAATTGCCCATTGAATTAAATAAAGAAATCGTTTCACGGTGTGCCTTTCCATGCTTTGTAAGACGCGTAAAGCGCGAGACTAGCTGTCGCGAGCGGGGCCAGGACTTTTAATAGCGTCACGATCTTGAGATACACCCAGCCGAGCCCGCGGCCGAACTTAGCGATCGCGTTCATCCCCGACTGCCACGTCAGAAACATTTCGTGCATCTGACGCATAGCCGGTAGGAGCTCGTGCACGTCGCGCGTCATGCTCGTGTTTTCAAGAAGGGCCGCTTCGGTGCGATTCATGCGTTCGGCGCCGAGGGATAGTCGCTCTTCGATTGCCTCGAGGCGCACGGGCACGGTGTCGAGCGGTTCGTCGGTTTTCATGCGACCTCCAAAGAGGTTCCCTGCACGAGCCAGTAGACCGTGTGACCTGCAGCACCGGCGCACTTCAAAGCCAGTGCGGCGTTCAAAACGTCGATTGCTAAAGTAAACGCGTAAGTCGACGCGCCGGCGTCTGCCGCTTGTAACGTCACAGTAGGAGTGCCGACAATAGAAAGTGCGCCGGCGGTTGTCTTCACGGTTACGGAAAAGTCCCATGACGCGCTGTCGCCGTTGGACCGCCTGGCGACGACCTGACCTTTCACTTTGAAAGTCGCATTCGCGGGAAGGCAAATTTGGTTTGTCCCGTCTGCCGCTTGCCTGTCAGTCGACGCGGGCACGGGGGTCGCGTCGCTTGTCGTGCAGCTAAAGACATAGCCCCGTTTTTGCGAGTCGCCTATTGCGATTCGCGACGAACTTGCCCACGCGTCCGCCCCGGTGATCCCGCGCGTGTGTGACCGCGCGCCTCGTGCGTAGCTATTGAGGCCGTCCGCTGTCAGACTTTGACCGTGCGCAAACGCAAAATTGCCGGTCGCGTGCGCAGCGCTGCCGCCCGCTTGCGAGTAGTTGCCGTCCGCCGAACAGTTCAACCCGGAAAGGATCCCGGCGTAGCTCGCCGACACGACATTTCCCTGACCCCCGCACAGCACGTTGCGACTTCCGGTTGCGATTTGGTTCGTGTCGCCGCCTCCAATGAATCCGTAGCTTGTCGCGCCGTTGCTGTTGTTGGCGCCTCCGACGACGGCCCCTGTCGGGCCTCCCGACACTGAGTTGCCGCTGCCCCCGACAATGACGCTGTCGGCACAGTTGCCGATTTGGTTGTTTTGCCCCGATCCAATGAAGCTACGCATTCCCCCGGCGATCATGCTGGCGACCGTGCGGTTCATTTGAAAATCGATGGCGTAGCCATTGCGTTTCGAACCGCCCGCTGCAGTGCCGTCGGGCACCTGGGCGAGTACCGCCCCGGCACCTTTCGGCGCAGCCACAAAATCGACATTCACCGCGGCATTGTTCGGCGTCAGGGATGCGGCGGGCCGAGGGCA
>ENA-OBIO01001284-OBIO01001284.1-metagenomes-genome-assembly--contig:-NODE-1284-length-10330-cov-3.9238_pt1 | contig 10330 bp, 8 predicted proteins | sample MGYA00153383_OBIO01 | MGnify analysis MGYA00153383 | reverse complement strand
CGAACAGGTTCGTCCAGGCGGTGGGATTCTCAAATGGATGCGACGAATTCGCGTTGTAGAACCCACCGCCGTTGTTGCCAAGCATCTTGATCGCTTCTTGCGAAGCAACCGGGCCACCGGGAATCGACTGTGAACCGCCGGTGATGGTGGCGACGGAGTCGAACCCGTTGAAGTTCTGAATGACTCCGCCGGCGATCAGGATGATCGCGGCGATGAACGAGAGCGGCAACAACAGTCGAAGCGACGAGCGGGTGAGGTCCACCCAGAAGTTACCGACGGTTCCGGACTTGCGATAGGCGAGTCCGCGGATCAGCGCGATCGCGACCGCGATACCGACAGCGACGGAGAGGAAGTTCTGCACGACCAGTCCGCCCAGCTGGACCGCGTATCCCATCGTCACGTCCGGCGAGTACGACTGCCAGTTGGTGTTGGCGACGAAGGACGCCGCCGTATTGAAGGAGAGCCCTTCGGGGATTGCCGGAAAGCCAAGCGAGTAGGGAAGCACGGCCTGGAGACGCTGCATCGCGTAGAGCAGCAGCACACCCACGAGCGAGAAGATCAGAACGCTGCGCAGGTAGAGACGCCAGGACTGCTCGGAATCCGAATCCACACCGATGACGCGGTAGAAACCGCGTTCGACCCTGAGGTCTTTCGATGTGGTGAACATTCTCGCCATGTAGTCGCCAAGAGGACGATAGACAAGCGCGAGAAGGACCACGAGAGTCAGGATCTGGAGGATCCCAAAGAGTACGACCATCAGAATCGCTCCGGTTTCACGAGGGCGAACACGAGGTAGACGAGCGATGCGACGGCAAGAATCGCCGCGACAAGGGTGAAAACGATCACAGCTTCTCTACCCCCCGGGCGACGACGCCGACCACCGCAAAAACGGCGATCGTGACGAGGACGTACACAATGTCGAGCACGGATAGCTCCATTCGATTTCGTTCGCAGAGCCCTGGATTGAGCCCAATGCCAGAGAGGCACAGCACATGAGTAGACACCCTCCCCTCACCCCGTATCGGTTTGCTCACGAAGTCCTTACGGCCAGGCGCGAAAACCTAACGAATACCTAACGTCGGCCCGGCGCCTGATATCCGCGGGCCTGACCGGAAGGAAGTGTCAGGATCTGGCGTGCTTACCCACAGATTCGCTGCGCCGCGGCATCAAGCCGTGCGACGAGCCGTGCTCGACCTTCCCCTCAGCGAGAGGTCGGCTCTTGGACATGCTGCATCACACGAACGCCACAGCGCTTCGTGTGGCGTCCAGCAAGCCCGTCACGTTCGGCAAGGGAGACCTCCTCGCGGGGGAGACATGGCCAGCGCGATTCGCATCCAACGGGCCAGCGCGTTTTCGTCGGCGAATAGCGAGTGGCGCCACTGAAACGATGGCGGAGGGCGTGGGATTCGAACCCACGAGACATTTCTGCCCACCAGTTTTCAAGACTGGCTCCATCGGCCGCTCGGACAGCCCTCCAGAATACAAGCCGAGCTTAGCCGAAGCCCCCGAAGTCGAAACTCCGTCCCTCAAGCAATCGACTTGGTAGTTGTTGCGACTTTGGAAGCCCGCAAGTCACAACAACTACCAAGTCGATTGAGGGGAGCGGGATCTCGGCCGGGTCGACCAGCACGTGCTCAGAACGTACGGAACAGCTCCGCGACACCGTCGTCGAGGTCGGTGAGGGTGACCTCGTTGGCAACGGCGAGCACCTCATCCGGAGCCTGTCCCATGGCGACCCCTCGCCCACTCTCGGAGGCCCACCGGAGCATGTCGATGTCGTTGCGTCCGTCGCCAACGGCGATCACTCGCGAGCGGGGAATGTCAAGCCAGTCGCGCACCCGTTCGAGCGCCGTCGCCTTGTTCACTCCATCCGGGGCGATGTCGAGCCAGGCCGTCCAGCCCACGTTGTAGGTGACCTTGTGCAGGCCCATCTTTTCTACGATCGACAGGAACTCCTCGATCGCGTGCTCGGGGGAGATCACGACGACGCGGGTGGCCTGATGCTCGCCCAACTGCTCGAATGGCACTTTCTCGCTCAGCGCGCCGAGGGCCGAATCGGGAAAGAAGCCCGTGTAACGAAAAAAACCCTCCTCGTCTTCGACGGCGTAGCTGGCGTCGCGGAGGCTCTCTCGAATGGTTGCGAGTACCCCCGACGGGTCGAACGAATCGACGGCGACGCGTGAGTAGCCGGTCAGCGCATCCTCGTCGCGTCCGAGGGTGATGGCACCGTTGGAGCAGACGACATAGCGCGGTGTGAGCTGGAATCGCTCGAGTACCGGAAGGGTCATCGACACAGAACGACCGGTGGCGAGCATGACCTCGTGGCCGGCATCCCGCACCCGCTGAACCTCGGCGATCACCCGCGGCGAGACGACCCCGTCTTCGTGCATCAACGTTCCGTCGATGTCGAGCGCGACCAACCAGGGATCGATCACGCGACCGGCTCCATTACTTCCAGCCCACCAAGGTATGGCTGCAACTCCGACGGCACCCGCACCGAGCCATCCGCCTGCTGGTGCGTTTCGAGAATCGCGACCAACCAGCGCGTCGTCGCAAGCGTGCCGTTGAGGGTCGCGACCGGTGTCGTTTTGCCCGATTCGAGGCGGTAGCGGATGTCGAGTCGCCGAGCCTGATAGGTCGTGCAGTTGCTCGTCGATGTGAGCTCGCGGTAGTCGCCCTGGGTGGGCACCCACGCCTCGATGTCGAACTTGCGTGCCGCGCTCGATCCGAGATCCCCGGCGGCGACATCGATCACGCGATAGCTGAGGCCACAGGCCTGCAGCATCGATTCCTGGAAGGCGACGAGCCTGTCGTGCTCGGCCTCGGCATCCTCCGGCAGCACATAACTAAACATCTCGAGCTTGTTGAACTGGTGCACACGCAGGATGCCGCGGGTGTCTTTTCCGCCGGATCCAGCCTCTCGGCGATAGCAGGTAGACCACCCGGCGTAGCGCAGCGGGCCAGCCGAGAGGTCGAGGATCTCGTCGGAGTGGAACCCGGCGAGCGCCACTTCGCTCGTGCCGGTGAGATAGAGGTCGTCGGCGGGCAGATAGTAAATCTCGTCGGCGTGGGCGCCGAGGTATCCGGTGCCGTCCATGATCTCGGGGCGCACAAGCGTCGGTGTGATGAGGGGTTCGAAGCCCTCGGAGAGCGCCTTGTCGAGGGCCATGTTCATTAGTGCGATCTCGAGCCGGGCGCCGATTCCGCGAAGGAAGTAGAACCGGCTACCCGAGACTTTTGCGCCGCGGGTCATGTCGATGGCGCGCAGCTTCTCACCGAGCTCGAGATGATCGCGCGGTTCGAATTCGAAGACGGGCTTATCGCCGACCTCCCGAAGCGTGACGAAGTTCTCCTCGCCGCCGGCCGGAACGCCGTCGATGATGGGGTTAGCGATACTTCGCGCCGAGCGGGTGAATTCCGCCTCGGCATCGGCCGCAACCTGGGCGAGGTCTTTCACGCGCGCGGCGAGACCCTGGGCCTCACCGAGCAGGCTGACCTTCGCTTCCCCCGTGGACTGCGCGACTTGTTTACCGAGCGCCTTCTGCGTCGCCCGCAGGGTCTCCGACTCGGAGATCGCTGAGCGGCGTTTCAGATCGGCGTCGACCGCCACGTCGACGAGCCCGTCGGACTCACCTCGCGCGCGCTGCGATGCCTTGAAAACTTCGGGATTGTCACGGAGCAGCTGCGAATCAATCACCCCTCCAGTCTATTGAGCAATACCGTACCGTTGGTCACGTGTCAGCCTCGCCACAGCCCACAGACCGCCACGCCGCCGTCGTGTACAACCCCATCAAGGTAGACCTACCCAGGCTCGAAGCCCGGGTCGCCGAAGCGGAAACTGCCGCTGGATGGGGGGCGACCCAGTGGCACTCCACTTCGCTGGAAGATGCCGGGCAGAGCGTCACGAGGACCGCGGTCGAGCAGGGAGCGGCTGTCGTGATCGCGGCCGGCGGCGACGGCACCGTCCGCGCCGTGGCGGAGGCGCTGCGCGAGTCAGGTGTGCCGATCGCACTGATCCCGTCCGGCACGGGCAACCTGCTCGCCCGCAATCTCGAACTCCCTCTCACCGACCCGCTCGGTTCCATTCGCACGGCCTTCACCGGCTCCGATCGCCGGATCGACCTCGGCATCGCCGAAATCGAGCGCGCCGATGGCAGCAGAGAACAGCACACCTTCGTGGTGATGGCCGGCCTCGGCCTCGACGCAAAGATGATCGCCCTCACCAATCCAAAGCTCAAGAAAGCCGTCGGATGGCTCGCCTACATCGATGCCGGAGTGCGCGCCATCCCCAACCTCAAGCCGATAAAGCTGCGCTTCAGCATCGATGGAGCGCCCGAGCGAACGACGAGCGTGCACACGATCATCGTCGGCAACTGCGGCTCCCTGCCCGGTGGCATCCTGCTCCTCCCCGATGCGAAACCGGACGATGGCGTGCTGGACATCGCCGCGCTCAAACCCAGCGGACCTTTTGGCTGGCTCAAGGTGTGGAACAAAGTGACCTGGGAGAACGGTGTACTGCGTAAAAGCGCGCTGGGCCGGTCGATCATCGACCTCACCACCGATGTGAAAGACGTGCTCTACTCCACCGGCACCGACCTGCGGATGACGGTGGAGCATCCACAGGAGTTCCAGCTCGACGGCGACGAGTTCGGCGAGGCCAAATCCGTTCACGCCTGGGTGGACCCCGGCGCACTTACGGTGAAGGTTGCGGCGTAAGTTCCTCGTCTTCCGCTGGCTTCCCTGGCCAGCGGGCCGCGCGAAGGAAGAGCAGGCCGACCCCAGAGGCGAGGCCTACGAGGGCGAGAATGTCAGCAATCCACGACATGGTCTGCGTGAGTACCAATGGCCAGGGCGTGGCGTATTCGACGTCCGTGAAGCTCTGGACAGTTGTCGACGTGTTCCAACACATCACGATCGCGGCTCCGAGGAGCACCGCGGTCGTGACGATGAGTGCGCGCTCCACACCCTTCATCAACGCCTCCGCGCCGCGAGGAAAAAGCCGACACCGACAAGGGCCAGGAAGCCGATGGTGACGAGCGGAGCGGCGAAGGTGAAGGTGAGTGCCTGGGCGAATCGGAAGGACACGGAATCGGGCACTAGCCCCTCGGAAGACATGCCGATCAGGGTGTACCGGACGGTGAGCCAGGTACCGAGACCGATGAATATGATGCCCGTGATGATGATGAGGACGATGTAGGGATTGCGTCGTCGACGAACAGGCTCGCCCGTTATTGGCAGTACATCGGCTACCGGTACATCGGCTACCGGTACGCCGACCGGAGGCAGCCCTACTCGGATCGGCGCACCCGCGCGGCTCGTCTGCGTGAGCGGCATCGGCCCGGCAACCCCGCGGTACCCACGCTGGAACTCCGGCCGATAGCGTGGGTCGATCGACGGCGATTCGCTCTCCATACCGACATCCTCGTCGATTCTCGAGCGATAGTCACTACACCGAGCCGGGACCGATCAGCCCGTCGAGCCAGCCTCGGGCATCGGTGAAGGCCGCGTTGTCGTACCGCGGGCTCACCGTGATGGCGAGCTTGTCGGCGCGGGGATACGACCCGAGGAAGATCACCTTGGGGCTAAAACGCTTGAGACCGAGGAGGGCCTCAGCGACCCGCTCGTCGTGAAGGTGGCCGTCGAGATCGATAACGAAACGGTAGCGGCCGAGGGCGTCTCCGATCGGACGGGAGGCGAGCAGGCTCATGTTGACCCCGCGGGTGGCGAACTGCTCAAGCATCTCAAGCAGCCGGCCGGCCGTGTCATCCGGAAGCTCCACGATCACGCTGGTCTTATCCGACCCGGTCGGCGCGGGCAGGCGAGTCGTGCGGCTGACGAGCACGAAGCGGGTGACCGCATTCGGATTGTCGCCGATCTCAACGCTAAGCACCTCGAGCGGATAGTGGCCGGTGATTCCGGGGGGCGCGATTGCGGCATCCGCCGTGTCGTCAGCCAGCAGCGATGCCGCCGCCGCAACGTTGGAGGTGGCCGGCAGGTGGCCATGCGCGGGCAGGGTCGCGTCGAGCCAGAGGTGACACTGCGCGTAGGCAACCGGATGCGCGTTGACGACCCGCACATCCGATAGCCGGGTGCCCGGCCGGGCCACGAGCACGAAGTTCACCGGCACGAGGTACTCGCCGATGATGCGGAGGTTCGGGATGTTGGCGAGCGCATCCTGGCTCGCAGTAACGCCGCCCTCGATCGAGTTCTCGATCGCGATCATGGCCGCGATGCTGCGCCCCGACACGACATCGTCGAGGGCCTGTCCGATGTTGTTGACCGGCTGCCAGGTCTTGCCGACGGCATCCGTCACCTGGGCGAGCGCGGCCTCCGTGAAGGTGCCGGCCGGACCAAGGTAAGAATAAGTATCTTCGGCGTGAGTCAGATTCGGCATAGCGCCGAGTTTATTGGCTCGCCGCGGGGGAGGAACGACTTCTAACTCCTGCAGGCCGACGTCCCGCGGGTGCAAGACTTGGTGCATGAACGCTCGCGCAGGACAGCCAGCCCAGACCTCTGATCTCGTCGACGTGCACGCGCTGCTCGCGGCCTACTACGAGCGTGTGCCCGACGTGAGTATCGCCGAGCAGAAAGTGGTGTTCGGCACCTCCGGCCACCGCGGTTCCAGCTTGGACAGTGCCTTCAATGAGACCCACATCGCGGCAATTACACAGGCCATTGTGGAGTACCGCGCGGGGAAGGGCATCACCGGTCCACTCTTCATCGGCGGCGACACCCATGCCCTGAGCCGTCCGGCCGAGACCACGGCCCTCGAGGTACTGATCGCCAACGGGGTGGAGGCCCTGGTCGACGAGTTTGGCGACTTCGTGCCCACACCGGCAATCAGCCACGCAATCATCAGGTACAACGCTTCGATCGCCCCCGGCGAGCCGCAGGCCGACGGAATCGTCGTGACCCCGAGCCACAACCCGCCTCGCGATGGCGGCTTCAAGTACAACCCGCCACACGGTGGACCGGCCGACAGCGACGCCACCAACTGGATCGCGAACCGAGCGAACGAGATCATCGCCGAGGGTAGCCATGCCGTGAAGCGGGCCGAGCCCTCGGGCGTCGGCACCTACGACTTCCGCGGTAACTACGTGAATGACCTCGAGAACATCATCGACGTGGAGGCCATCAAAAAGGCGGGCGTCCACATCGGCGCCGATCCCCTCGGCGGCGCGAGTGTTCACTACTGGAGCGCGATTGCCGAGCGCTATGGACTCGACCTCACCGTGGTCAATCCCGGGGTGGATCCGCAGTGGGGATTCATGACGCTCGACTGGGACGGCAAGATCCGCATGGACCCGTCATCGGCATCCGTCATGGCCAGCGTGCTGGTGCATAAGGACGACTACGACGTGGTCACCGGCAATGACGCCGACGCCGACCGGCACGGCATCGTTACCTCGGATGGCGGGCTCATGAACCCGAACCACTACCTGGCTGTCGCCATCCAGTACCTCTATAGCCATCGCCCGCAGTGGAGCGCGGATGCCGCAATCGGCAAGACGCTCGTCTCGAGTTCAATGATCGACCTCGTTGCCGAATCGATCGGCCGCCGCCTCTGGGAGGTTCCGGTGGGCTTCAAGTGGTTCGTGCCCGGGCTCGTCGACGGCTCCGTCGCGTTCGGCGGCGAGGAATCTGCGGGGGCGAGTTTCCTCCGTAAGGACGGGACAGTATGGACCACCGACAAGGACGGCATCCTGCTCGCCCTGCTCGCGAGCGAGATCATCGCGGTCACCGGCAAGTCCCCCAGCCAGCTCTATGCCGAGCTCACGGCGAAGTTCGGCTCGCCGGTGTACGAGCGGGTGGATGCCGCAGCTTCGAAGGCGCAGAAGGCAGCACTCGGAACCCTCACCGGTTCCTCGATCACCGCCACCACCCTCGCAGGGGAACCGATACTTGCGAAACTGAGTGAGGCCCCGGGTAACGGTGCCGCCGTCGGCGGAGTGAAGGTGGTCACCGAGCATGCGTGGTTTGCGGCCCGGCCGAGCGGCACCGAAGACGTGTACAAGATCTACGCGGAGTCCTTCCTCGGCCCAGAGCACCTCGCACAGGTGCAGCACGAAGCCAAGGCCATCGTGGACGCGGCGCTCGGAGGTTGACTGATCGTCCCCCCGGGGTGTGAGCAGGGAGCCCGGCTGGCAAGTCGCACGAAAAGACTCGGCGGATGTGGTGCCGCCTGGCCCGGACATCTAGGGTTATGGTCTGCTAAGAGATTTGATTGAGTGTGGGGACGACCGATGGAACGTGTAGCCAATTTGCGACGGGCCGTTGCTATCGCCGGAGCGACGGCGCTTCTTGTCGTACTTGTGGGATGCAGCGCCGGTATGCGCGACGCGTCGGCGCTCACCGTGACATCCGCACCGAAGCCCACCGCGACTCCCTCTGCAACCCCCGCTCTAACCCCCAGCGCGGCGCCAGTGGCAGCCGCACCGGCTCCGGTCGCGAAAACCGTTGCCGCGCCCGCGCAGCCCGCGACTCCGATCGCGTCGCCCTGCGCCGGAACGCCAGCCGGAGTCAAACACATTTATGTGAGTATCGGTGAGCAGCACCTGTGGGCGTGCACCGGTGACGCACTGCTCATCGACAGTGCCATCACGACCGGCGCATCAGCGATAACGAACGCGCGGTACACGACCCCCCTCGGCACCTCGCACATCACCGGCAAGAAGCGCAACACCGTGCTCGCTGGCAAGGACGTCAACGGCCCATGGAACGATCCGGTCGAATATTGGATGCCCTTCGACGGCGGTATCGGATTCCACGACTCGTCATGGCAGACCTTCCCCTACGGCAGTCCGCTTTACACGACCCAGGGCTCCCACGGCTGCGTCCACGTACCCGTTGCCGTGATCGCCACTATTTTCGACTGGGCACCGGTCAGCACCCTCGTCACCGTTCGGAGCTGATGCAGCCCGCTTGTCAAGCTGACAGTTTGCCTTCTCCGTAGGATTTCGTCGAATTTGCGCCGAAACCGACTTGCGAAATGCTTGCCCTGCGTGTAACTTTGCACAGCACGCAAGATTTTGCGCCACTGAAGAACGCTCGTTCTTCAGTGGTGATTTCAGTTAAGTCACCCTTCGCCACACAAATCGAGGATCCATGTCACGCGTCGACGCAGCAACCCGGGCCAAAGAGGTCCACGAGTCCGGGGGGATAATGACCCACCGCCAGATTCTCTTTGTGCTCTACGGCCTGATGGCCGGCATGTTCCTCTCCGCCCTTGACCAGACCGTGGTCGGCACCTCCATCCGCACCATTGCGGATGACTTGAACGGCCTCAGCCAGCAGGCCTGGGTCACCACCGCCTACCTGATCGTCTCCACCATCGCGACACCGATCTACGGCAAGCTCTCCGACATCTTCGGCCGCCGACCGCTGTTCATTTTCGCGATCTCGATATTCATCATCGGCTCCGTCGCGTCGGGCTTCTCCACCTCGATCCTCGAACTCGCCGGATTCCGCGCGATCCAGGGCATCGGTGCCGGTGGCCTCATGGCCCTCCCCCTCGCGATCATGGGAGACATGCTCGCACCGCGCGAACGAGCCAAATACCAGGGCTACTTTCTCGCCGTCTTCGGCATCTCGAGCGTCATCGGTCCGCTCATCGGCGGGCTGTTCGCCGGCGCTCCCTACATCCTGTTCATCAACGGCTGGCGCTGGGTCTTCCTGATCAACATCCCGATCGGCATCATCGCTCTCGCAATGGTGTTGCGATTCCTGCACCTGCCGAAGCGCAGTATCAATCGCAGGGTGCGTATCGACTGGTGGGGGGCGACCACCGTCATCATGGCGGTTGCGCCCCTCCTGCTCGTCGCCGAGCAGGGTCGCGACTGGGGCTGGGATTCTGCGGGATCCGTCGCCTGCTACATCGTCGGAGTGCTGGGAATCATCGCCTTCATCGTCTCCGAACGGCTCATGGGGGATGACGCACTCATTCCACTCAAACTGTTCAAATCGCCCACCTTCTCGGTCGCGACCATCCTCGGCGTTCTTGTCGGGTTCGGTATGTTCGGCGCCATTTCCACCGTGCCGCTCTACCTGCAATTGGTGAAGGGCTCCACCCCGACCGAGAGCGGATTCCAGCTGCTCCCGATGATCCTTGGGCTCATGATCTCTTCGATCGTGAGTGGCCAGCTGATTTCCCGCACCGGTCGCTACAAGATCTTCCCAATTCTCGGTACCGGATTCATGGTGGCCGGCTTCCTGATCTTCACCACGATCACAGCAGACTCCAACTACCTCGTACTCGCCAGCGCGATGCTTCTGGTCGGCCTCGGCCTCGGCCAGCTCATGCAGACCCTCACCATCGCGAGCCAGAATTCGG
>ENA-OBIO01001279-OBIO01001279.1-metagenomes-genome-assembly--contig:-NODE-1279-length-10355-cov-3.38408_pt1 | contig 10355 bp, 22 predicted proteins | sample MGYA00153383_OBIO01 | MGnify analysis MGYA00153383 | reverse complement strand
TGAAAGACGTTTTTTAGAAACCCGTTCCTGCTATGGTTCGGGTTTTTTGTTGTGGTGAAAATAAATATTACAAAATGTATTGTAATACAAAAAAGTATTACTACCTTTGATTCAAGAAAAAGGAAAATGGTTTTCTTTTCTATCCCGCCCAACTCTTCGAGGCGAATATCGAGAGGATAATATGACTAATGTAGCAACAACTCCAAGAGAATTAGAAGTAATGAAAAATTGCATATCTGTTGAAGAGACAGGGTATTGTAAAAGATTTTTAATGGCGGAAAACAGTCAAGGACAAAAGGCGTTTTACTGTATACCTGATGACAAATCACCTAACTATCGTGAAGTAACCAATACGAATAATCATCAACGTACATATTATAGTAATTTGGTAGAGTTAATTCCACCAAACAACGCTAAAACATGGGAAGGCTATGGGTATAGCGGTGGACATAATTCACAATCTTACTGGAATACAAGTCAAGAAGAAATAGAGCTTTTCAACTTAATATGTTCGGGTCATATTGTCATAGACAAGACAACGGAAGGCAATGTATCAGGTTACTATCCAAAAGTAATCTATTGGCAGGATGGAATAGGTAAGGATAAAGAAACTAAAAGTTTCCGTGACGATAAAAATAATCTCACTTTGCAAAAAGTGATAAGAAAATGATAACAGGTAACACACTAAAATTGCTCCGACTAAGTTCTGGGCAGTCTCAATCTCAATTAGCTGATAAGCTGGGCAAAGGCGGATATACGAAACAGGTGGTTTCTGCTATTGAAAACGATAATCGCAACATTGGGTTGTCGTTGCTTGCGGATTGGGCTAACGCTTGCGGATATGGCGTTAGGATTGATTTTGTGAAACTTGGCAGTACACAGGATGATGAAATATTTGACGTTTCTCTTCCTGATGATTTTGAAGAAGAAATTTAACTTAACATTTTAACGCTGTCCTATCGGCTACGGGGGTTAATTATGGAATCAATTACTAAAGTTTATATTCAATCAGAAAAAGATGATTCATCAATAACTTTCTTTTGCAATTACCCTTTTCATGTGAATCAAGACGACCTTTTTACTTGCTCTGGATTTTTTGATTATGAAAATTTAGGCGAACTTGATAAAGACACATACGACATAATTGATGATTGTGCCGATATTGATTTTATTGACCATGGAATTGAGGATAATGTATTTACAAGAACCATTTGGATGAAATGTAGAGATATATTCCCTTTTTATGACACATTTATAAAAGATGGGAAAGTTACCCGAAAGACAAAAGATGAATATCAAAATGGATAGTCTTTACTATAAAAATCCCCAAAAAACCTACCGTCATTCAGTAGGTTTTTTTATTGCTCAATCCAATACCCTGTAAAACCTATAAATCATAGCAAAGCTCGCACGTGCGTCCTTATTGGTTACCTTAGTCCACTTTGATACCTCCTTAAATATTTGCACGTTGTCAAAGGTCTTAGAATGCCCGTTGGGCTTTATAGGCTCAAAGGGTATTTTTCTATTCTGGCAAAAGTTAATTAGTATTGTGGCAACCCCTTTGTTTTTCCCTACGTTTTCCCGTGCGGTACTTCCGTGAAACGAGCCCCGAATTAAATTAGCATCCTCAATAATTACCTTTTCAAGCTTCCCCTCAAAAACAAGCGTTGAAATACGGGACATAATTTCAAACATATCAAAAGATGATATTTCATCCATCTTGCAGGTAATGGTGTCATACTGGGAAAATCCGCTTTTGTAAAGGTCTGGATCAATAGCTATTATTTTCATATTTTAGTGGTTTTAGCTTAATTAAAATTCCAAATAAAGGAATAGGAAATATATAAATATGCCTTTCTTTATAGCTATATGTAATACCTATCAAAAAAGAGAATTGACCAAATAGTAATTTAATTTTCATGGTTTTATTATTTAAAATTAAATGTTTGAAATGTTTTCATACCTCAATGGTTCGTAAACATTCCCGTCTTCTATTTTTTCAGCATAACACCAGTACTTTTTACTCCTATCTTTTAAAGTCATTTTCTCGCAAAAATCATCTGCTTCATCTTTGGTATTAAATAGGAATACTTGAACAAAATCTACATTTTCATGGTGACCACTTGTTACTAATACAATTATTTTTTTCATATTTTTCAAGGCTCAACGAAGCCCCATTTAATTAGATTTTTGACGATTTGGACTTGGTTGAAAACGCTCATTTTTTCTAAATTATGATTACAAAATACATTGAAAGTATCAGTTACATAAAAACAGTATTTTATATCAGTCTCATAAACGTGTCTGTTAATTATACATTCAGCTACTCCAAATTTCGATATTGACATTCCTAAAACTTTAGTAGTGCTGTCTGTTATATCTGACATTGCTGTTTTAGCAATTTCCTCAATCGGAATAAACGTCTCCCCGTCATATTCGATTGTCTTTATTAGGTCCTCAAAGGGTCTTAGATTCATGAGTTTTGGGGGGTTAAATTATTGGAATTAATACTGCCCATTTTCCTGTATATTCAGAAAAACTATAATAAATTTCGTTGGTATCACAAACCCGATAAAACTCACTCCAAGACGAAAACAAAGTTTCAATATCTTCTTCCATAAGGCTATGACTATATCCAAAAAATTGATAATTACCTTCTGGCAATTTTGGAGAAAACCAATCTATAAAAGATGTTTTATCTACCAAAAACCCGCTTAATTCGCTTTTATCATTATGCACTTTTAAGTCCCGCAAAGCATCAGGCACTTTTACGAAAACTAATTTCGTTTTTGATGATTCTACTTCTTTTATTTCTGAGTTAAAATTCATGGTTTGTTTGGGGTTAATAATTATCTTCATTAGGCTTATTCCCTACTAAATTTTCTTCTTTGCATTTTTCACACCAATACACATCACCATTTGCAACGGTTCTGTAATAGGTAAAAGATTCTTTACTGTCATTCCCGCACCGTGAGCAATATAAATTCTCTTCGTATTCCTCTAAATCATCTTCGTAATTTTTTATAAATTCTCGCAATTCACTGATTAGTTTTTTCATTGGGCTTTGGGGTTAAATTATTGATGATTAGCTAAATATTTCAATGTATTCAATCCATTACTTTGATAAAAACAGTTGTAATTTGATTGCGAAAAGTATTTTTCAATTTTCGTTCCTACTGGAATTTTTGAACAATCTTTAAAGAAGTGATTATCAACACGCCCATTAATAAACTGACTTAAATCAAATTCGCTGTAAAGGATTTCAGTATAAATTCGAGAATCAGTCATTGATTGAACTATCCAATAATTGCTATCATTAACAATAAGCGGAAATGTTAATTGTTTTGTTATTTGCACTCTATTCATTTTATTACCTGTTTAAAATGGAACTGATTTATCATTAACCCCTAAAAAGCTATCCACTCCGCCCACCTCGGACAGTGCTTTATTTGTGGCGAAATTGTGGGTTTTACGCTACTTTTTTAATCACATTGTCAGGAATTTCAACCAACGCTACCTCTTCTTTTTCAGCCTGTTTCTTCCTGTTATATTCATCCCTCATAAGCTGAAACGCTACCTCTTTTTTGTTGGCTTCTAAAGCCTTTTGTTTATTTTCATCCGCTAATTTAGCCTGTTTGTCAATGTACAATTCTTGTTTACCCTCACTGCGAGCCTTACTGTACAATTCCCTCAATTCATCAATTTCTTTCTGTTTTTGCTCTTCCGAAACTTGATATTCTTGAATTTTAATGTTTTCAATAACAGATTGGCGTTTTAATTCATATTCGTTAAAAGCGTCATAAATCACCGTTTGATCCAGGCGGTTGTAATTTTTCCGCTTGGTAACCGTGTCGAAAATATAAACAAACTCCTCTAACTTGAAATACCAAAAATCTTTTAAAAGTGATACTGCTATCCGTGCTATCTGTCCAGAATCTACTTTTTCACTCGTATTGAGGTTATTAGCAAGTTCTGATATTAGCAAAACCACTACGCTAATCAAACAATTCTCGTTACTTTTCCTCAATCCTGATATTTGAATACTTGACGTTTTAAAGGCTATTTCTGGCGTAAGGGTAGTTCTTATAGCCAAACAGTCATTGAATACGTTAGCCGTAAGTTCTGATAGATTTAAGGCATTAATTGAGGTGAGCCGTTGCGATGGCGATTGCATCAAGGGCAACTTGCTCTGCATTCCAATTGTTTTTACTCCTTGAATTTGATAGTTGGCTTGTTGTTCCATGATTTTTGTTTTGGTTGTACTCAATAGCTTTTTTTTGCCATGTGGCTAATCTTTTTGATACGTCAAAGAATTTTTGTTCGTGCCATCGTTCTTTTCCTTTTTGGTCTTTTTCTGTCCAGTACGCTAAAAACTCTTTATACAAAATGTCTGAATATTTATTAGGATTTTCTCGGTAAAAACCCCTACACATTTCAGTTAAATCTGGCTTCGGGTCGCCTTCTTTTTTTGGCGGAACTTTTTTTCTTGGTTTTGGCTGTTGGTTTTCTTCTAAAGATTTGATAATTTCATTTGCCTTTTCTAATTCAGACTTAATAAATTCATTTTCAGAAAGGAGGGCGTAATTTTCATTTTTTGAAAATTCGCCTTCTTCACTCTTTTTTTTTAAATCATTTTCACTATCAAGAACACTATCAAGAACAGATAGGGTTACGTTAGGTTCTGTTAGGTTATTTAGGTTATTATTTAGGTTATTATTTAGGTTAATTAGGTTTATTTCGTCTTGATTTGGCTCTTTCTGAGGTCTTCCACCTTTTTTACCGTTCTCTATACTTGTCTCACGCCTTTTATCGTATTGGTCAATATTGCGTATCAGATTAGGTTGAATTAACTTCCAAACCAATTTAACCGTTAGGTTATTTAGGTTAATTAGGTTTTCATTGCCTAAATGATAGTGAAATAAATTGTCGAAAATGGTTGCCTTGTCTTCTGGGCATAGGTCAAAAATTGCATCTGACCATTCGGTTCTTATTATAAATGTTTCTTTCATGGTCAATTAAATTTTTATTTTCCTAATGTTTTTAAATCAATTCCTAAACTAAGCATTGCTTGAAAAGAGTGGGCTAATGAAGCATGAAGCCCTGTGTCTTTGATTCTCTCTAATCCAATCCCTTTCTGCCAAAAGTCTTCAATAATGGCTTCTGTTGCTTCTAAATGCGGTGCATGAATACGAAGCACCTGTTTAGCTGATTCTTTGCTTTTGTACAATTCTTTAATTTGTCGGGCGGTAAGTCCTACGACCATCAGGTGCATATCATTCCAAAACTTAGAGTACTCTTCTGCCGTTCTAGCGTATTTGGCTATCTTACTGTTAGTAGATTTACTCAACTCTAATTGCTTTGAACGCTCGGTAAAAATGTCCATCGGATTTGTTGATTCAATGGCGTAACTTCCAGTTTTACGAATGCTTGGAAGGACTTCACCTGCTAACCATGCACGGGTTTTAATACCTACCGATTTTCTTGATTGCATTACTAATTTCCAAAAACCGCTTTCGGTAAGAAATAGAACCTCACTTGCTCTACCACCGACCGATTTTAAATCGGTTAGTTGATTAAATAACTCCTTGTCAGTCTTTTTGAAAAACTTTACAAAATCAACACTTTCAATTAAGTCATAATTTTTCAATGTATCTGTACCTCCTTTATAACCTAATTCTTTCATTACTTGAGTAGCTAAAAACATTCTACCGTCTTTGCTTTCCCAATAAAAATACGCTTGACCTAATTCTGAATTAGTAGCGATTTGATGTTCATTCGATTTTAGCATTGTTTTCTTTTTAAGTTTTAACTATCACAAATTTATGAAATAGTCATTACTAAAGCAAGTATTAGTAAGTACTATTTTGTATTTATTTTATTTTATTTTATATTTGGTGCATGGCAACTCAAACAAGAAATAAGACAATCAGAAAAACTTATGATATTACACCCGAATTTTGGGCTGAAATAGATAAGAAAATCAAAGCAACGAGCGAAAACTTTACAGTTTACGTTACCCGTTTAATTCGTGAGGACTTGAAAAGAGATAGCTAATTAGCCGTCTCTTTTTTTTGTTGGTTATAAAAATCTCAATGCTAAATAATTGCAAATAATGTGGAATAAATTATCTGTAATTATGTACAACCAAAGGGTTAAAGCAAAAGGGCGTTCTTTGCTAAATCCAAAGTTTTCAATTGTCTTTTCTCCGTTTTTAAGAGCAATTAACCATGCTACTATTTGCGTTCTATCAATGATAAAATGACTAATGAATATTACTAAAACTGCTTGATAGCTTCCGATAAATAAGAAAGGTAATGAGTAGGTTAAGCAATGAAATAAACAGTATTTAAAGCCTTCATATCCATCATTTTTTTTAAATGTCGCTTGGCTATCGGTCTGCAAAAAGTAGTCGCCAATACCATGTAATATTAATTGTATCATATTTATTTGTTGTTTTGTATAAATTTAACTTCCGAACAGTTCACCGTTTACGTTTCGGTTAATCATGAGGACTTGAAACGGGGTTAATTAGATTAATATATCCGATAGCTTACTATGCCAATTCTTAGCGTTTAAATCGTTGGAATACGACTTTAAAACCGTTGTCCAAAACCCGCTAATGCTCTTCATTTGCTTCTCCCTTAAATAGGCAGGCTTACCAAGATTGGAAGTACGCCAAAACAAATATTTACAGGCTTTCCCGTTGGGGTCTTTGAATAGTTCTTCGTGTTCAAAGGAATCAAAAATTAGTATTTTCATGGGGTTTGGGTTGGGGGAGTGGGTTAATACTCCCCTTTGGGTGGTTATTTTAATTGCTTACTGCTTGTATCAATTTTATTAACAGGCTTTTTCAATTCCACAAAGTCAGGATTTGCTAAGAACTTAATAGGGGCTTTTATGCCCATCAAAAAGTTGTATTCCAGCTCGCATTTTAGCGAATTTATCATCTTTCCAGACGTGTTAGCAAGCTCTTTTCCAAGTGCTAAATTCATTTTTCCCGCCTTCATTTTTGTATAATTGTCGGCTAAACTTTCTCTTAATTCTGTGATGTTTTGCATAATCTTTTTGTTTTAATTAATAATCGTTTGACTTCTATAAATTCTGGGTTGTTGATTAATTCTTGGGGGTAATTTTGGCATCTTAGCAAGCCTTTTATATATTCATCTTTTAAGTTTACAATAAATTCTTTTTTATATTCAGCGTTACATTTATTTACATTTATGCTATTATGAGCATAGTATTCTCTACTCTTTTCTTTTATTTTATCAGCATTATTTTCATAATATTTTTTTATTTTTTCAGTATTAGATGTTTTCCATTTAGTTTTATATTTTTTCAACTTTTCAGGGTTATTGTTTTTCCATTCATCCCATCTTTTTTTGACTTTTTCGGAATTTTCTCTATTATATTTAGCAGTATTTTTACTGCAACAACCTTTACAATACGATGTAAGCCCACATTTTAAATATTTTGTTTTGTAAAAATCATCAACACCCTTTTCAACCTTACACCTGCTACAAACCTTCGTTAAATTCTCCATATCATTTCATTAAAGTTTTACGTTTTTTCATTATCAAAGCCCTTCGGTCAATGTCGTCAAAGTGCATCCTTACGGCTTCCTCTGTCGTTAATCCATAGTATTGCAGCATACTAAACTCTGCGTTATATTTATTAATCCAGTCGTCGCTAAAAAGGCAATCAAAGGGTAGGTCAATTTCCTCTGTGATTATGGTCTGGCATTTGGTGAAATAGTCTTGGAAGGTCATGGGTTGAGTTTTAGTTTACATTTACAAACTCCGTTTTCGTCCCAATCTCCGCAACACTTAGTTTTATTTACGTCCTTAACTCGGTCATCAAAACCTTTGTTGAACCTTTCTGTATGAGCCAAAAACATAGCGTTACAAAGGATATGTCCTGTCAAGGGTAATCCACTTTCTTTATCGGTGTCCTCTCCGTTTAGATAGTCAATTAAATGTCTTATTAGGCTGTCAATCGTTTCGGTTACTTTTAGCCCTTTCTTCCAGTTATTAGGACCGTATTTTTTTGATCCAAATTCAAGGACATCAATCATAGGTTCCAGTGCATTAAAATCTACTAATGACCACTTCTTTTTTCCTGCATTATATCTTGACCCTTTTGTAATTATTGGCATATCTTTTGTTTTAGATAATTTTAAATGATATTATTACTTTTCTCGTATCACTGCATAATTTTCATAAAAATCATAGGGAGCTTTTGAATAAATATCAATGGCGTTTTTAATGGCTTCTATGAACAACATCTTGCCTTGCTCCGTGTCAAATTTGAACCCTAATGATTTTCCTGAAAGCCCTAAATAAGAGTTTGGCAATTTTTTGCTATACAATTTGTCAAGGTTTTTTAGGTCTTCTCGGCACTTTTTAGGGTAAAATAATTGGTAGGTTATCATTTCGTTATTTCGATTAGATTCTTAGCGAAAACCCATGCTTCCGACGGGTTCCTGCCAATGGTTTGTTTATAATTTCCTTTGCTATCCTTGTCCCACGATACTCTAAATTCTACACCTCTGCTAAATGCGGTGGTACATCGCCTAATGGTTGCGTCTGGGTAGTGGGCTTGTACTGTTTGCTTTGCGGTCATGCTAAAATTGAATGTCGTTTAATTTGCTAATATTTTTCCATGGATGTCTACTTCCACCTTTTTTCTGTGCACAAAAACAGAAATAATACTCCTCTTCTTGGTGAGAAAAATATCTGGCACACCATTCATAGTCATTATCTCTTTTTACCCAAACCAATTCCCCTTGCTCAAATTCTACAATCGGCACGTTTGGGGTTATAATTGGGGCGGTTTGGAATAGGGAAATATATAAGCACCCTGTTATGTGCTTTCCGTCAGCGGTATAGCTTTGTTCAGCATACCCAAATCCAAATCTAACAATAATAGGATAATAGACGTTAAGACTTTCATCACCTGTAACCACTCCTTCCCCGAACCTCAAATCCCACACCGTTTGACCTACTTTAAAATATTTTTCCATGATTAATTTTCTGTTTAAATTGTTAAAAATCGCTACACTCTGGCAAGTAGCCTCCCCCGTGGTTTTCTTTGCAGGTATGAATGATACGGGCTATATAAACTTGCAACGCAGAAAACCTATGTCTAAACCAACCGTCAGGCTACGGTGCAAGGTTTAACCTTATATAGCCATAATTCTTAATGCAATACATTTTACAACGGCAACTGTTACGGCATTTCCACACATTTTATACCGTTGTGTTTTGGGTATTTCGTTTACTTCTTCAATAATCTTAAAAGTGTTTTCTTTCTTATTAATCCATACTTGTTTTTCATAAATTCCCCACTTGGTCCAATTGTCAGAAAACCCCTGCAATCGTTCACATTCTATCTCGGTTAATCTTCTAATATTATCAGTTTGGATAAGATTATCTTTTTGAGTAGCACAAGTAATAGTATTCATTACATCGGATTCTTTAAACTCTAATTTCTTACCTTGAAACGGTGTATAATCTTTGCCGTTTTTCATACTTTCACGTCTAATTTCTTTCGCTTCGTCAGTTCTGGAAACGTGAGCAACTTTTACTGATTTAACAAAAGAACCCGTATTATTAGAATTTCCTTTTGACGTTAAACAGAGTGAATCTTCGTGAATTTCTTTTTGATTCTCAATGGGTTTATAATGTATTCCATTGCTTTCTGTGATAGGGAATACTCCGCACTCACTTCTGTTTGCAAGATGTCCGACAAGGTAAATCCGCTCTCTATTTTGGGGTAAAAACCATGACGTGTTAAGCAATTGCCATTCAAGTCGATAACCCCCAATGTTGGCAAAGGCAGCGAGAACCGCCCAAAAGTCTGCACCATTGTTTGAGGAGAAGACTCCTTTAACATTTTCCCAGATAAAAACACTTGGTCGGCACTCCCTAATAATTCTAATTGCTTCAAGGATAAGCACACTTCTTTCTCCTTCCATTCCAAGTTGTTTTCCAGCCAAGCTAAAATCTTGACAAGGGCTTCCAAAGGTGATAATGTCGATGTGGGAAAGGTCTCTTCCGTAAACATTTGTAACTGAACCAAGGTGTTTTGCATTTGGAAAATTATATTTATAGTTAGCGATTGCGTGTTTATCTACTTCGCTGAAATAATGATTTTTTAGGTTATACCCAGCTTCTTCAAAACCTTTTGAAAATCCGCCTATTCCTGAGAATAATTCTAAGATGTTTATTTCTTTATTTTTCATTTCATCCTGGTTTAATATCCCTAATTCTTAATGTTTTCCTTCCACCTATTATAGCGGTCAATAGTTTGCTGTGGCGTTACTTTCGCCATGAAGTCGAACAACATTCTATCTTCTA
>ENA-OBIO01001278-OBIO01001278.1-metagenomes-genome-assembly--contig:-NODE-1278-length-10358-cov-4.61147_pt1 | contig 10358 bp, 10 predicted proteins | sample MGYA00153383_OBIO01 | MGnify analysis MGYA00153383 | reverse complement strand
AGTGAAAGCAAAATCTTTTATAATACTGTTCTCGTCTAAAACTTCCCCTAAAGCCTAAAGTCTAAAGCCTAAAGCCTGACTTTCTCAGGAGATCTATTGAGTGTAGATACGTGGGTGGTGAGTGGCGCAATCCCCGCTAGATCGAGGATTTGAGGGATGAGATCTTCGCGCTTGACTGCCATCAGATGAACGCCCTGACAGAGTTGGCTGGCGAGTTGTACCTGTTCGGCGGCAATTTTTATCCCCTCTTGAAGGGGTTGAGCCGATCGAGCCAAGCGATCGATGATATGTTGGGGAATTTCTACCCCTGGCACATTTCGGTTGATAAATTCCGCATTTTTGGCAGACTTGAGCAGAAAAATTCCGGCTAGCACTGGTTTTTGATAACCGTTGGCGATCTGGTGCATAAATTTATCGAGGATGTCAAAATCAGAAATTAACTGGCTTTGAAAAAATTGGGCACCTGCGGCAACTTTCTGCTCGAATCGTCGTTGCAAACCCGATCTACTTTTGGATTGGGGGTCTACTGCCGCACCTACAAATAAGTCCACAGCACCGTCTGGCAGGGGCTTGTCGTTGCCATCTAGACCGTGATTGAGGTTGTCGATGATTTTCAAAAGTCTAACTGCTTCTAGGTCGAATACAGCCCTAGCATTGGGACAATCACCCGCCTTAATCGGGTCGCCAGTGAGGGCTAAAATATTCTGAATCCCCAAGGCATGGGCACCTAGTAGATCGCCCTGAAGTCCAATCCGATTGCGATCGCGACAGGCAAACTGACAAACTGGTTCGATCCCCTGCTGAAGTAGAATTAACGATGCTGCAAATGGCGACATTCGCATCACTGCTCGACTGCCATCAGTGACATTTACGGCATGGACGCGCCCTTTGAGACAGGTTGCCATCTCTAGCATATGAGCTATGTCTCCACCTTTGGGGGGAGCTACTTCTGCTGTAATTAAGAATTCACCAGCGATGGCAGCTTGTCGAAAATTATTCACGATCGCACCCAAAAACTACACTTTCAATCTTAATCGATGGTGGATAGTGAATGGTGGATGGTGAATGGTGAATGGTGGATGGTGGATGGTGGCTAGCTTGCACCCACTATCCTTTTAATACCGAAAATCCCAATGCAGCTTTGACTTCTGCTAAAGTGCGATCGGCAATCAGAGCAGCACGATCTCTACCGTCGCGGAGGACGGATTCTAGATAGGTTTTGTCGCTCATTACTTCATGATATTTGACTTGAATCGGACGGAGATGTTCGATCGTCGCTTCTGTCAATAATGGTTTAAATTGACCCCAACCCAGATCTTGACACTCGTTTGCTACTGTCTGTTTGGACTTACCAGACATCAACATGTATAGTGTCAATAAATTGCGGCATTCTGGTCGATCGATCGCTTCAAATGTCAAACCGCGTTCGAGATCGGTTTTACATTTTTTGATTTTTTTCTCAATTAAATCGGCACTATCTAATAAATTAATCCGGCTGAGATCTGATGGATCGGATTTGGACATCTTTCTGGTGCCGTCAGTCAGACTCATCACTCTCGCCCCATCAGTTTGGATCAGTGCTTCAGGTAACTTGAAGACGGGTGATTTTTTGGCAAATTGATGATTGAATCTACCCGCAATATCGCGAGTCAATTCTAAATGCTGTTTTTGATCTTCACCGACAGGGACTTTATCAGCTTGATAGAGGAGGATATCCGCAGCCATGAGGACTGGGTAATCCAACAGCCCAACATTCACATTTTCACCCTGCTTAATGGCTTTTTCTTTAAATTGAATCATATCTTGCAGCCAATTTAACGGCGTGACACAATTTAGCAGCCAAGTTAGTTCGCTGTGGGCGGGGATATGGGATTGGATAAAAATACATGAATCCTCTAAACTAATGCCACAGGCTAAGTATAGAGCGGCGATCGTATAACTATTCTCAGCTAAAGTTTGTGGATCGTGAGGGGCAGTAATGGCATGAAGATCGACGACACAAAAATAATTTTCATAATTGTGTTGATGCTCCACCCAATTGCGAATCGAGCCTAAATAGTTACCGATATGTAAATTACCAGTTGGTTGGATGCCAGATAAAACACGTTTTTTAGTCATAAACAAATGGCTCTAGCGAACCGCAACCGATAATTTTTTGAAATGACTTACTATTATAGCATTTGGTAACATTTACTGAACAGCAGAAGCTATGGCTTCGGGGTTTAGAGCCTCCACTGGACGGGTCTCCCGCCCAGTTGCCTAAAGGTGCGATAGTTGTTAGTGGGGAATTTAAATCTCTCGACCAACAACTTTGCTGTCAACTGTTTACTGCCTTTTTGGGTTGATGGGACAAGAATTTGAGGCACTACTGGCAAGTTCTCCTGAAGCTAGTCCCAAATCCTCGATCTTGGCTAGCATCAGTTGATGAAAGCTGGGATTATTAAAGCGTTTGGCAGACAATGCGCCCAAAATTAGCACCGTGCGGGCTGCTTCTGATTGTCCCATGTGGTGGAGTGCCAAACCCTCAGCATAAAATCCAGTCTCATCTCGATCGAGCAGTCGCTCTAGTCCCCGATCCTGAATCGATCGAGCTTGGTTGAAGTCTGTCATTGCTTTGGGGATATCGCCGAGTTCGTGATAGACTATGCCCCGATGATATCGAGCGGAAACGTAATTGGGCGAAATTTCGATCGCTCTACTAAAATTCTTGATGGCATTATGTTTCAAGCCAGATAAACTGTTAATCACACCTGACATATAACTCGCCCAAAAGCAAGAGTTGTTTAGCCCTTTGACAGTCTGACAATCCTGTTGAGCGCGGCGATAGTCGGTTTTGCGAAAATAGATCCAACTCCGCTGAATATGAGCATTGATATGTTGTGGATCGAGATCGATCGTGCTGTTGCAATCTAATAACGCTAGTTCTAGATTACCAAGTTCGGCATGAGTTAATGCTCTGCGAAAATACGCCTCGACAAATTTAGGTTTGAGGCTAATCGCCCGATCGCAATCTTTGAGAGCTGCTGCTCGATCTCCCAGACAGCGATGGACTTCGGCGCGATCGTCATACACCGCCGCGAGGGGTTTGTGCTCGATTGTTAGACTAAAATCAGCTAGTGCGCCGTGAAGATCGCCCAATTTTTGCCGTGTACGTCCGCGTGCGTGATGAAATACGGATTGATTTGACTGGAGGGCAATTGCCCGATCGAAATCAGCTAATGCCTGTGGTAGTCGCTCCAATCTTTCATAACAAATCCCCCGATAGCAGTAACCATTGGGATCTTGAGGATAGTCCTCGATGTGCCGCTCTAAGTTGATGAGGGCGACTTGATAGTTTTCCAGCTTGACTAGGGCAACTGCATACAGCCAGCGCACTAGCGGACGATCGGGATCTGCTTCGAGCACCGATTTACAATCAGCTAAAACTTGGAAATAATTCTTGAGCTGCTTGTTTACTAGAGCACGTTGGTAATAAAAATCTAGTTGGGTAGGATCGCACCCAATCGCTAGATCGTATGCCACTAGCCCACCTTCATAATCTTGACTACATTCGCAAACTTGAGCGATCCCACTGTGCGCGATCGCGAGTTTTGGGTTCCACTCGATCGCAATTTTATAGGCAGATCGAGCCTGTGCATAGTTTTTGGCGGCTAGTGACTTACTACCGCGATCGCAATATTTTAGAGCCAAATCTTGGGCGGTGATCGAAGGCGCATCTGAATCGATGGCTGCGGCACTGGCAGGTGACTCTAGGGTGGCCACGCTGACTGCGATCGGCTCATCAACTGCTACGGCTGTCTGGCGATTTTGTCGTGTGGCTACGGCACTGGGAGTAGGCTGGTGTTTTGGTGTTGCGATGGTGGCGGCATCGCTCACCCACGGATCTGCAACTGCTAAGGGCGATAACTCGATCTGCTTGGCATCTTGATGCTCGATCGACATGTCGCTCGCCCAAGGATCGATAATTGCTGTGGCATCGGCTAGTACAATGCTGCTAGGCTCTACTTTCGGCGGTGTGCTAGGTGGAAGCGATGTCCCTAAAATATCTGAGTAGTCATGCGCGGTGGCAAACTCTGGAGCAGATGATGGAGAGTAAGGTTTCGACATAACCGGATTGCCTCAAAATAATTTAGACATCAGACGATCGCTTCTCAAAGCTCCGATCGGAAGTGTTTTACCAATCTTAGCTGGTCGATCGAGAGATCGGCTCAGTATTTACACCACAATTGAGAGCGATCGTAAATAATATCTCTCTCTACCCATTTGAGATCTTTTTAGGCGGAATCGATCGTCGCTAGATGACGCGCAAGCATCGAGTTACGATCGCAATCGCACCTTTACGCGGGTAGCTCCAAACCCCCGCATTTCGGTAATTTAGATCGATCGCCGTGCTACTCTAACTTGTACAGTGCAAATTCTTGGCGAATGGAATTAGTTAGGAAACATATCCGATATTTGCTAATTTTTTCCAGCCAATAAGCTAGTCCTCTTTGATAAAAGTTATTACTAAGTGCTTTAATTGCAGTTGGAGTCATGCGATAGTTCTCTTGATTTTCAACACTATAGATACCTCCAATCAACGGCAGTACTTGTAATTTGGTACCATTCTTCAAAGTAGTTGCATTATGTTCGTAGTATTTCCCTTCATTCATCAATAATTCCGCTAGCTCATATTTAACGATTATCGATGTTCCACACAAATCGTTGAAGTTTTTAGAGTTAAGATAAATATATTTTTTACCTTCCTTATAAATATATCCTTTTTTGATATACCAACCATCACAGCCAAGATTTTCTTCAACAAACTTGGCAATATTTTGATTGATACAGTCATCTGCATCCACAACCATAATATGAGATGGATTTAGTTGCTTTGCATGAGCTATACCTACTAAAATTTTCTTAGCTTTATCGGCTTCCTTGGGTGATTCTAGACCAATTAGCGGACTGACTTTTTCCGAGATTGGGGGTAGAAAATCAACGGTTAAGTATTCAACATGGGGAGAGCCAAAAGTTGTCTGAGGCTTTTCATTGCAGACAACTACTACCCTAAAATTGACTGAAGTTTGATTGCACACCGATTTGAGGCATCTTTCAAACAAACGAGAACATAAACTCCAGTCTGAAGAAATTAAAGGACTTTTAACAGGAATGATAAAGACAAGCATAAGTTACACCTAGTTGTTTTATTATTTTCTATTTTTTTAGTTCGATCGAATCTATATCAACCGCCAAGGCAATTAGGACAGCGATTGAAATCACCGTTCGGAATGCAAAGTCCGCATTCTCTGCGAGACGCTGTGCCTCTGGCAGGCTGTGCCTCCGGCAGGCTACGCCAACGCCAACGCGAACGCGGACTAATATGTCCTAACCGATGTGGCGATTGCGATAATTGCTGTTACCCTCAATTTATTGTAATTTATTGTAACCGAACGAACTGATGTACTGAACGCGGCCATATTAATTTCCGATCTAAATCCCAATAATATACTTACGCCACTCTGCATGAGAGCCATTATTAATCTGAGTCGCAGCCTCGTAGTGCAGACTACTATATGGTCTACGCGGTTGAGTATAGAGCTGTAAATTGGCTTCCTTGGGAGTGCGGCTACCCTTTTTGACATTGCACCGCATACACGCTGTAATTAGATTTTCCCAGGTATCTGGGCCACCACGCGATCGAGGCATGACATGATCTAGGGTCAGACTATCACCTTTATGACCACAGTATTGACAAGTGTGATTATCGCGATTGAGGACATTGCGGCGAGTAAGGGGAATTTCTCGATACGGTACTGTCACATAATGCCGCAAGCGAATTACCGTTGGTAGTGGAAAGTCTTTTGCTAAATATTTACCACTGTGTTCTACCTGTTCTGCTTTTCCCTTGAGCATCAAGATCGCCGCACGTCGCCAACCAGTGATATTGAGCGGCTCGTAGGAAGCATTTAACACCAGCACTTTGCTCATGTTTCCTTTAGGATTTAAGACCTATTTCTCCTGATAGTAACACAAACGATATTAAGTGTTGAGGGTTGGGGTGTGAGTATTCTCCACAGGAAAGAAACACGTGCAAACGGAAGCAGTATTCGGCTTAGTTGGGTTATCCGTCCACTGATTGGGAGCAGCCAAAAAAAATATAGATTTTTGGAATAAACAAGTGGATCTAATTTACAAACTCTTAAAGATTCGTTAGATTTACTTATAATACTCCTGCAAAAAAAGATTTTCGCCACCATGGCTGATACCCTCACCAAGCTAACTTACCAAACCCTCCAACAAGGCAAGAGCTACCTGAGCTTCGCCCACAAAACTCTCAGCATCCAAGCCCGTAAGGCTCTCAAGCCCAACGATCTGCCGATGATCCCAGTGCCTCCAGAATTGATTGCCAAGCTTCAGCAGCGCGTCAACGATCTCCAGGCGGTAGATTGGCAAGATGCCGAAAACGGTGTCTACCCAACCAGCTTGCTTTTCGATGAGCCTTGGGTAGATTATTTGAAACAGTATCCCTCGTTGATCGTTGACATGCCCAGTATTTGGCGGCGTGCTGACGGCAAAAAACATCAAGATTTCGATCGAGAGATCGAGACAGATGGTTATCCTAACTACTACGTCCAGAATTTTCATCATCAAACTGGTGGCTACCTGAGCGATCTCTCTGCTAATTTGTACGATCTGCAAGTCGAAATCCTCTTCGGTGGTAGTGCTGACGCGATGCGCCGTCGGATCTTGGCTCCACTCAAAGCTAGCCTAACGGCATTTAGCGATGTTCCCGCCAAGCAAATCCGCATTTTAGATGCTGCTTGTGGTACTGCACGGACACTGCGAGGCGTACGCGCGATGCTACCTCAAGCTTCGTTGTTTGCGGTGGATCTCTCAGGAGCCTACCTCCGCAAAGCCAACGAGCAACTCGCCGATATGCCAGGAGAGCTAGTACAGTTGATGCAGGGGAATATCGAAGAGTTACCCTATGTAGACAACTATTTCCACGCTGTCACATGCGTATTCTTATTCCACGAACTCCCGCCAGCGGTACGTCAAAATGCGATCGATGAATGTTATCGAGTCCTCAAACCAGGTGGCTCTTTGATTATTTGTGATTCGATTCAGGTGGCTGATTCCCCAGAATTGGAAGCAATGATGCACATGTTCCATGAAACATTCCACGAGCCTTACTATCGTAGCTACATGGAAGACGATCTGATCGATCGACTCAACAAGGCTGGTTTTGCTCAAGTACTACCCACCGAAGTTCACTTTATGAGTAAGTACTTGGTAGCTACAAAAGCAGTTGACAGTTGATAGTTGACAGTTGAAAAAGGCGTGTGGGGCTAAAACCCTGCATTCACCTAGACGCTCGTTTAGGATTGCTAATCATCAAAATCATCCTCATGGCGATAAACTATCGATCGCCATGAGGATGATTGCGATCTAATCTAGATCCTAAATTAATAATGCTTTCTGACGCAACTCGATCGCATCTATTTCTGACAACTCCCATCCCATCGCTCCGGCATTTTGATCCACCTGAGCGGCGGTTTTAATCCCTGGAATCGGAATCACCCCAGGCTGACAGATCAGCCAGTTTAGGGCGACTTGGGCGGGGGTTTTCGAGTACTTTTCACCCAATTCATTAAGCTTATCCAAGACTGGTTGGAGCTTAATCAAACCAGCCGTCTGAAATCGCTTGTCGAAACTCCGAGCACCAGTCGGTGGATTAATCATCGTGTATTTACCCGTCAATAATCCTTGAGCCAATGGGCTATAAGCCAAAATCGTCACACCCAACTCGCGGGCGGCGGCTAGTACCCCATTAGTTTCAATTTCACGAGTGATGAGTGAATACCGCACTTGATTGACAGCTAGAGGTACACCCCGCCGCGCTAATAGCCGATGTGCTTCGCGGAGTTGTTCGGCACTATAGTTACTCACTCCCACAGCCTTAATCCGCCCTTGGTGTACTTCATCGGCAAGAGCATTCATCAACCCTTCTTGACTCAGAAATGATGGAAACGGAAAATGGACTTGATACAAATCTACCGAGGGCATTTTCAGGCGTTTGAGGCTGGCTGTGACGGCATCAGCCACATCTTCTGCCCGAAACCGCCAGGGTAAAGGCATATATTTAGTAGCGATTTGGGTAGTTGCATTAGTTTCTTTGATGAATTTACCGATTAGTTCCTCAGACTTACCCAAGCCATAAACCTCAGCGGTATCTAGAAAAGTAATTCCATTATTGACGGCGGCTTGAAAAGCTAGTCGTAAATCCATCTCACCGTAGTCTTTGCCGTATCCCCAAAAGATCGAATCACCCCAAGCCCAAGTGCCAAAACCCATCGGTGTAACTTCAATGCCAGTATTGCCAAGTCTGGTAGTTGCCATAATAATTTAGGTAAACGGGAAGAATATTTCTTAATTCTAACTAAAACACCCTTGGGCAAAGCGATTCCATTTTCTAGTAAAGTATTGTAAAGTAAATTAATAATAGCTTAATTTTTGTCGGTAGAGATGGTCGCGATCGGTGTGTGAATCTAGTCGCCACAATTGCTGTCAGGTATGTACTCAAGACAATCCTCTCCGGTATTACCCTGCCTCTAGATCGGCAATGGTGAATGTCGATGCTAATTCTCACCCGCTGCTCCAAAATCGTTGGCACTGCAAATGCAGAGGATGGGACAACGATTTAACTGACTTTATTAGAAAATGCCTTCATCAAAAATGATATTACGCCGTCTGCTCGGATCTGCCATTGCCATCGTTTTAAGTATATCCGTGTGGTCGATCGCCCCCGCCGCGCAAGCCTTTGACAATCCCGAACTCTTGCCCACAATCCAGACTCCCGTGATCGATCTGGCTAGAACCTTCACCGCCATCCAAGAAGAGAGATTAGTCAAGGATATCGAAACCTTTGAAGCCGATACTGGCTGGAAACTCCGGGTCTTGACTCAATACGATCGCACCCCTGGACGTGCGGTACGGAAATATTGGGGACTAGATGAAAAAAGTGTTCTGGTTGTCTCCGACTCACGCGGTGGGAATACCCTAAATTTTCGAGTCGGTGATGATGTCTACAAGCTCATGCCCAGAACCTTCTGGATCGAGCTGCAAACCAGATTTGGCAATCTATACTACGTGCGCGAAAACGGTGAGGACAACGCCGTGCTGGACTCACTAGCCGCAGTCAAAACCTGTCTAGTCAAAGGTGGTTGTAATGTCGTGCCAGGATTGCCCGATGAGCAATGGAACCTGACCCTGATCAGCTCGGCGATTGGTGGTGTGATTTGTGGCTTTGCCGGACAATATCGCAAGCCTGGAGAGGGTTTTGCTTGGCAGTGGGCATTGATTTTCTCGCCATTATGGGGGATTTTATTCTTTGCGTTTGGCATCGCGCCAGTAGTCACCCGCACACAAGAATTGTTGCCATTATTACGGAATTGTGGTGGATTCATAGTGGGACTATTGGTTGCTTATCTCGTGCCAGTTCTCGGACAATCCAACCCATCGGAAGAAACGTAGAAATGTAGTAGCCTGTTTCAATCCCCGATTTCTTGAAGAAGTCGGGGATATTTTTGGAATATGCACGCTTCACACACCCCAAATAGAGATCGTCGATCGCACTAACTACGACCTCGTGCAGTTATTCATAGTGATAACGACAGACAAAAAAGACAATTTGCTCGTTATTAACTATATATATTAATCGATGTTCGAGATCGACGCGGCGCGACCAATAATCTGAGTCCAGATACTTTAAAGGTTCCGGTTTACCAATCCCTGTAAATGGATCTGACATGATGGCTGTTACCATGTCGAGGATCTTATTTGCCTTTTTGGGATCGGTTTTATACCACCAACCTAAATCTTCTTTGAATTTGGTAGTGAATACTGGAATTAATCGGATAATTTGAACGGGTGTTATTTCTGGCGGTTCCTTAGATTTTTTCTTCTTCGCCATCGATTCCTAACTCCTGGCGTAATTCTTCAATGCTTTGAGACTCAAGTTTCCCAGATCGATATTCATCGATAGAATCGAGTAAGTGACGTGCATTTGCAGGAGAGCGAAATAGATACACAGTTTCGATTAGACTATTGAGATCTGATTCGGCGATGAGAGCTACATTCTCACCATCGCGGCGATTGATGATACAGACTTGGTGACTCTGAGCAACTCGATCGATCAGTTGAAAGAATCCAGATCTAGCTTCAGTCGGTGAGGTGATTTCGGTGGAGAACATAAGTTATGTACGCAACTGTGTACATGATATCAAATTAAATCGCGATCCAACCAAAGTAGTGCTAAAATACTATAAAGAGCATATTATAATAGTCCTAAACCTGCCGTTGCGTTAATAACTAGC
>ENA-OBIO01001277-OBIO01001277.1-metagenomes-genome-assembly--contig:-NODE-1277-length-10365-cov-2.56431_pt1 | contig 10365 bp, 7 predicted proteins | sample MGYA00153383_OBIO01 | MGnify analysis MGYA00153383 | reverse complement strand
TCACATTAACGGTAATAAAATTTATCAAAATCAGTAATGCTATATTTTAGGAACACGGAAGCATTAATATTATCGTGCATAACAATGGAATTTAATTTGATGCAATCTACCCGACTTCTATTATTAGCTAGATGACAAATATTAACGGAACAAAAAAGCGTTATTTAATCCGGATATAAGGTGCCCGATTGGGCTTAAAATCTCTTCATATAATTTGCAGAAAAAATAGGGTGAACTTTACTAATCGTTTATTTTATTCATTATTAGAAAAGATAAAGTATCACTCCTATTAATTAATTTAGTAGTTCAACATTTAAATACCTCTACATGTCTTCAAGAAGAAAGTTTTTACAAAGTTCCGTTTTGGGTTCGGCGTCAATTTTATTTTCTAATAAACTGCAGGCCTCAAAACCTTTAATAACAAAGCCGGTACTGAATAACCCGATTGTAATTTCTACATGGGATTTTGGTAAGGCTGCAAATTTGGGTGCATGGGAGGTTTTACTAAAAGGTGGAAGAGCAGTAGACGCTGTTGAAGCGGGGGTAAAAATTCCTGAAGCTGATGAAAGTAATCAAACTGTGGGTTATGGTGGCTTGCCAGACAGGGATGGTAAAGTTACGCTTGATGCCTGCATAATGGATGAGCATTATAATTGTGGTTCTGTTATGTGTCTCGAACATATTATGCATCCTATTTCTGTAGCAAGAATGGTAATGGAAAAAACCCCGCATGTTATATTGGTAGGTGATGGTGCATTGCAGTTTGCGCTTGAAAATGGTTTTAAAAAAATGAAATTACTCACTGCAAAAAGTGAGCATGATTATAAAGAATGGTTGAAAAAATCTACGTACGAACCGGTAAAAAATACAGAGAATAAATTATACAATAAAAATAAAGATCCAATGCCGGGCGGGATAAAAAACCATGACACCATTGGTATGATCGCGATGGATGCTGCCGGTAATTTTGGTGGCGCCTGTACTACAAGCGGTATGGCTTATAAAATGCACGGGCGTGTTGGGGACTCTCCTGTTATTGGTGCCGGACTTTATATAGACAATGAAATTGGCGGTGCAACTGCAACCGGTGTTGGCGAAGAAGTAATTCGCATTGTAGGCTCGCATTTAATTGTTGAATTAATGCGTCAGGGATATCCGCCACAAGAAGCGTGTAAAGAAGGTGTGGAGCGAATTATAAAACGCAATCCATCAAGAGCAAAAGAGGTACAGGTTGGTTTTTTAGCCATGAATAAAAAAGGAGAATTTGGTGCGTATTGTTTACAAAAAGGTTTTACCTACGCCGTAAAAAATAATCGGGAAGAAAAAATATATGCTGCACCAAGTATTTATTAATATTAAAATAATACACTAAAAAATTATATCAGGTGTACTATTAGGTAATTTAAAATGCATTTTTATTTAGATCAATTTTTTAAAAATAAAAAATTAGCGCCACCTCAACTTTAAAAAATTATAATGAATAATAAAGCCCTGTTTGAAGTTTGTGCCTTTAATATACAATCTGCAATAATTGCCGAAAAAGCAGGAGCTGGTAGAGTTGAGCTCTGCGATAATCCTATTGAAGGAGGTACAACGCCAAGCTATGGAAGTCTGTTGCAAACAAGAAATAAAATCAATATTCCTTTATACCCATTGATAAGACCAAGGGCAGGTAATTATTTTTATGATGATGAAGAATTTGAAATTATTATAGCTGATATAAAAATTTGTAAAGAAATTGGTTGCGATGGTATTTCGATAGGTGTTCAAAAACTTAATGGATTAATTGATACGGAAAGATTTAAAAAAATTGTTGATCTGGCCTATCCGATGGGCGTTACCTGCAATCGCGTTTTTGATGCATGCCCAAATCCGTTTGAAGCACTGGAAACTATCATTGATTCTGGCTGTGAGCGCATATTAACTTCCGGCCAAATGACCGCAGCAGCCGATGCTCCAAATCTTTTGCAAAAATTGGTTGTACAAGCCGGCAACCGAATAATAATAATGCCAGGTGCAGGAATAAACTCAAATAATATAGCAGCACTTAAATTAAATACAGGAGCTAAAGAATTTCATGGATCTGCAAAAAAAACTATGGTTAATCCAATGACATATCTAAATATTTTGGTAAGCGATTATGGTAATGTTTTTTTTGCGGATGAAGATGAGATTAGAAAAATTGTACACTTGCTTTAACCGACAATAGTTATTTTACAGCTTCGCTTTATTACAAAACCCTGTTAAAAAATTACAAATATTTATTCTTGTAAATTAAATTTTAATTGAAATAAATATAGTAAAAATTGCAATGTATTTTTAGAGCCATCAATAGCTTAGTCTACATATCTTAAATTTTTATTTGCATCAGCAAAAAGAATATAAAGAACCTAATTAATTTGATTTTATTACTCTAAACTCCAGGTTAATTTTTTAAATTAAACCAAATAACCGCGTTATAATTTAAAGTGCTTGCCTACTGCTATTTTAAATTGGCTATATGTTTTAAACCCTAATTTTATGGTGTGATGCAACGTTTTTAAGCTTTTGCATGTTGTTAAAATACAAGTTTGGCATGGTTATGGAATTATTCTATAAAAAATAGTAGTAATTAAAAATATATTTTTAATTTATTTTATATCATACTTAAAAACTAAAATTTAAACCATGACAGATTCAAATTTTCCAACTCAAAATGTACCTGTACAATCGCCCCGCAACAATAATATTAAAAATGCTGTAATTGGTGTTTTGTCTGTTGCGGTTATAGCAATTGGTGCATATGCCGTTGTTGATAAGAATAAAACAACAGAGGTTATTAAACAGCAGGAAACTACCATTACTAAAGTAACTGATGATAAGAGTGATGTTCAAAAAAGTTTTGACGGATCTCTAGCCAGGTTAGATTCTATGGGTACCATCAACACAAGCTTAGAAAGTAAATTAAAGGATAAGAATAGCGAAATAGCTAAAACTAAAATTCAAATACGTACTATATTAAATAAGAAAAATGCTACAACTTCGGAATTAGCCAAAGCAAGAACATTAATTGAAGATTTAAATGGTAAAATTACAAATATGCAACAGGAAGTTGCAAGGTTAACTGAAGAAAACAAATCTTTAAATAATGATAAAGTTGCATTAACTGCAGATAAAGTAAAATTAACTCAGGATTTAAGCACAACAACCACTGCAAAAGTAGATTTAGAAAAGAAAGTTGATGTAGCATCTACTTTAAATGCATCAAATATTGCTATTACCGCAATTAACGTTAAGAAAAATGGTAAGGAAAAAATAACAACCACAGCAAAACGAGTTAATAAATTATTAATAACATTTGATGTTAATAATCGCATAATACAATCAGGCATGACAGATGTTTATGTTTGTGTTATTGGTCCTGATGGAAAAGCAATCAGTACAGATAAAACAGGATCAGGAACCTTTACAACCCGCGAAGAAGGTGATAAAGCCTTTACTGCAAAAGTTCCTGTAGACCTTGAAACTGCAAAGAAAAAGAATGTAGAATTTGCTTTTACTCCGGGTCAAAAATTTATGCAAGGCAACTATACAATAATAATTTATCAAAATGGGTTTAAAATAGGTGAAGGTTCACGTTCACTAAAAAAAGGTGGATTGTTTAGCTAATATATTATAATCTCTATTTAAATATTTCTTTTAAGAAACAACAGAAGCAACTTGGTTTTACCAAGTTGCTTTTTTTTTGCAAATACAATAATTAAGTAATTATTGTAATGAAATTTACTAAAAAAGTAATATTCATTTTATAAAAAATTATAGTGAGATTTTACACAAATATTTACTGCAAAAAATTTTCCTATAAAAAATACATTAACAAACTCTTATTTAATAAAAAATTAACCTAAGTATTGTATTAAGCTACAAATATAGTAAATTGATAAAAATCAGTATATATATGGCCAATGAACGATTTACCGCCCTTGATGTGTTTAGAGGAATGACGGTTTGTTTTATGATTATAGTAAATACACCCGGTAATGGACCAACTACTTTTTCACCTTTATTACATGCGCAATGGCATGGATTTACACCTACTGACCTTGTTTTTGCTGTAGGTAATGCATTAAGTTTTGTTATGCCAAAGTGGGATTTATTGCCAACCAGCAAAGTGATGTATAAAATTTTAAAACGGAGTTTTCTTATATTTTTATTAGGCTATTTAATGTACTGGTTTCCTTTTGTGAAACAGGTAGGCGGCACCTGGCATTGGGCGCCTTTAAGCCAAACGAGAATATTTGGGGTTTTGCAACGTATAGCACTTTGCTATGGTATTGCAGCCATGTTATTGTATTTTTTAAAACCAAAAATAACTATAATTATTTGCGCCACACTTTTGTTAGTTTACTGGGCAATTTTGTTATTATTTGGAGAAGGCGATCCATTTAGTATGACTGGTAATGCTGGTTTATTATTAGATAAATGGCTGCTTGGCGCCGATCATTTATACCATGGAGAGGGCATTGCATTTGATCCGGAAGGTTTATTAAGCACTTTACCTGCAATAAGTAATGTTGTTGGCGGTTTTGTGGTAGGAAGTTTTATTTTAAAGAAAGGAAAAACTTATGAAGGACTTGCAAAATTATTACTTGCCGGGGCTACGCTAATTGTTTTAGCTTGGGTTGGAAATTTCTTTTTTCCGGTTAATAAAAAATTGTGGTCAAGCCCTTTTGTATTATTAACTGTTGGTTTGGATTGTATTATACTCTCTGCAATTATATACATAATTGACTTTAAACAAAAAATAAAATGGACCTACTTTTTTGTTGTATTCGGTAAAAACCCATTATTTATTTATTTGTTATCGGAGTTGGGCGTAACCTTACTCTTTGTATTTTCCGTAAGGCCAAAACTTCCGGTGTACCGATGGCTGTACAGCACAATTTATGTAAACGCAGGAGCCTATACAGGATCGCTTCTGTTTGCATTAACCGTTATGATGTTGTGTTGGCTGGCAGGCTATTTTATGGATAAAAGAAAAATTTATATCAGGGTTTAAAATGTTTAAAGACTGTTATGCAAAATTGTGTTTTATCTTTTCATTATATTGGCTAATATTCTTGCCTGCCAAATAAATATTTTTACTCGACAGGTTATATTTTACTATAAGCTATTAGTAATTTTTACACATTTAGATTTATATATCTGCATGGCTCCACTTAAATATTCGTATGTAAATTAAAATTATAAAAGGCAATATTATTATTGAAAATATTATAATTAAAATTCACCGCTTGCACCTCCCCCACCAAAATTACCTCCGCCGAAATTTGTAGTGCTGGTTGTTGGTTGAGGCATGCTGCTAAATGTTTCTGCTATAATTAAAGATTCAATCTGAGACCTGCCATTGGATAATTCTGCAGATACTGGCAAAGACGTGAAGCCGTATTTTTCAGGCTGTAAATATTTACTTAAATAGTATGCTAATGCAATAAGTATTACGCCACCTGATAACATTAAAATTTCGATTGGCAAAAGACTATAAAATTGCCTGATAGTAAACACTATTGCAACAATTAAAACCAGGCCTACCCTACCTATTAACCGATCTTTATTTTTAATACCCATATAAATATAAAAGAATGGTAAAGCAATAGTAAGAATCCAAATTAAAATAGACAAAACTAGTGCGAAATTCGAGGCACCCTTTCCATCATTCAATTGCATATAAAATGACACAAAATAATAATTAATATTTTTATAAGCAAGTATTAAAGCAACAACCTGAATAACTATAAAAGCATTTTTATAAAATTTAAAATTAATTTTTAAAGCTGCCTTTTTTGATAAAAAATATGTAAATCCCGATATTATAAAGAGAAATAAATTAACAAATATGCCTGTATATCTTAAAAGCGTAAAAAAGGATAATGATAAAATTAATAATCCCGAATACAAAATGACTGCCCCCATTAAAGCATTTGCAAAGCGATGTGTTAAATAAATGGAATAAATAAATATAAATATCATTGGAATTACGAAATTCATGTCTGAAACTAAAAATATGGCTGCATATAACAGACCACCGCTTGCCCATAAAAGTGCATCATCCACACCAGATTTAAAGTGATGTTTTTTCTTTGTTATAAATTCGAGTGTAACATAACATAAAACAGAAAAAGTAAAACATAAAATGCTGAAAATATTACCAATATTCGATTCATTAAAAAGAATAAAAATTAAACCATAACTAAACCCTATAATTATTAATGTTAAGATAAACAGCCCGGCCCGGATATAAATATTGGGCGTATAAAAACCAACAGGGTATAATTTTTTTGCAGCTGAATATTCTTCGGTAGTAATATTTTCTTTTTTAAAGGCAGTTTGTAATTCTTCTCCAATTAATAAATTGTTCAGCCATTCTGTATTATATGCTATCATGCTGTTTTAATTTTTTATTAGTTTTTGAAAGAAAAATAATTAGTCCAAATGCAGTAAGGATAAAGTATAAAAAGGACAGGGACAGCAAATCGTTATCATAATTAGATTGATAAAAAAGTAGATGAAAAATAAGGTTTGTAAATCCAATATAAAAGTAGACAGTCATTATTAGTATAAAATAAAATGACTTTTGCTTTAGGGCCTTTTTGTAAAATATAAAACTAACAAAAACTAATGCAAGCATCCATAAAAGATTATACTCAGCAAAAACGACCATTGCAGCCAGACAGGAAATAAACATAAGGTGCGCCCCAAAATTGATATAAGTAAATTCAAAATGTGCCTTTAAATTTTTTTTATTGGATATAAAACCAAGTATTAATAAAAATAAACCAAGGGCTAAGCCTGTAAAAATTATGGTATCCTTATTAAAATTATTAGAGTGTAAAATTTGTAATGGTGTAACTGCAATCCCCGCCCAGGCGCCAAGGTTAGTGATGGCTAAACTTAAAATGGCAAGATTATCAAAATAATAAGCGGCAACAAATAAAATTACCATTGGAATAAATAGTGCCAGACCATATTTTAATCCAAAAAATTGATACTCAAATTGCAGGTATGCAATAAGACTTGTAAAGGTTAAACAGGCAAGTAATAGTACATAATCGAAATAGATATTTGGACTATTAATTTTTTGGAAAGAAAAGCCTTTGGATTTTTTGAAGCAATAGGTAAAACTGCTAAAACTTACTATTGCAATAAACAGTACAATAAAGCTATGCCCGATGGTATCAATATTTTTATAAATTAAAATACCGGCACCGCTTGTAAACAACATAACACCTAAATAAAGAATTGTTTTTAGCTCCCAAAAAACTGATAAAGGAGTTATATTTTTGGATGAATTTATTTTATCCAGTGAAGAATCGCTTATAATACCAGCGGCATGCAGCTTAACAAAAAGTTGATTATCCATTAGTGATAATGTTAATATAAATTAGGGTTACCCTACAAATATAAACAGCAGAAAAGGATATTGCAATAAATATTTTTGAAACACGTGTACCATAAACACTTTAAAAACGTGTAAATAAAATGCCATATACTATTTTAAAATTGCGCTAAAAAAGGCCGGATCAAAGCAACTGAAGGGTTATTTCAGATAAAATTTAAGTAACACCATTACTAATAAACGCGCAATTTACTTTGAACTAAATATTGTTTTTTAAAATTACAAGTAAATATTATACCGATCGGTATAATATAATGTTTGAAAATAAATTTTTAATTAATGAATACCATAGGTTAAAAGTGCAGGCGCATCAATTAATAAAGACCAATGAAAACTTCCAATACAAATAAAAATTTTATTACGGGTACTGAGCCTGAGGGATTGCAGTGCAAAGCCCGCATTGAGCCGTAGCAATTATAAAAGTTACAACCGCGGACTTGGAACGGAAAGCCCGACCCCATTACCGACGCATCGGCGGTATGGGGACAGGCCCTAATTTTTATTTATGAATTTTTATATTTTAAAAGGCTTATAAATTATTAAAATCAAATTAATAAAGCAATTTTTTAATAACTAATTAGACGTTACTATATTTTGGCTTGTTTAAACATTTAATAATGAAAGACGTTTGCATATAATATTATTTTAGCCGCTCATGGGTTAGTTTTACAAAGGAGCAAACATTTTAATATCTTAGCGTTTTATTGCCTGCCAGGCGCAAACAACTACAATAGCATATGGATTTAGCATTTAATAAAAACGAAGACGCCATGAAGTTGGCTTATAGCCAGGTTAAGCAAAAATTAGACGATATTTTTGAAGGCGGCGGTAAAGCCTCCATAAAAAAGCAACACGAAAGAAATAAACTCACCGCGCGTGAAAGAATTAATTATTTGTGTGATGTAGGCATGCCATTTATAGAAATTGGCGCTTTTGCAGGTTACGAAATGTATGCTGACCAGGGTGGTTGTCCGGCTGGCGGAACAGTTGCAGGCCTGGGTTACGTAAGTGGCAGACAATGTGTAATTGTAGCGAATGACCAAACAGTAAAAGCTGGTGCCTGGTTCCCTATTACTGGCAAAAAGAATTTGCGTATGCAGGAAATTGCCATGGAAAACAGATTGCCGGTAATTTATTTAGTAGATAGTGCAGGCGTTTTTTTACCAATGCAGGATGAAATTTTTCCGGACAAAGAACATTTTGGAAGGGTGTTTAGAAACAATGCAAAAATGAGCGGCATGGGCATTACCCAAATTGCTGCGGTAATGGGTGCCTGTGTAGCGGGTGGCGCATACCTGCCCATTATGAGTGATGAAACTTTGATGGTGGAAGGCAACGGATCTATTTTTTTAGCCGGACCATATTTGGTTAAAGCTGCTATTGGCGAAACTACTGATAACGAAACTTTAGGTGGTGCTGTTACCCACACAGAAATTAGTGGTATAGCGGATTATAAATTTAAGACAGAACAGGAATGTCTTGATTATATTAAAAAATTGGTAAGCAAAATTGGCAAGTCTGCCGATGGTGGTTTTGATAGAATTGAAGCTGTGGCCAGTAAAAAAAGCACCAATAGTATTTATGGCGTAATGAGTGAGGGCAATAGCAAACCATACGATATGGTTGAATTAATTGAATGCATTACAGATGCCGATAGTTTTGATGAATTTAAAAAAGATTACGGTAAAACAATCGTTTGCGGCTATGCGCGCATTGAGGGCTGGGCCGTTGGTGTTGTTGCCAACCAGCGACTGATTGTTAAAAATAAAAAAGGCGAAATGCAATTGGGTGGCGTAATATATAATGACAGTGCAGATAAGGCAGCACGATTTATAATGAATTGTAACCAAAAAAAAATTCCGCTGGTTTTTTTACAGGATGTTACCGGCTTTATGGTAGGCAGCAGGAGCGAACATAGTGGTATTATTAAAGATGGTGCTAAATTGGTAAATGCTGTAGCAAATTCTGTTGTACCAAAAATTACAATCATTGTTGGCAACAGTTATGGAGCAGGCAATTATGCCATGTGCGGCAAAGCTTACGATCCCCGATTTATTTATGCATGGCCTACAGCAAAAATTGCAGTAATGGGTGGTGAGCAGGCGGCAAAAACATTGCTTCAAATACAGGTAGCCTCGTTAAAATCGAAAGGTAAAACGATACTGCCAAAAGATGAAGAAAATATGCTGAATGAAATTATACAAAAATATCAAACACAGACCACGCCTTATTATGCAGCTGCCCGTTTATGGGTTGATGGCATTATAGACCCCGCAGATACCCGTATGATGATTGCGGAAGGTATTGCTGCAGCTAACCATAATAATTATATGGAAGAATTTAAAATGGGTGTGTTTCAGGTATAATAATTTTTTAGAAAACTTTATAAAAAATAGCTGCTTTTATTAATAAATGTTTATACTGCATGCCGGCAACAATTTTAGAAGAAATTCGTAAAATTATTGCCGGCTTTTTTTATTTATAATTATTATTTATGTCCGATAAAATACAGCTTTATACAGATGGCTCATCCAGAGGTAACCCGGGGCCCGGTGGCTATGGTGCCATCTTGTTATTTGGAAAGCATCGCAAAGAATTGTCGCAGGGCTTTAGGCGTACCACTAATAACCGTATGGAACTTTGGGCAGTTATTGCTGGTTTAGAAGCTATAAAAAATAATGAATTGCCGGTTACGGTTTTTTCTGATAGTCAATACGTAGTAAATTCGGTTGAGAAGGGATGGCTTAAAAATTGGATAAAAACAGATTTTAAAGGTGGTAAAAAAAATAAGGATCTATGGAAACATTATTTTGAATTAGCCAAGGGTTTTACTGTAAATTTTGTATGGGTAAAGGGGCATGCTGACAATCCTTTAAACAACCGTTGTGATGAATTGGCTACAACTGCTGCTGCCGGAAAAGATATGTTAG